>Ga0189291_100487_pt1 | contig 10036 bp, 9 predicted proteins | sample UW1redminimetaG_FD_130331 | JGI IMG/M metagenome (GOLD analysis project Ga0189291, IMG submission 130331) | Marine microbial communities from the Costa Rica Dome - UW179B-red mini metaG | ecosystem: Environmental > Aquatic > Marine > Oceanic > Photic zone | place: Costa Rica: the Eastern Pacific... | reverse complement strand
TTCACAAAACATATGTCAGTGACCGATACTTGTCACTGTTGAATAATATCAAGGATGTCGGCTTTTGCGCCCAGTGCGGACACTATTGCTACGACCGCTATATCCCGAAAGCGGACACTAGCTTTTACACTATCTAACGTTTGAAAGTGGGTTGGAAAGCGGAATTGCTGCTTCGGTCCTTGAGGCGCCGAACACTAGTTGCTTTTCTAAGCCGCGATTGAAAAGTTTCAGGAAAAAACGATTGCTATGCCGCACGATCTTATTAACATTGCTGTTTAAACCGCTTGCGATCTGGTGGGGCAAAGCAATGGACTGGGCGTTAATAACACAAACTCTAGAGTATCTTGACACCTTGAGTGCAGAGGATCTTGCGCAGGAACTCAGCCGCTTGAACGCTGAGGATACAGGCCTAACCTCGGCGGTAGAACAGTTGCGCGGGAACCGAGAAAACGCCGCGTCTTTTATGCAAACCCATATGCCAGGGTCACAACAGCCGGATAGCGCTACGTTGGAGTCGGGCTCGCATATTGGCATTTGGCAAATCGATTGCTTGCTGGGCACTGGTGGTATGGGCGAAGTCTACCGTGCGACCCGCGCTGATGGGCTGTTCGACCAACAAGTCGCGCTCAAACTTACGCGCCAGATGGGCGATGAATTTGCCGCTCGGTTCGAAGCTGAACGACAACGTCTTGCTCAATTGGAACATCCCAATATCGCCCGGATAGTCGATGGCGGAACGTTTGAGGATGGCGCACCTTACATGACGATGGAATTCGTCGAAGGGCATGCAATAGATGAGCATGTCAGGCGAAACCATTTGGATCGCAGCGAGCGGCTTGGCTTGATTGAGCGGCTTTGCGCTGCGGTCGCTCATGCGCATGGGCGATTGGTGCTGCACCGTGATATCAAACACGACAACGTGCTGATCAATCAAGATGGTGAGCTGCGCTTGATCGATTTCGGTGTCGCCTCCTTGATTGGCGATGGCGCAGAGCGAGGCGGGTTCAGTTCTCTCACTCCAGCTTATGCCGCGCCGGAGCAATTAACCGGAAAAGCGGTCAGTGCTGCAACCGATATTTTCGCGATTGGCATGCTCGCACATTTGCTGGAAACCGGCGCCCTGCCAAAGCGTCAGCCAGATGGCGGGGTGATGATTGATAGTACAGCTATTAAGGGCGTAGACCTGTCAGCGATCCTCGCCAAAGCAACCGCCACAGACCCGGCTGCACGCTATGGTTCTGTTGATGCACTTGGCGGTGATCTGACGAAATTTTCTGGCGGTTTCCCGGTTGCTGCGCGGCCTGTTTCTTCGCTCACACGTTTTAAAAAGATGGTTTCTCGCAATGCACTTGCATCTGCAATGGGCGGGGTGGCGGCGTTTGCATTAATCGCTGGAGTAATCGGTGTGAGCGTGTTTGCTGTTCGGGCGAATGAGGCTCGTGAAGAAGCAGAGCAGCAGCTGATCGCCACCCAATTTTTCCTTGAAGACGGCGAAGTTGCGAGCGATTCGGCAGGCGCGTTCAAAGGGCTTTTTAGTACGCTTGCCACGCAAGAGGCCGGGCTAGATGAAGCACAGTTAAGAGCCTTTCTTATCACTCGAAGCGAAGCAATCTCGGCTGAACTTGCCGCCAGTCCAGAGGGCATTGGATCGGAATTACTAGCCATCGGAGAGTATTTGCAGGCGCGCGGTGCCTATGCTGAATCCGCTGATGTGTTGGGCAAACTAACAGAGAGCCCAGACATTTCTGAATTGCTGCGGGCGAATGCGCAAATTCCTCAAGCTCGCAATTTGTTCGAAATCGGACAGATTGACGCGTCATTGGCGATGTTTGAAGAGGTGCTCGATTGGATGCGGGCGAAGCCGTTTTTGCTCGAAACCGAAGGCTATGCTGCCGTTCTTAAAAATTACGCGCTGTATTCTTACGATGAGGCAGCCATGGAAGAATCGGTAGAGCGCATGACTGCGTTGTCTCGCCCCGACAATTCCGGTGAACGCGATGCTAACTCGCGTGCCTTTTATTTAAACGAGTTATCGTTGCTGCACGAACGGATGGGCAATATTGATAAGGTGGTCAATGCCCAGATTGAATCGTATACGCTTTCAAAGCAATCAGAGCAGGGCAATCAATTTTCCGTCTCAACTCGTTCCCTCAACCTTGTCTTCACTCTACTCTACGGCCTTCAAGATACCGCTCGTGCGCGCGAGTACATCCCCGACCCATCAATTGTCACTGACCGAGAACGCGGTCATATTCGCCATGCGAGTTACTATCTCTGGATGCGAAGCGTCATGGAGCAACTGGACGGCGATCCAAAAGCGGGACTAGACACCGCGCGCCAGGCATTTGAATTGATGAAAGACGACAACAGCGGTTTTCGTTCGACGATTGCAGCGCAATTGGTGGAAGCGGCAGCCTTGGTCGGTGCGGCGCAAGAAGCCCGTGAAATTCTTCCGATTGTGCAAGCCGAAGCGACTGAAGATTTAGAAGCCAAAGCGACTGCCCGGGCCATGCTAGCTGAAGCGTTAGTGTTGCAAGCCGAGGGAAAGAACGGGCAGGCCGCAAACATTCTTGATGCAGTGCCTGCAGTTGCGGTGTCTCGGAGCGTCGAGATGACGTTTAAGTATAATCGTCTGAAAAAATTGTTGCAAGGCGATTAGTCTCTATTGCTAAACAGTGATCCGTTCCGCCAACCATGCGCGCGCCTCAGTCCAATCGCGGCGTACGGTTCGGTCGGATATACCCAGCATGCTGGCCGTCTCCTCCTCTGTCATCCCAGCGAAATACCGCGCATCGACAATCCTGGCCCAGCGCGGGCGTGCAGCCTCCAATTGGTCCATCAAGCTGCCGATAGCGACCAATTCTTCTGGGCTTTCGGAATATTCGGCGAGTTCCTCCGGGTCGACTTGCGTTCCAGCATCCTCAACCTTGCGCTTGGCCGTTAGTTTGCGCCGGGCATGGTCGATAATCACATGGCGGATGGCGAGCGAGGCTGCGCAAAGGAAGTGATTGCTGTCTTGCCAATTGTCATTTTGACCCAGCTTCAGAAAGCTCTCATGCACAATATCCTGCGTCATTAAGGTATCGGTCATATTCGCGCGCCTGCGCCGCCCGCGTGCCAAACGCACCAGGCCTTCATAATGCTGCTCGAACAGCTGCGCCGCTGAGCTGCGCTCGACCTCGGTATAGCCACGGGTTACAAGATCACCTGTCATTGCCTGCTACTATAGCGCCGAGTTAGCGCGCAGCAAGGCAATCTGCTGATGGCCCAAAAATGAACAGACAAGTTTTTTGTCCGGATTTCGTCTCCCTTCCCGTTTCCTCTTTTGAAACCAGTGCATTTCTGCTCTGGAAATAGGAAAGGGGACTTATGTCTCAAGCACTTAAAATTGCCGGACGGATCGCCATAATGACCGCTGCATTGTACACCTCAACCGGGATTGCTCACGCCAATTGGACCGGTACTTGGGATAGCCGCCACGGCGAGTTGCGGTTGGTGCAAGAAGGCGAGCGGGTTTACGGCGACTATGCTGATCGCGGATATTTCGAAGGGCGTGTCTCGGAAAATGGAGATCGGCTTCGCGGCACGTTTCAATATGTTGGCCAGCGCAACCGCAACGGCTATATCGAGTTTAACCGCAGCGGCTATAATTTCACTGGCGGTTGGACGTGGGCCAAAGACGGCCCAGCAGCCGCTGCGAGCCGAGGCAATTGGACTGGCAACCTTAAAAGTCAGTCAATGCCGACCCTGCGCTATGCCATTAGCCGCACATATTATTGGGCTGATTTTTGGCAATCCACCGGCGGTTCATCGTTGGCATGGGTGAATCAAGGCGTGCGGCAAAGCCCACCAGTTTATGCTAGCGCCGACGTTGATGCAAATGAATGGTCCGGCACTTTCACCACCAATTATGGTGATGTGCGACTTGTTCAGATCGGGCGGCGGGTATTCGGCGATTATGCACAGCGCGGTTATTTTGAAGGCTGCACCCATGATGGTGGCCTGACGCTGCGCGGGACATTTCAGTATAATAAACCGCGTAGCAAGCATGGCTTTATCGAATTTCGCACCGATGGTGATGGGTTTGAGGGCACTTGGACGTGGACCCGCAACGGGGAGCCGAAATCCGATGCGCGGATCAATTGGCGCGGCGCGCGCAAGCTGGGTTCGGCGCCATCATTATCCTTCGCCAATGGCGAGAAGCCGCATTTTTCCGATAATTGGGGCGACATCAGCGATCAACAACGCAGCTGGGTGCTGGGCAGTGCTTATTATGACAGCTGCGACCCGCCAGAGGTCGATTACGAAGGTAGCGATTGGGACAGCGACCCCGATGGCGGTCAGAACGAGTTTCCGGGCGAGATGCTTGAGCCATTAGATAACTGATCCGGGCTGGACGCGCTGCTATTTGGTCTGCGCGCAATCCCAAACTTCAAGCAGCGAAACAACAAACGGAGAACATCCAATGAATTCTGCACGCACAATATTAAAAACCGCCGCCATTGGCGCCGCCCTGATGACCAGTACCAGCGCCTTTGCACAGTGGGCCGGCGAATGGACGATAAACGGGACAAATACGTCTTTGATGCAGGCCGATGACTATGTCAGCGGCCAAATGGGCAGGACAGGTGTTATCCAGGGTGTTTTGAGCCCGGACAAGAAAATACTGCGCGGTGTGTTCAAACGAGGCAACACAAGACAGACCATTGAATTGAAGTTGAATAGGGACGAGAAGTTTGTCGGCGGCATCGTTTCCTTTAATGGCGGGTATCCCGTCGCAAGCACGCGCAACATCCGCTGGACCGGACAATTGAAACGCCGCAGTTCACCCGTTGGCTCCAACAATTCTGGCCAGCAGTCCTTCTTGAACGAGCAGTCCAGACGCGTCCAAGGCTGGATCAGGAATGTCGCCAATATGCGCGGCGCGGCGACAGCCTCGGTTTCGCGACCTACTGCCGTTGTTCAAGCCCCCGAAGCGGACATCTATCCAATTGAAGGAAACTGGAGCGTGACCGTTCAGGGCGCCGAATATGGCCCCTTGCGAGCTCGGCGCATGGTGCTGCAATTCACCAATCCCGACAGCAATGGACTGGTCGTTGGCCGGGCCCCGGGAAAGCCTTTGGTGATGATTGGCCGGCGCGACGGCAATAGCGGATTTCGCGGTGTCTGGATGGAAACTGCGGGCCCCACAAATTTCTCCACCACCGGCCGCTGGGGCGTGGTGCAGGCGTCATCGTATCGCAATGCCAATGGCAGCGGTATGGATGCCCGCTTTTCGGTCGGATATCGCCTACCGCTAAAGCAAGTGAGCAATCCCGCGATTCCCGGAATGCGGGCACGTGGCTCGCATCTTGACGGCGGCACTGGCGGCGGTTGGCCCAGTGCCCGCGTACTTCTCAACGCATGGGACCGAATGGTCGCTAAGCCTAGCCCATATTCCGCAATCCACGGCATCTGGCCAACCTCTGAAATCAACACTGCGATTCAAAAATGGGTCGGTAATGAGCGCGTCGCGGGCAATTTTGGCACGACGCAAAACGTCGATTTTTGTGCTGCGAAATGCATGGGTAATGAGCCGGTAGCCGCAGTACTTAGAACCACCTCAATCTGGGCAAATGAACGCCGTGAAGAAAAATATGAAATTGCTGGGCAGATCGACGCGGGCCTCGTTTTCGAGGTTCGAGGCAAGCGGACCTTTGCAATTCCCGAGCGAGTGAAGCGCGTATTTGAGCGCGGGCGTGATAATCCTCTAAAGGGTGGTTCGCGTCAATTCCGGCTTGGTCTTGTCGAACCGCCTCCGCCCCCTTCACCAGCTTACCAATATTATGGTTGCGATTTCCGCAGAGATGCCCCGTCTTACAGCCAGGTCAGCTTTCCAATTCCGTCAGGAATCTGGTCTGATCCGCTCACAAGCATAAGGTTCACCTATGGCGGCGTTCTGGCCGAGTTAGGTGTTAACGGGAGGAACCAAGATGTCTTCCGCCCCGATCCGAGCCAGAATAATGAATTCCTGAATTTCAAAGAGCAATGGAATGAAGTTCTAAAAGACAATTCTACACAGGCCGCGATTTCAGCGGGGCAGTTTGACGATCAAAAGATCTGCCTCAAGAGCAATATGAGATTCGATGGTGGTAAGCGCTGGGAATCGGCTGGCGCTGGCACCAACGTCTTCCTGCGGACACCTTGAACAATCTCAATCTTTAATAGGAAAAATCCATGAAAATAATCACTCAAGCGGCAGCCCTAGGGCTGCTCGCCATCCTCACTGCGTGCGGCAGGTCGGAGCCCGATGCATCCGACTATATCAACGACGCATCTGATACAGCCGAGGCCATCGAGGTCGCATCAGCAAGCCTGTCTGCCGAATTACAAGCCGCAGCCGCTGAATCAGGCGACCTCGCTTGCGGATTGCCATTGCTGCCGGATCACCGTGCCGGTCGTCTGACTGATAGTAACAAGACAGCCACGTTCAACACCGATGAAACGCCGGAAACTGTCGCTGCATTCTATCGTACGGCTTCTGAGAAAAAGTTCGGCAAGGTCAGCGTGGAAGCCGTTCCTGGGCTGACCGATCTTTCTATCATTAATCAGGACCTTCGGCGCTGCCGAGTGGTCGCACAGGCTCAACCGACGGGCGACACTAATGTCGTCGTGGGTTACCAAAAGGATGTCCAATGACGCGCGCAGCTCGATTCAGATTCAGCACGAAGATCAATTTCGGGGGAGACAATTCAATGCGAAAAATTCTCACTATCTGTATTGGCCTGATCGGCCTTTGCATTGGCGGCGCCGTGCTCGCACAGACAATCGGTGCAGTCTCAAATGGCTATATCGAAGAAGGCAATTTGCTGCGCAACGGCAATATCATCAAAATCATCACGATGAGTAATCGCGGTCAGGATGCCGGTGCCTGCCGCGCGGCGTGCGACGGCAATGGCGATTGCAATGCCTACACTTATCAGCAGACCGCCCCGGACCGTAAACCGCAATGCGTCCTGCGCCTCATCGCATTGCCGCGCGGTGCAAAGCGCGATCATGGCTACACACAGGCGGTTTCCGGTACCAAGCTAAGTTACATCCCGGATGTTCTGGGCATGACCCCGCATCCTGGCAGAGCGATGACTGGCGGCAATATTACGCGAACGTTCAAGGTCGTGAATGAAGACCCAGTCGCGTGTTCCGATGCCTGTTCGCGTGAGGGCAATTGCTCGGGCTTCACATATGCGCCGCGCGATGTTCGCGTAGGCAGGCAGGTTGCCCAGTGCAGTATCTATTCGCAGAACGGGCAGCTCACATCTAAGCAGCAATCTGGCTATCTTTCAGGCAGCAAAGGTCAGGCCAGAAATCCGGCGATCAAACCAAATCTGAGGCCGATCACACGAGCTACCGCAAAACCGAAAATTTTGCCTCAGCGCCGTCCAGTGATTGATCGCAAATCAGGCAAGCAGATCATTATCCCTGATACCACTAGCGGTGCTCCGGGTGATGAGGGCCAGCAGTTCCCGGGTGAAATGTTGAGCCCGGATGCAGGGAATGGGAGCGAAAACGAAGGGCAAGATGGTGCATCTGGCGACCAACAATTTCCTGGCGAAATGCTCACCCCGAAATCTATACAACGCCATTGACTGTATTGAGTAAGAGAAGGTCAGCCAATTTTTGCCAACGGGGCAGATTAAAATGCGTTAGCCCCTCTCTGAGCGTGTACCGGCTACAGGCAATTGCTAAGCAATGTTAGTCAATGTCCGCGATTGGGTTGGAAGCAGATCGGAAGCTATTGAATTCGTAATGTCCGCTTTTGCGCCCATAGCGGACATTAGTGTTGTGACCGCTTCATCCCGAAAGCAGACATTAACAGACGCGAGAAAAAGCGTTCAGTTAGGGGCCTGTTCTTTGACTGCAGACCTTCTTCATTCATCTAAGGTTTAGATTACAGAAAAAGTTATAATCGAGTTAGACGATTTATCTTGTAACCAAATCCACTTGCCCTGCGAAGCCCTTAGTATCGAACAATCGACGAAAACTAAGGAGAACTAAAGTGAAGAAACGTTATATGATTGCAGTTCTAAGTTTAGTAGCTGCCTTGGCATCCACACCCGCGCAGGCGGCAGATATTAATTTGGCAACTGTGCCGTCCACCCCAATAACTGGCGCTTCTGTAGCAATCCCTTCCATCAACGGGCAGACACTTGAACAGACGGTTCAACAGCGCCGCGGACGGTCGCTTCGCGGCAGTGGTCGAGGAATTGGAAATCGCAGTTTTCGAGGACGAGGCTTCCGAGCCCGGGGATCTAGCCACCGCGGTTTTCGTAGCAAAGGATTTAAGAACAGAGGCTTCAAAAGTCACAGAGGTTTTAGCCGAGGCCATTTTGGACGGTCATATTATGGCCATGGAGGCTTTGGTCATCGTAGCGGTTTCGGTCATAAGTCATTCCGCGGGGGGCATTTCCGCCGTCATTAACCCACCACATAGAGTTGAGTATCATGTGGTAGGGTCGCAGGGTCAAGCGGTGTCCTTTTATCAAAGGCACCGCTTGATTCTTCTGCCTGTTCTATGGAATCCAACTAATGCAATTGGCGCTATATAAGATTGCGAACGGACGCGACGCGAAGTTCCAATCTTCCTTCCGACTATCGCTCTCTAGTCGTAGGGGCTTTCTTTTTTAGAGCTCCGGTCGATATTTGCGCATATCAGGACCTAGCGTTATGTCCGCAATATCCCGAAAGCGGACATTAGAAACTCTTAGTATAATCCAAAAACGTTCATGTATCTGTGCGTGAAAGCAAATCTTGCCAAAGTCTAAGCCCTGTCTTCTCCGTCACGCCCTCAATCCTTTGAGACGACAACGCTTCCGTCATATCGGCATCAGAGTACTTGGTTTGGATTGCGTAGCCGGAAGAAAAGACCGATAAACTCTCGAGCGGGCCATCGTCCACACCGCATTCCAGCCAAGCATCTGAGTGTTCATCATCTTGCGAACTAAACAATTCTTTCAATGCCCTTTTCAAGTCATTGTCAGAAGGATTTGAAATGCTGTTTCCAAAGCAAAAATACAGGTTTGACCAATGACTCATGTAAACGCCCTATTCCTATTTGGTTTTGCAAGACAGAGCGGTGTTCCTTTTTTTGAGGTATACATTAATTGTCTCATCAAAATCTAGTGTCCGCTTTTGCGCCCATAGCGGACACTAGCCCTGTGGCTGCTAGGCTGTGTCTAAATCGGTGTCATTGCTTTTTCTGATTAATTCCAAAGAAATTGGCATCTACGAAATTCTTTATAGCTGTATTGTCTTCATCATTATTCGTGCCCGTATATTTCCATATATCTTCATGCAGGACGACCTCTTTTGACCGAGCGTCAATTCCAATCAGTGCGATCGGAACTCCCGCAGCCTTTGAGATACGTAAGTACCCCTTTTTGTATTCGCTAACTTTACTACGAGTTCCTTCAGGCGTTATTCCCATCCAGACATTTTCGTTACGACCAAACCAATTCACCATTTGAGATGTCACATTTCTTTGCGACGAACGGTCAACCGGTATTCCGCCTAAATATTTAAAGAATGTACCGAGCGGCCAGACAAAGGCCTCTCTTTTCATCATAAACGAAACTTTGAGCCCCACAGATTGCATACATGCCATGGCAATTACAAAGTCCCAGTTGGACGTATGAGGCATGCCAACGATGATTAGCTTTTTTTCCGGCGGTAGCTTTCCGACCATTTTCCAACCCATGATCCGCAACACAAAGCGTCCAAGCCAACGCGTTAATCTATTTCCCATACGTGGACTGGATGCCGAAAGTATGTTGTCATAATCTTCTTTCATCCTCAAAATCCGTTTTTTGAAAATGCCAGTAAACCGTGCATTAAGACGAATAGGGCTGCACCAGCGAACAATATTACGGCAACTGTTAGAAAATAGAACATGTCAAACTTAACTCGATTGTTTCACTCAATATCAATACGTACGAAATACCAAAAATGGATCGAGTTCGGACGACCAAGACGATAAAATTTCATGTCCGCTTTTGCGCCC
>Ga0189291_100486_pt1 | contig 10094 bp, 9 predicted proteins | sample UW1redminimetaG_FD_130331 | JGI IMG/M metagenome (GOLD analysis project Ga0189291, IMG submission 130331) | Marine microbial communities from the Costa Rica Dome - UW179B-red mini metaG | ecosystem: Environmental > Aquatic > Marine > Oceanic > Photic zone | place: Costa Rica: the Eastern Pacific... | reverse complement strand
GCTTTGAATTAGATCAGGCTACGTTTGCCAAACTTACCGTTTATGATCTCCTTGGAAGAAAAGTTCGAGAGTTAGTGAATGAAATCCGTCCGGCGGGAATCAACACTATTCAATTTGATGCTGCTAATTTAGCCAGTGGAATTTATTTGTATCGTTTGGAAGCAAATGGAGTGGTTCAAACGAAGCGATTAACGCTGATAAAATGAAAAAGTTAAACAATTACACAATTTGTTTATTCATACTGTTATCTGGTTCTTTGAACGCACAAGAAAATTTTTTTTATGAACTTCATGGTTTAGAAGATAAAGAAGGTATTACCCATTTATTCTATAGATATATCAACTACAGTGGAAGTGATTGTAATTTTAATAACAACTTTAGTTTTTATCATTTTCACACATCTACTCACTCTGATTCGCTACAAATACAAAACTACTTACTTAAAAATTCTGAATGTAAATCGGAAGGTATCAAGACCAATGACATTTTATTTTTTAAAGCCCATCCAGATAGTTTTATGACGTATTCGTCTATAATTAAAAATGGGCTTATCCAAAAAGTAACCAATTTCAAAAATATAGACATAGACATTAGCGATAAGCCTGAACCACATAAAGTTCTGTATGACTCTACTTCAAAGAAAGTACTCATTTCAATACTTAATGATGAGTCTACTTATTTACTTCCTATTAATTCTCATCAAATTTATGATGCTAAATTAAATTTTGAGTCATTAAATAAAATTTCCATGCCTGTAAATGGAATAGAAGCAAAAACAGGAAGTTATATTGGACAGGACAACAATTACTTATATTATTCAGAAAATAGAGGATTGGATTTCCAACAATATTCTGACACTTTTTATTCTAAGTATGAATTTATTTTTACTGAAGATTCAACAAAGATCTATATGTTCAGGAAATCACAGGATGGCTATTCGAACGAATTAATAATTATTGACTTTAATAATTTTCGTTTTCAAAGAACTACGATCATTGAAGGTTACAACTTCGTGTTTCAACTTGATAAATCAATTCCTAATAAAATTTATGTAAGTGAATCAAAATCATTAAAATTGAGTGAAGATTTTGGATCTAGTTTTGACGTGATTCTAAAATTTGATTCCGATATAACCGGTCTCTACAAAAAGCCAAACTCAGAGATTTTGTACGTGCTCACCAAAACAGATCTCTACAAAGTTGAAAACGGAAAGCCGACTTCCATCAAGCAAGTTCCGGTGAGTAATGAAAAAACTCCCGAAAACCCGACTTCAGTTTCGCTTAAACAAAATTATCCTAACCCATTTAATCCTACTACAACCATTCGCTTTGAATTAGATCAGGCTACGTTTGCCAAACTTACCGTTTATGATCTCCTTGGAAGAAAAGTTCGAGAGTTAGTGAATGAAATCCGTCCGGCGGGAACGAACACCATTCAATTTGATGCTGCTAATTTAGCCAGTGGAATTTATTTGTACCGATTGGAAGCAAACGGAGCGGCTCAAACGAAAAGGTTAACTTTGATTAAGTAATGTCTAGAGCCCTTTTTTTCCTGTTTTTGGGGTACTGACAGAACGGACTTATTATTAACGTATAATAGAATTTAAGTCTATGTTTCAGTTGAATAATATATTAAAGCTTGTAGGTATAATAAAAATAATCAGAAGTAACAATTTGGCTACTTTTATATTCTTCATATATTTTTTAGTTAATCAATACTATAAATAATGATATTGTATTTTTCTTCATTGGGGGAATACGCATAAATTCGATTATGAATTGGATCCACTGCAAAGGCATTTATTAATCGGTCATTCAATTCGTATTCCTTCAATGGTTTTCCTAGCCAATCAAACACTTGAATCTTTACATTGTTAGGGCGATTCTCATTATTAAAATTTAGTACTTTATTGTTAAAATTGAGGGCATAAATCTTATTGTTTTTGGACTCAATATCTTCTATATAATAACGAGTTTCTTTCCATGAAGAAGAAGGGAGTTTAAGCTCTTCTGCTGAAGAACCTAAAGGATCAAATACCGTTGAACGAATATAATTCCCATCTAAATCAAAAAAGTCGAGTTGCCCTATATGTAGGGTAGCGGATGCTATTAATTTTTTTTCAGTATTTACATACGCTGTAGACCTATACACTGAAGATAATTCTGCTTTAGGTATTTCAACCTCCAATTTAGGGATATAAGGAGTAATTGTGACCTCAGATGTAATATAGTCATAGATTAGAAACCTACCAGCACCACTGGCCGGAGAAGCCAAATAAAAATTTTCCCCTTTATAAAAAAAATAAGGCAGATAATTACTTTGACTTGGTAGAGATTCTTGTAAAGTAATCTCTCCTTCTTCTATAGCTTCAATTACATTGATAGTACTAATATTTTTTCTTTTATAGTCATAAACATAAACCAATGGGGAATTATTTACCTCATCATATCCAATTTGTTTGATGAGTTCGGGACCTAGAAATTCTTTAGGTCCTCTACCTTCTTTCCCAACACTTGCCAATAATTCATGGTTCTTAGTACTATATATAGAAATAAATTTTTCTTCATTCTTTTGTATCACAAGGAAAGTATCTACTACTACTAAAGATACATTCCCACCACTCAAAACTGACACTTCCTTCAGAGGTTCCCCATTTAATAATTTAGCATCAATAAAAGTAGTTTGTTTTTCACAATTTACAAGAAACAAAAGTAGAAGAGGGGAAAAAAAATTTAACATATTATTTGATTAGTTCATTTCTGGATCTTCTGGTACCTCGGATGAGAGAGTACAAGTACCATTATTGGCTGGATCTTCATATTTTTTCCAGTCACATAAAGCTGTAGTACCATCTGCACATATTCGTTCAGTTTTATAACCACTTCCAAATTCTTGTACATCTTTACAAGGTACGTTAGCAGTTTGAAACATCATGGTATTTAGCGTATTTGTTTTAACGGTAGATGCATTTAAATCGCTATTTAATCCTGTACCAAAACTTAAATTTAGAATGATACCCATATTTAAAAGTGTGATGGAGATATTTAGGAACAGAAGATCTTATACGAAAATACCTTATTTATAATTCATTATCACTGTTTCATTATTCGATATTCAAATACAGCTGCTGAGTAATGCAATGAATACTCCCCTGACCCCAGACCAAATCTGAGCACTGTACTCCGATAACTTCTCTTTCCTGGAAATACTTTTTAAATAGATCTAATGCTTGTTGATCTAGCTTTTCATCATAAAGAGGTACAAGAACACAGCCATTTGCTACATAAAAATTAGCATAGCTGGCAGGCACATATTCTGAACCATCAACTGTTGTGCCTTCAATCTTAGTTTTTGGGAGGGGAAGAGTTTCTATATTTATATTCTTACCGTTCATTAGTTTCGCTGATTTCAGTATCTCGAGATTGTCTTGAAGAACTTTATAATTGATATCATTCTCATCTTCACAGATCATTGTAAGAACAGTATCAGCATTCAGAAATCGTGTCAGATCATCAATATGTCCATCGGTATCATCTCCTGCTAAGCCTGATTTAAGCCAGATTATATTTTCAACTCCTAAATATTCTTTGAGTTTTTGTTCGATCTCTTCTTTACTCATTGAAGGATTTCGATTTGAATTTAAAAGCACGGACTCCGTCGTCAATAAATCTCCTCTTCCGTTCACATCGATCGAACCCCCTTCCAATACCATGCTTGTTGAAATTCTTTCTACACCAAAATGATCTGAAATAAATTTCGGTATCAAATTGTCTGAGTCCCATGGCGGATACTTTTCTCCCCAGGCGTTGTACTCCCAGTCAGTTATTACAAATTCATTCGTATGTTTTACAAATATAGGTCCACAATCTCTTGCCCAAACATCATTTATTGGATATTCAATTATCTGAACATTCGAATTGTTAACCTTTCTTCCTGAAATTAGTCCCAAGGCTTTTTTCCGTACGTTCTTATTTTCAACAAAAAGCAGAATGCGTTCGAACTTGCTCAGAGCTTTAATAATATCAACATATACTTTTTCAACTCTTTCCAATCGTTTATCCGGCCAGGTTTCTTTATTGGAAGGCCAATGTAGCAAAGTTGCAGAATGCTCGTCCCATTCAGCCGGCATTTGAAAATCATTCGGTGTAGGTTTGATATTCATTATTCCTTGTTCAATATTCTATATTGAAAATTAGTCGATTAATCTTTTTAAAATCCCATCGTACATATCAATTCTTCGATCTCGGAAAAAAGGCCATTCTCTACGCTGGCTTTCAATAGCATTCAAATCAATCTCGGCAACTACTACTTCCTCTTTCTCCCCACCTTGCTTAATGATTTCACCAAATGGACCTACAACCATCGAATTTCCCCAAAACTTAGTTCCACTCTCCTTACCTACTCTGTTTACAGCGGCGACAAAACAACCATTCGCGATAGCATGGCTTCTTTGAATAGTAATCCAAGCATCTTTGAATATATTTTTTTGCTTTCGCGATTCTCTTCTAAGCGTACCTATTGCCGTCGGATAAAATATAATCTCGGCACCTTTTAAAGCTGTAATTCTTGCTGCTTCAGGATACCATTGATCCCAACAAATTAAGGCCCCAAGCTTACCAAATTTTGTATCAAAAACCTTAAACCCGGGATCATCATCTCCGGGAGTAAAATAGTACTTCTCATGAAATCCGGGATCATCAGGAATGTGAATTTTTCTATAGTTTCCTAAAATTGTTCCATCTGCGTCAATTACAACTAATGAGTTGTGGTAAACACCCTGAGCTCTTTTCTCAAAGAATGGAAGAATCAGTACTACCGCCAGTTCCTTAGATAGTAAACTTGCTCTTTTAACAAGCTCCCCATCTATTGGCTCTGCCAAATCAAAATTGTCTTCATCATGCTTATTGCAGAAATAAAGAGTAGTAAAAAGTTCCTGAAGACATATAATATTTGCGCCTTCATCTGCTGCTGCTTTAACTAGTTTAAAACTACGATTTATATTTTCTTCCGGTTCAGATACACAACTTGTTTGCACTAAACCCAGCTTTATTACTCTATTTTCGTTTTCCATTCCTAAATGTACAAATTGTTATAAATGAAAGGGTTTTATTTTTCAATCAATTTACGAATTCACTATGAATATTTAGGCAAATAAACATAGCCTCCTTAATTAAAAAAGCGCTTCCATGAACTTTCATTAATGCCTAAGAAATTAAGGTTTAAATCCTTTTTTACTTAAAATTAGGAAATCAAATCCTTAACTTTAAGGCTTCATCAAAAAACTTTATAAGGAATATGATACCTAACTACGACAAGCATCCTAAAAGTAAGATCGGATTAGATTATTTAGGCTTAGAGAGTAATAAAAACGTTCACTGGAATTTAACTCCTGCAGAGTTGTATGAAAGAGCAATTGCCCGAGGCGAGGCTTTTCTTACAAAAGACCATGCATTAGTTGTGCACACAGGAAAATTTACTGGTAGGTCCCCAAAAGATAAATTCATTGTAGATCAACCTTCTGTTCATGATGACGTGGATTGGGGTGATATCAACCAGCCAATTTCTGCAGAAATATTTGAAAAATTATTCAAAAAGGCTCAGGATTATCTTTCAGATAAAGAGCTTTTCGTTAAAGATCTATTTTGTGGAGCGGACAAAGCAACTCAACTTCAAGTACGAGTAGTAAGTGAAGTAGCCTACCACGGGTTATTTGCTCATAATATGTTCCGTCGTCCGAATAGCGGTGAACTTGCTAATCATACTCCGGAATTTACGGTAATGGCAGCTCCGTTTCTTGAAGCAAATCCCGCTGAAGATGGAACTAAGTCAAGTACCTTCATCATCTGTAATTTTGAAAAGAAGATTATCCTTATCGGAGGTACACTTTACTCCGGAGAAGTAAAAAAAGGGATTTTCGGTGTGATGAACTATCTGCTTCCTAAAAAGGGAATCATGGCGATGCATTGTTCCGCAAACCATGATGAGAATGGAAAAACAGCAGTGTTTTTTGGCCTTTCCGGAACCGGAAAAACTACTCTTTCTGCAGATCCTGACAAAACGTTGATCGGTGACGATGAGCACGGATGGAGTGACGATGGCGTTTTCAATTTCGAAGGCGGTTGTTATGCAAAAACGATCAACCTTTCAGAAGAAGGCGAGCCGATGATCTACGCTACTACCAAAATGCCTGGTACTATCTTAGAGAATGTAATTCTGAACGATAACAGAGAGCCTGATTTTGATGATGTAAGCCTAACACAAAATACAAGATGTTCTTATCCAATCGACTTTATTCCCAACGCAAGTAAAACCGGTACCGGCGGACATCCAGAAAACATCATTTTCTTAACAGCTGACGCGTTTGGAGTGTTGCCTCCAATCTCAAAGTTGACTCCTGAACAAGCAATGTACCATTTCATTAGTGGTTATACGGCCAAAGTCGCTGGAACAGAACGTGGTGTTACTGAACCTCAAGCTACTTTCTCAGCTTGTTTTGGATCTCCATTCATGCCTTTACATCCAACCAGATATGCTGAACTATTAGCCGAGAAAATTCGAAAGCATGAATCTCAGGTTTGGTTGGTAAACACCGGATGGACAGGCGGACCTTATGGAGAAGGATCCAGAATGAAACTTGCTCATACACGAAGAATGTTGAGTGAAGCCATTGCTGGAAATCTCGAAAATGCAGTCTATGCTAAAGATCCGATCTTTGGAGTCGAGGTACCTACATCAGTAGACGGAGTTCCTTCAGAAGTACTGATTCCAAGAAATACCTGGAATGATGCTAATGAATATGATATCAAAGCTAAAAAATTAGCAAAGATGTTCGTTGATAACTTTAAGAAATTTGAGTCTGAAGCAAGTGATGAATTACTTGCAGCTGCACCAAATGTAGATTAAAGATACATTTTGAATTTTATTCAAAGCCCATTCTATTTTAGGATGGGCTTTTTTTATTAATCAATATTTAGCAATTCGTCTTCAATCATCTTCTTGACAATCGAACTCCCTAATCTTTCCATTGCAATCCTATTTTCAATTCCACCTACACCTAATCCTTTTTCTGAATCGACTTTTGCTTTCCATACAATTTTTTGTAACTCGGGATCATAGATTGCAATTCCTAATTGAAGATCTGTAAGATCACTACCATGATATCTACCACCTTCTAGCCCAATTATCATCAGTGCATCTGGTCCAAAGAATACTATTTCCTTTCTTGGTAATTCCGGAGAAAGAGCAAGGCTACTTGATTCTTGCAGATGATAGGTTGATTCAATGTTCAAAGAATCAAGAGAACTTGTTACAGCTTCTGAAACCTTTTCCATTAAACTTCCACTTTCACTGGTTTTATAAACAACCATAAATAATTTAGATATTCTCTTTTGGTATGATTCGTCCTTATTCGTTTCGATTGTATTTATCGAGGAAGAACACGATAACAGAAAACAAGCTGCTATAATTAAAAGTACAGTTTTCACAATATTTAGATTTAATTTTTTGTTTTAGGTTTTAATCCTCTACTAACTCATTCAACTTATCCAGAGTATCCTGAACACGAAGTGCCTCAATGGCTTCGTGTAGATCTCCCTTCATGATATTATCCAAATTGTAAAGCGTAAGGTTGATACGGTGATCAGTAAATCTACCCTGAGGGAAATTGTAGGTTCTGATCTTAGCAGATCGATCTCCTGTTGAAACTTGGCTTTTACGTTCCGCAGCTCTGGCTTTTTCCTTTTTCTCCAATTCAATATCATACATTTTTGAACGAAGCATAGTCATCGCTTGATCTTTATTCTGATGCTGTGATCGTCCTTCTTGACATTCTACTACAATCCCAGTTGGTTCGTGAGTGATACGAATAGCGGAATCTGTTTTATTTACGTGCTGCCCACCGGCTCCACTTGCTCTAAAAGTATCGATTCGCAAATCAGCAGTATTAATATCCACATCAACTTCTTCAACTTCCGGTAGTACCGCAACTGTTGCTGCTGAAGTATGAACTCTTCCCTGGCTTTCAGTAGCGGGAACTCTTTGTACACGATGAACTCCAGATTCATATTTCATTTTGCCAAAAATCTCATCTCCTTCCAGAGAAAATACAATCTCTTTATATCCGCCTTTATCAGATTCAGTAATGCTCATTAAGCTAAGTTTCCAGTTTTGTGAATCTGCATATCGGCGATACATATCAAAAAGATCGCCTGCGAAAATAGCCGCTTCATCCCCCCCGGTTCCCGCTCTTACTTCTACGATCGCATTTTTAGAATCTTCAGGATCCTTAGGAACCAATTTCATCTTGATATCATCTTCAAGTTTTAAGAGCTGCTCTTTGATCTCCTTGTTCTCATCCTTTGCCATTTCAGTAATCTCAGCATCTTCATCCATTTCGATGAGTTCCTTATTCCCTTCCTGCCGGTTATGTAGATCTTTCCAGGCATCATAATCTTTCACCAAATCTTCAAGATCACTTCTCTCTTTGGTGAGCTCAGTGTATTTTTCAGGATTGTCGAAAACGGAAGGATCGCTCATTGCCGCATTTACTTCTTCAAATCTGGATTTTATCTGCTTTAATTTTTCTTCTATATCCATTTGGAGGTTTACTTCTATTATTTTCAAAACCTAAAGTAAGCATTGTTTAGCATAGAACAGAAAGAGAATGCAAAATTAAGAATTAAGAATAATTGATAAAACTATTCCTAATTCTTAATTCTTAATTCGTATTTTTAAAAGAAAAATCCATGTCGCAAACTTCACTCCCTGCCAATTTAAGAATCGGTTTTCTCGGGGCCGGACAACTTGCCAGAATGAGTTCTTTAGAAGCTTTCCGTTTTGGAATTCAGGTTGCAGTATTTTCTGACCGAACTGAAAATGAACCTGTTCAATTTATGACCCCGTTCTCAACTTCCGGCTCTTTTGATTCTGTCGACGATATGATTGAATTCGCCAAAGATTGTGATGTAATTACGTTAGAAAATGAGTTTATCAGTTCCAAAATTCTTGCAGAAGTACAAGAGCGGAGCGGGACACCTATATTTCCTTCGCCAAAAAGCTTTTCATTGATCGAAAATAAACTCATCGAAAAACAAACTTTTGAGAATGCAGGAATTCCGGTCACCCCTTATAAACTCGTAGAATCAGAATCAGATTTAGAAAATTTTGGTGATACTTACGGCTGGCCTTATCTGCTTAAATCATCCAAAGGCGGTTATGATGGATATGGCAATGAAACAGTACAAGATTTGGAATCAGCAAAAAAAGCGTTTGATAAACTCGGTGGCAACAAAGGCAGAGATATTTTGGCGGAAGCTTTTGTTCCATTTACAAAAGAATTAGCCGTACAAGTTGCTCGCAATGAAACAGGAACAGTGGTTTATCCATGTTGCGAAACCGTTCAGGAAAATCACATTTGTGTAGCCGTACTTTCACCTGCACCAATTGAAGAAAAATTTCAAAAAAGAGCTCAGGAACTTGCTGTCAAAGCCGTTGAAGCAATTGATGGAAAAGGAATCTATGCTTTCGAATTTTTTCTCACTAAGGATGGAGATATACTATTAAATGAATCAGCTCCCCGCCCTCACAACTCAGGGCATTATACCATTGAAGGATGTATAACATCTCAGTTTGAAAACCATGTTAGAGCTGTACTTGGACTTCCTTTAGGATCCACTAAAATGAGTTCTCCGGCTGTTGCTATGATAAATTTATTGGGGACACATAATCGTCCGGCTGAAACAGATCATATTCAAAAAGCATTAAGTACTGAAAACGGCCATCTCCATGTGTATGGCAAAATTCAAAGTAAAGTGGGTCGTAAGATGGCGCATTATACTTTGCTTGGGGATGATTTGGAGGGAACTTTTAAGAAAGCCCGAGAAATAACAGATAGAATTGAAATTTAGCTTAAAATAAAGATTAAAAACTTCACGAAGATCCTGAAACAAGTCAGGATTGTAGATGTTAGGTAATTCGTTGACCATTAGTTTTCAAAAGCTACAAAACACAAACAACGTCATTCCGCAGCGAATGCCGGAATCTGGATATATACTATAGCCGAGAAACTTTATTTATCTTTCAACTAATTCTGTAAG
>Ga0189291_100485_pt1 | contig 10103 bp, 11 predicted proteins | sample UW1redminimetaG_FD_130331 | JGI IMG/M metagenome (GOLD analysis project Ga0189291, IMG submission 130331) | Marine microbial communities from the Costa Rica Dome - UW179B-red mini metaG | ecosystem: Environmental > Aquatic > Marine > Oceanic > Photic zone | place: Costa Rica: the Eastern Pacific... | reverse complement strand
AGCATTGGCAAGGTGCTTGGTCATGCTGATTATAAATCCACAATGCGATATGCTCACCTTAGTTCTCAACAGCTTCTTGAGACCGTTGAGGCAGCTTCTGGCAAGTTGCAGGTGGATTGGTAGTATTAAATGCGGACCCGAGATTGCTGTCTTAGGATGGTCAGTTTCGGGTCTGTTTATTGTTTGATAGCGTCCGCTTTGGGCGCAAAAGCGGGCAATAGGGTTACGGTTTTACAGGGTTTTCCAAGCATCAAATTTTAGTTTCGATCACGGCATTGGCCGCGGGGGCCAATCTGAAAAATAATGCTGCTCTGTCGGTCAGATTATATTGCCCCTTTTATGGCAATCAACCGCCAAATCACGGCCTTGCTTCCGTTGTTGAAATACCTGACGAAATTTTCTTTCATCCCTGCCTTAATCCATTCCGGCACGACCGTTCATTAACCATAGCGCGCCTGAAAGAGTTTTTCTTACAGGCATTCTTGTTCCTGAATTTTCTGGGGTTGAATGACAAATGACAATTAAGAAATATAGCCACATCGCTGCTGCAACCATAACAGCGGTGTTTTTGACCATTGGTGTTTTGGCCGGCCTGACCTTTAACAAAGTCAGCTTTGGCGGCGAGTTGCAAACCAGCAATGCACAGTCTGCCGAATTACTTGCCGATATATTGCCGCCGCCGCAATATATCATCGAGCCCTTTCTCGAAGTCTCACAGCTGATGATCGACCCGCGTTCGGTTAATGATCGTAAAGCGAAGCTGGGCAATCTCTCCGATGTCTATGAGGAACGCCATCAGCGTTGGATCGATTCCAACATCCCGGAAAACATGAAAACGCTGCTTCTCCAATCCTCCTATAAACCGGCTGAAAATTTCTGGAACGAGGTCAAAAATACATTCATTCCCGCGATTGAACGCGGCGATCAGGAAGCGGCTGCGCGCAGCTATGGCCGCCTGCGGAACGACTATGCAACGCATCGCGAAGTGATTGATAAATTGGTTATATCGGTTGAAGCACAGGCCGCAGCGCTGGCCGAAGAAGCTAAGAGCGAAATGAGCTTTGCTTATGGTGAAATGATTGCCATCTCTATCGTTTTGCTTGGCGCGATCGCCGCGACGATTATGCTGTTGCAGCGGTTTGTGATTAACCCGCTGGCACTGACATCGGAGGCGATGCAGAAAGTGGCAGCTGGCGACTATAATGCGGAAGTCACTGGTGCTGATCGCAAGGACGAAATCGGTGCGTTGGCACGTTCCTTCAAGGTTTTTCAGGAAGCTGCCAAGGCCAAGACTGAAAACGACAAACAGGTCGCACATGTGGTCGATCGCCTCGCAACAGGTCTCAAATCACTCGCTAACGGCAATCTGACTGATCGTATCAACGACCAATTTGTCGGTACCTATGATCAACTGCGTGTCGATTTCAATGCGGCCATGGATGAAATGGCCTCTATCCTGCAGCGTGTTTCGCGCACGGCCGATACCATTCATACCGGCTCTTCTGAAATTAGCGCAGCCTCTGATGATCTGGCCAACCGGACGGAACAACAGGCCGCATCGCTTGAGGAAACAGCCGCTGCGATGGATCAAGTAACAGGCATGGTCCGCGGCACCGCGGAAAGTGCCGTTGAAGTCAACGGCGCCGTCAGTGAAGCCCATGTCGATGCAGAAGCTGGCGGTGATGTCGTTAAGCAAGCTGTTGAGGCAATGGATGGCATCGAACGTTCTTCACAGGAAATTGCCCAGATTATCAATGTGATCGACGGGATCGCATTCCAGACCAACCTGTTGGCATTAAACGCCGGTGTAGAAGCTGCGCGGGCTGGAGATGCCGGTAAGGGATTTGCGGTCGTTGCTAGCGAAGTGCGGGCGCTTGCGCAGCGCTCAGCAGAAGCGGCCAAGGATATCAAGGCTTTGATTCTGACCAGTTCCGATCAGGTTGAAAATGGTGTTCAGCTGGTTGGAAAAACCGGAGACATGCTTGATCGGATTGTCAATAAAGTGGGCGAAATCCGGACTCGTATCACGGAAATTTCTGACTCTGCAGAAACCCAGGCTGGCAATCTACAGCATGTGAACAGTTCGGTCAGCGATATGGATAAAATGACCCAGCAAAATGCTGCGATGGTCGAAGAAAGCACAGCCGCCGCGCGCAGCTTGGCATCCGAAGCTGATCAGCTATCGCAACTGGTTTCTCGCTTTCGATTGGATGCCGCTGGCGTTTCATCCCGGGCTAGCGCGACCGCGCCAACCGCTGATAATGTCGTGATGCCTGCTTTTCCGTCCCGGGCCACAAAAGCTCCGCCCACTGGCCCGTCTGTTCACGGCAATCTCGCCTTGAACGAAGAGCTGGATGATGATGACTGGACGGAGTTTTGATTTGATGGGTAAAAAATCAAAACCCGTCGCCGTGCAGTTGCCAGAGGTATTGGACCGGATGACCGCGAAGCAGGTCGCAGACATGCTCATCCCGTCCATCACTAAAGCAGCTACGATCGAAATTGGCGGGACAGATGTTCGGCAGATTGGGCAAGTTGGTTTGCAGCTTTTGCTCAGTGCCAAGCGCACGGCGCTGGAATGCGGAGCAGATGTGACAATCCGCGATCCCAGTGACGCCCTCAGCACAGTCATTGCACTTGCTGGCCTTGAAACAGAATTGCTTGCCGCTTCTGCGGCAAACTGATGCCCCCCCCCCTAAATCAACGGAAGAACAGTCATGAATTCGGACGATATTCAGAATATTTTTCTGCAGGAATGCGATGAAGGGCTGACCGCTGCTGAAGACGGTTTGATCCAGTCAAAGTCGGGCAACGACGATCCGGAAGTGATCAACAGTATCTTCCGCGCAGTGCATTCGATCAAGGGTGGCGCAGGTGCATTCGGCTTCACCGAATTGCAGGCGTTTACCCACCATTTTGAGACTGTTCTGGCACAGGTCCGCGAGGGCGAAAGACCGCTGACAGAGGATTTGTTGGGCACGTTGTTCAGCGCCTTTGATATGCTTGCTGACCATGTCGCTGCGATTAAGGGCGAACAGGATAAGCCGGATGATGCGGCGTTGACGCAGATATTACATGATATTTCAGAATCATTGCCGGGTGTGCAGGCTAAAGACGAAGCCAACCCTGCATCTCCAGAAACGGCACCGGCAGAACCGTCGGCAGTCGCTGATCTCGACTTTGATCTCGACAGCTTGTTATCCGGCCTTGGTGACGAACCGGCAGCGGATGACGATAGTGCCACTGCTGTCGATGACGATAATGACATACAAGCAGCAGGTTGGACCATCATGGTCAAGCCTGATACCGGGGCGATGGACAATGGCGGTGAACCCGTTTTGTTACTGCGCGAATTGACTGAATTGGGTGCAACATGCCAAGCGGTCGACATCAGCAATATTCCGCTGCTTGCCGATTTTGATCCCGAGGCTGCTTATCTGGGTTGGACATTTCATGCCTCCGCCGATGTTCGCCGCGAGGATATCGAGGAAATTTTCGATTTTGTCAGCGATGTCTGCACGATTGTAATTTCGCTGGCAGGGCAAGAGGCCGTCCTCGAAGAGGCAGTAACTGAAATGGCCGAAACCAAGCCGAAAGCGGAAGCGGTCGCAGTGGCGGAAGAGCCCGCACCGGATTCAGCACCAGAACCAGGCGATCCGCCATCGGTTGCCGCGCCAGCGGCAGCCGAGCAGGCGACCCCCAAGCCTGCCGCTAAACCACATCAAACGATCCGAGTGGAGCTCGACAAGCTGGACCGTCTCGTCAACACCGTCGGCGAACTTGTGATCACGCAAGCGATGCTAACCGAGCGGGTCATGGGCAGCGAGGTTGATGCGACCCAGGAACTGGCGACGCTGGATCACTTGACTCGCGAGTTACAGGATTCCGCTCTCGCCATTCGCGCGCAGCCGATTCAATCGGTTTTCAGCCGGGTCCACCGGATTGTTCGAGAGCTGGAAAACGAAACCGGAAAACGCGTTGATCTGGTTGTTCAAGGCGAGGGCACCGAACTTGATAAAACCGTTCTGGAAAAAATCGGTGAACCGCTGACCCACCTTATTCGCAACGCGGTTGATCATGGCTTGGAAACGCCGGAAGAACGCGAAGCGTCAGGCAAAGATCCGGTCGGTACCCTGAAACTCAGCGCCGAGCATCGCAATGGCCGGATTCTGATTTCCGTCTCCGATAATGGAAAAGGCATCAACCGGTCGGTTGTGCGTGCAAAAGCGCTTGAGCGCGGGATCATAACCGAGGATGCGCGGCTGACAGACGAGGAAATTGACAATCTTATTTTCGCGCCAGGCTTTTCTACCGCGCAAACCGTATCGAGCATTTCCGGTCGCGGCGTTGGTATGGACGTGGTGCGGCAAAATGTGCAGGCACTCGGTGGACGGGTAAGCATAGCATCCACTCCCGGCGAAGGCAGTATCTTTACGCTCGCACTGCCGCTCACTCTCGCGATTGCCGATGGGATGATCGTGTCCGTGGGCGATGAAACTTTTGTCATCCCGCTCACCCATATTGTCGAAAGCCTGCGTCCTACCGAGGCCGATATCAAGTCCATGGGTGACGATAAAAATATGCTGAGTGTCCGTGGCCAGTTCCTGCCGATCATCGAGCTGGCCGGCCAACTCGATATCGAAAAGGCTGCATCTGTGCCGACTGACGCCGTGCTGATCGTCGTCGAGACCGAAACTGCAGGATCAGCGGTCCTGATGGTCGATGATATTCAGGACCAGCGTCAGGTTGTCATTAAAAGCCTCGAAACGAATTTCCGTCAGATTGGCGGTGTCGCCGGGGCCACGATATTGGGTGATGGACAGGTTGCATTGATCATGGACGTGGAAACCCTGGTCGCGGAAGCAAGGCGTCCGCGACTGGCGAGCGCGGCATGAGCGATTTATCGAGCCTTAGGAGCTGCCCCTATGACGGCGCCAACGAGCATGTTTACAGCAAGGAAGATTTTCAGGCTATAGCCAAGCTCGTCTATGCCACCGCAGGTATTGTCCTGTCAGACGGTAAATCTATGCTGGTCTATTCGCGGCTCGCCAAACGCTTGCGTGAACACGGGTTAACCCGGTTCAGCGACTATATCACCATGCTGGAAACCAATTCGGAAGAACGCAAGCTGGCGGTTGCGGCGCTGACGACCAATCACACCCGCTTCTTTCGCGAAGGCCATCATTTTGAGCATTTTGAAAAGCATGTCCGTCAAACACTCGTAGATCAGGCTTATATGAGCGAGCCTGTGCGCATCTGGTCGGCAGGCTGTTCTTCGGGCGAAGAAGTATTTTCGCTGACGATGACACTTTTGGGCAAGGATAAGGCCGCTGGCCAACAGCTCGCGCGCAAGAATATCGCAATTTTGGCCTCTGATCTTGCCGATCATGCTGTCGATCATGGAACCGCAGCCCAATATGCGCGAGAGGTTGGTGAACTTGTCCCCGATCAGCTCAAATCATTGTGGATGTCCGAAACTAGCGATGGCTTGGAAATGTCCGCCATTCCAAAATCTCTGGTTCGCTTCCGGCAGCTAAACTTACTCGGGCAATGGCCATTTCGGCGTCCTTTTGATGTCATATTTTGTCGCAATACGATGATCTATTTCGACAATCCCACAAAAGCCAAATTGCTGCTGCGCTTTGCCGATCAACTGGTCCCGGGTGGCTATCTCTATATCGGCCATAGCGAGCGCTTGGTTGGCTCCGTTTCAGAACAGTTCGAGCTGGTCGGCAATACTATTTACCGAAAGCTCGGCGGATGACGATCAAAACGCTTATCGTTGATGACTCAGCCACCATGCGGGCTTTGCTGGCTCGTATGCTCGCGGCCGAACCTGATATTGAGGTAGTTGGTGAGGCCGATAGCGCGCTTAGCGCCCGCGCGATGATCCGCGCGCTCAATCCCGATGTTATTACACTGGATATTGAGATGCCGGGCATGAGCGGCCTTGAATTTCTGGAAAAGATAATGCGGCTGCGACCGACCGCTGTCATTGTGGTTTCTGGCCTGACCCATAAGGGCGCGCAGACGACCATGCAGGCGCTGGCGCTGGGAGCGGTAGATTGTTTTGCTAAGCCATCGGATATTGGTGGTTATGATAATTGCATATTGCCGGACCTGATCCGGCAGGCGTCCAAAGTGACCTTTGCGCAACGCAACGAAACACCAGCCGCAACGCCCTTCGCGAGTAGACAGTCCCGGCCATTTATAGCCAATGGAAATATCGTCGCCATCGGGGCATCTACCGGCGGCGTTGATGCCTTGGGTAAGGTGCTTGCAGGTTTCCCCAAAAACTGCCCGCCGACATTGATTGTTCAGCACATTCCAGGCTCGTTTACCCAGGCGCTTGCAGCGCAGCTGGATGGTGTCACTGAGGCGAAAGTGGTCGAAGCGGAAACGGATACATTTCTGGAACCCGGTCATATCTATCTCGCACCGGGCGGAGAGCGTCATTTGATGGTTCGCGCTAGCGAAAAACCCTATTGCCGTTTGGTCAGTGCCGACCCGGTCGGTGGTCATCGCCCCAGTGTGGATGTCTTATTCCGTTCCGTTGCCACCAATATGGGTGCGCGCGCTGTCGGTGTGCTCTTGACCGGCATGGGCGCCGATGGCGCTGCCGGTCTGCTGGAAATGCGGCAGGCCGGATCGGCCAATATCGCACAAAATGAACAGACATCGGTCGTTTACGGGATGCCCCGCGCCGCTGTTGAGTTAAACGCTGCCGATCACATTCTGCCGGTAGGCCGCATCGCCGAAAGGATCATCGACCTATGCCGGGCGTGATGACCATGGCGCAGCGCGCGGCCAAGCGGAACCGGATTTCGGTGATGCAAGGCACGCGCCGGGTGACCGGCAATCCCAATGTTGTTTTCACGACAATATTGGGCAGCTGCGTCACTGCCTGCCTGTTTGATAAACACGCCAGTGTTGGCGGGATGAATCATTTTCTGCTCTCCGAACCACCGCAAGGCAGCGGCCACAAGGCACAAGAAATTGAGCGTTATGGGGTTTATGCCATGGAAGTGCTCATCAACGACATGCTAAAAGCCGGCGCCCAGCGTCAGTATTTGTCGGCTCATCTCTATGGCGGCGCTAATCTCCATCAGGGGATGCAGGCCATCGGGACGGCCAATTCGACATTCGCAACCAATTTTCTTGCAACCGAGGGCATACCGGTAATCCACGCCAGCCTTGGCGGCCGTGCGGCGCGGCGCGTTGAATTTCGGCCAGCCAGCGGCCTCGCGCGGTGCCGTATCCTGATTGATGACGTCGTTTTTGAAATGCCGGTTAAACAGAAGACCGAGCCGGTCGGTGAACTCGAACTATTTTAAGATATGAAGGAACTTAACATGTCCAAAACCCAAATTCTGACTGTTGATGATAGTCCCAGCATGCGCATGTTGCTGCGTGTAGCCCTCACAGAGCGCGGTTACGATGTCGAACAAGCCGAAGATGGCCTGGAAGCACTCGATTGGCTTGGTGACAATAAGCCGCACGTTATCATCACAGATATAAACATGCCGCGGATGGATGGTTTCGAATTGATCGAAAGCCTCCGTACCGAGGGTGATCATCAAACCGTGCCAATTCTTGTGCTGTCGACCGAAAGCTCTGACGAAAAGAAGAACCGCGCGCGATCCGCGGGAGCGACCGGATGGATCGTCAAGCCCTTTGACCCCGACAAACTTGCCGCCGCGGTGCGCCGCGTCGCTTTGTAAACGACCATCATTGCAGGAGTATATCAATGTCTCGCCAACTTATTAATTTTCAGATCGGGGACCAGTTTCTCGGTGTCGACATCATGGCCATCCGGGAAATCCGGGCTTGGTCACCAGCGACCAAGCTGCCCTATGTGCCCGACTATGTTCGGGGAGTTGTCAATCTGCGCGGTACTGTTTTGCCGGTGGTTGATTTGAGCGCCAGACTGGGTTGGGGGCTAACCGATCCCAGCGCCCGTCACGTCATCATTGTTGTGCAGATTGCCGATCAAATGCACGGTCTGATTGTCGATGCTGTGAATGATATTGTGACGATCAAGGATGAGGACTTGCAGGCACCGCCAGCAACACCAGCCGATGTGTCCAGCGATTTGCTGGAAGGTCTGGTGGCCGTCGAGGATCGGATGGTCATGGTTCTAGCGCTCGATCAGCTAGCAATGGATATCAATCTTCCCGAAGCGGCGTAATAGCCTCGAATTTATAGAGTAAGGAAAAAAAATGCCTAATACCAAGGTACTAGTAGTAGACGATTCCATCACCATGCGTGCGCTATTTTCGGACGTGTTAGAACGAGCGAAAGGCGTTGAAGTCGTGGGCGCAGCCAATGGCGCGGCTGAAGCCGCCGAAATGATAGAAAGTCTTCGGCCGGACGTTATCACCCTTGATGTAGAAATGCCAGGTAAGAGCGGTTTGGAGTTTCTCGAAGAGTTGATGGCGGACAGGCCGATGCCCGTCATTATGCTGTCCACGTTGACTCAAAAGGGTGCCGAAACATCGTTTAAAGCGCTGGAACTAGGAGCGGTGGATTGTTTCCCCAAACCCATGCGAGCCACACCCGATGAATTTAACGCCATTGCCGGAAAATTGGGCAAGCTGGTTATTGCTGCCGCCAATGGGAAAGTCGGTGGCGCCAAAAAGAAGAGCAAAGCTGCCAATGACATCAAGGCATTTGACTGGAATGGTAAAATGGTTGCGATGAGCGCTTCTACCGGCGGCATAGAAGCGATCAGCAATATGCTGACCAGCTTTCCGAGAAACTGCCCACCAACGATCATCTTGCTGCAAACAGAACCGGGCTTTGCCGAGCCTTTTGTCGCCAAGCTGAATGGCGCTATTGAACCTGAAGCCGTACTTGCAACTGATGGTATCAAGTTGGAACAAGGCAAGATATATCTTGCGGCGGATCCTGAACATCATGTGGTGATCGACCGTTGGCCTGATGCCTCCATTCGTTTGCTACCCAATGCTCCCGTCGGTGGTTTTCGGCCCTCTGCCGATCTGCTATTCTCCGCCTTATCCAAAACAGCGGCTGACAAAGCCGTCGGTTTGGTGCTGACCGGCATGGGCAGCGATGGCGCAGCTGGCTTAAAGGCGATGCGCAACAGCGGGAGCTTCACCCTGTGTCAGGATAAAGCGACTGCGATGGTCTATGAAGCACCAACGGCAGCCCTAGCAGCGCATGCCGTCGAGAGCGAACTGCCCCTCGATCAAATTCCCGCAGCATTATTTCAAGCCTGCGGCAAGGTTTAGGGTACGAACTGAATGGAACACAATGACAGCAAATTACTGCGTAAACTCGCCGACGAACTGGATTTGTCGGGACGACATCTCGAACAGCTGAGTGAGACACTATGCGCTGACGCTGATGTCGTCCAAAAATTCCTGCCCGACCTTCAGGTGCTCGATCAAGTCGCTCAACTACAAAACTGCATTGCAGATGTCCTAAGAGCCACAGACATGCATAAACAAACCCAGAAAATACCGCTGGAAGCCCTTAAGAGAAGGGTAGGTTAGTTAAAATATTCTAATACGGTCGGCTGTGAGTTTTTTTACTTCGTCCTCTGCTAGTGTTCGCTTTTGGGATAAAGCTGCTACAAGCAGTTATGCGCGAGAGGCGCCAATGCGTGTGTTGGCTGTCGCGTTACTGGTGAGTGAAGCATCAAACGCTTCCTGTAGTTCAGTCAGCTTTGTTGGGGCCCTTCTCTCGGACCAATGGCACCAAAACTGCAATGGCTTCAGCAATTTTGATAGCGGCAATACTTAATTTTTGCTCATCTAATTGCTGCAGTATTCCCTGAAGCGATTGAACGATATGACCCAAATCCTCTTGTTTCTTCATGCCCGTCAGCCCTGCTCTACACCAAACCTTGTAAAAGCCTGGTTTTCTAGTCGAATCGCAGGTTTTAGCACTGACCCGGTTTCGACTGAATTCTGTGTGAACGGCAATCAAGGAAACAGTTTAAGAGCAAATCACAGCTTGTTGTCCGTCGTCAGATAATTTGAGACATATGGCGGTTTAAAACAGGCGAGTATTTGGTTCCATCTGTTGGTTGATATTATGCGGCTATCTTGCGGTGATGCAAGCGCCTTTGTTCGATGGTT
>Ga0189291_100484_pt1 | contig 10195 bp, 10 predicted proteins | sample UW1redminimetaG_FD_130331 | JGI IMG/M metagenome (GOLD analysis project Ga0189291, IMG submission 130331) | Marine microbial communities from the Costa Rica Dome - UW179B-red mini metaG | ecosystem: Environmental > Aquatic > Marine > Oceanic > Photic zone | place: Costa Rica: the Eastern Pacific... | reverse complement strand
CCGATGTCTATGTCACCTGCGACGTCTGCCACGGCCACCGCTACAACCGCGAGACCCTGGATGTCACCTTCAAGGGCAAGTCGATCGCCGACGTGCTCGACATGACTGTGGAGGAAGGCGTCGAGTTCTTCGCAGCCGTCCCGGCGGTGCGCGACAAGTTGATGGCGCTGGAAGGCGTCGGCCTGGGCTACATCAAGGTCGGCCAGCAGGCGACGACGCTGTCAGGTGGCGAGGCGCAGCGCGTCAAGCTCGCAAAGGAGCTGTCAAAACGCTCGACCGGGCGCACGCTCTATATCCTCGATGAGCCGACCACCGGCCTGCATTTCCACGATGTCGCCAAGCTGCTGGAAGTGCTGCACGAACTGGTCGACCAGGGCAATTCGGTGGTGGTCATCGAGCACAATCTCGAAGTCATCAAGACCGCCGACTGGGTCATCGATCTCGGCCCAGAGGGCGGTGATGGCGGCGGCGAGATCGTCGCCGAAGGCACGCCCGAGGACATCGTCAAGGTCGAGCGCTCCTACACCGGCCAGTTCCTCAAGGAACTGCTCGAGCGGCGGCCGCAGAAGAAACGCGTCGAGGCGGCGGAATAGTATTTAGTGCAAAATACTTCAAGACATGATTTGGATTTAGTGCTATTATTTGAAGTATAATTCCTTGGCGATGAAGGGTGCGCGTCATGGGAAATAGCGGCAATAATGATAAGATCGCTCCAAAGCTGTCTGACAGATCTGGGTATATTATATTAACCACTGCGGTGGGTATGATCGGGTCTGTCGTAGGTTTTGGGGCTGCGCAATATTTCAATTATTGGGAGCTCGATATTAAAGAGCGTTCAATTCAGAATGAGGTGTTGAGATTAAAGGTTCAAATTGTCAGTGAGATTAAAGATACCGAGTTTGGTCTGGCTGAAATTATGATGGATTATCTTCTTGAACCTTTGGAAGTAATAGATGGAAAGGTCAATGCATCTTTTTCTGCATTTCGCGTAAATATTGAAAGGTTGATGGCCGAAAGAGCGCCTACTGCAGCTGCAAAGAATGTTCCTTTGCCGTCAGAAGTGTCTCTCCCGGGCGGAATTCCCGACGCGGAAAAAATTAGAGATGTATTCTCGGGCGACGACAGGCTGAATCTGAGTAGTAGCCTTGTGTCGCTTTACAAGGATCATCCAAAGGAAGTAGTTGAAGAGCTTGTTTCGGCTATTGTCCCACCGAGTGGGACTGAATTGAATAGCTACAGAATTAATTTGTACATTATTTTTACTTTAGCGCGAATGCCCACGGGTTGGGTGGGTACTCAAGAGCAATATGGAAGAATTGAGGAATTGGGAAGCACTGCAAATGCAATGGATAGTACATTTAAGGCGCGCCTGAGAGAGGCGCTGGACAATTTTGTTCTCGCAGATAATTAATCATGAGCTGTCGAGTGTTGATGAAATGCCAGCAGTATTTCGGTGCTGTCAGATCGTCACAAAGGGCATGCCCGAGGGAGGACATCGTCAAGGTAGAGCGCTCCTACACCGGCCAGTTCCTCAAGGATCGGCTCGAGCGGCGGCCGCAGAAGAAACGCGTCGAGGCGGCGGAATAGGCCGCCAAACTGCCGGCTACGCTTCCCTGAAGTAACGGTTGCCCCGCGTTCAAGTATTGAGCCGGTGCCGAATCTACCGGAATCTTGATTTCCATCAATGCGGGACTCCCGGTTGTTGGCAAGCTGTCCTTCATCCCAAGATAGCAGGGATGATCAGGAGAGCATCATGGCAGACAAGAAAGAAAACCTTCCCACGTCCCGGTCATCCGGAATGTTTGATGATTTCCGCAAGGAAATGGACACGATGATGGAGCGTTTTTTTGGCGATACGGAATCCGCCGCGTCGAAAACCGGGTTTCCGTCGCTGATGACCGCCGGCGCGGTGAAGCCTGCCATCGACATCACCGAAAACGACAAGGCGATCACACTGACCGCCGAGCTTCCCGGCATGTCGGATGAGGAAGTCGACCTGACGATCACCGACGGCATGCTGACCATCAAGGGTGAAAAAACCGTCTCGCATGAATTGAAGTCAGATGACAGCGTCGTGGTCGAGCGCAATTACGGCTCGTTTCACCGCTCGTTCCCTGTTCCCGACCGGATCGATCAGGACGCAATCGATGCCAAGTTCGACAAGGGCGTTCTCAAGGTGATCATGCCCAAGAAACCCGGTCAGGATTCCAAGGACCGCAAGATCAAGATCAGCGGTTAATCCCCGAACCCGCAAACCGCCCGTATCGGTTTGGGGATGTTGGCCGGCCGGATGCGCGCCCCTTTTGCTTCCGGCCGGTCCGTTTGGGCTTTTCGATTTCACCCACCAACCACAGCGGTTGTGGAAAACGGGTGGTTGCCCCCTCAGTGATGATTTTAATGTGCGAGTATCGGTGCGCGGGATCAGCATTGCGGCTGTACGCACACCAAATGAAATCAACGGGGGCTGTCATGACCAAACACGGAACAATCCGCACCGGCATCGGCGGCTGGGTCTTCGACCCCTGGAACGAGAGCTTCTATCCGCCGAAACTGCCCAAGACCCGGCAATTGCAGCATGCCGGCAGCCAGTTGCGTGCCATCGAGGTCAACGGCACCTATTATGGCAGCCAGAAGCCGGCGACTTTCGCCAAATGGGCAGCCGACGTGCCGGACGGCTTCGTGTTTTCACTGAAGGCCAGCCGCTATTGCACCAACCGCAAGGTGCTGGCCGAGGCCGAACCGTCCATCACCAAGTTCCTGACCCAGGGCATTACCGAACTGGGCGACCGGCTCGGTCCAATCCTCTGGCAGTTCATGCCGACGAAGAAATTCGAGCCGGATGATTTCGCTGCCTTCCTCGCCCTGCTTCCGGCCAGCCAGGATGGCATTGCGCTTCGCCATGTCGTCGAGGCGCGGCATGAAAGCTTCTGCACCCCGGACTACATCGAGTTGCTGGCCAAACACAACGTCGCGGCGGTCTGTGCTGATCATGAAACCTACCCGATGTTCGCCGATGTGACGTCGGATTTTGTCTACGCGCGGCTGCAGCGCGGCAGCGATGAATGCGCGACCTGCTATCCTCCCGAAGACATAGATATCTGGGCAAGCCGGGTACGGGCATATGCCGAAGGCGACACTCCTGCCGACCTGCCAATGATCGCCCCCGGCCGCAGCGTCGACAAGCAACCGCGCGACGTGTTTGCCTTCTTCATCACCGGCGGCAAGGTCAATGCGCCGGCCGGTGCAATGGTTCTGCAGCAACGGATCTGACTGCCGTTGCCGGGTTGATTTCCCATCGTTTTGACAAGCATCAAGGCGGCGTCACGCGCAAGCCTTCATTGTCGTTTCCATGACATTCACACAGCCACGGGAGAGTGAAATGGCAATGTTTTCAGGAAAGACCGCTTTGGTGACAGGATCGGGTGCCGGCATCGGCCGCGCCGTGGCACTCAAGTTTGCCGCCGAGGGCGCCAATGTGGTGGTTTCCGATATCCATGTTCCAGGCGGTGAGGAAACGGTCTCGATGATCCACGAGGCCGGCGGGACCGCGATGTTCCAGCATGCCGATGTTTCCAAGGCAGACGACGTGGCGGCGCTGGTGGCAGGCGCCGTTGACCAGTTCGGCCGGCTTGACTGTGCCGTCAACAATGCCGGCATCGAGGGCACCATTGCGCCCTTCGCCGACCAGCCGGAATCCAATTACGACACCATCATGAAGGTCAACGCCAAGGGCACCTATCTTTGCCTGCAGGCCGAAATCCGCCATATGCTCCAGGCCGGCGGCGGCGCCATCGTCAATCTCTCTTCTGTCGCAGGCCTGATCGGATTCCCCGGCCTGTCACCCTATGTCGCCTCCAAGCATGCGGTGATCGGCATGACCAAGAATGCGGCGCTGGAATACGGCAAGGCCGGAATTAGGGTCAATGCGGTCTGCCCCGGCGGCATCGACACGCGGATGCTCGATTCGCTTGCCAACCAGGCCACCGATGGCGCCCAGACCAGCAGCCAGATGATGGACCCGCTGCATCCGCTCGGCCGCATCGGAACGCCCGAGGAAGTGGCGAACCTGATTGTCTGGCTGTGTTCGCCCGAGGCGTCCTTCATGCTCGGCGCCATCATCCCCGTCGATGGCGGTTTCGTCGCCCAGTAACAGCTGGTCCGAATACCTTTGAGCCGCGGCCTGATATGCCACGCCACCGGCTTCAGGCTCTAGGGCCGGAAGCCGGTGGCGGATGCCATGCCTGCTGTTCCGGACGCTTCCGCAAGCTGGTCCATGCGTGTTGCGGCGGCTTCGACCCGGGCAATATCGTGGTCATTGGTCATCGCCTGCCTGGCGCGCGCCAGCGCCCGGTCCGATTGCAGCAGCAGCGCCGGTTTCCATGCCGCGGGCAGGCACGATTCGATTGCCGACAGGGCCTTTTGAAGATGCACGGCAACCTCGACAAACCCTGCCCCGTCTCGGGCGATCTGTTCGAAAGCTGCGGTCAGGATGACGTCCGGGTCGATGATCGGCACCAGAACCCGTGAATTCTGTGACGCTGTTCCAACATCGTGGCTTGCGTCCGTGGCATCCGCGAACACCTGTACCAGCGCATCGAGGATATCCTTCGCGGTTCCCGGATCATTGACGCCGGGCGACAGCGCGCGGTCGGCGATCTCCGACAGGGTCTGCAGGGCCAGGACCGGATCTTCGCTGCGATGGCGGCTCTGCCCGATACGGATCGCTCTGCGGATCCGTTTCAGTGTCTCGTCGTCTGCCGCTTCCGGCGCTGCCTCGAATATCCAGGCGACAACCGTGTCGCGGCCAATCAGATCACCGAGCTGCACCGCCACCTGCACCCGGAAATTCGCCGCCTCGGCCAGAACTGCCAACCCGTCGACGTCGATATAGCGAACCGTGCCGGTCAAGCCGGACAGGACCGGCGCCGCGCCTGCCGGCGGCAACGTATTGGCATAAATCGGGGTTCCACCGTGCCCGGGATGGGTCAGGTGCCGGGTGAGAATGTCTCTTGCCTGGTCCGATACCCGCGAGATGGTGGACGTGACCGTGCTGATCCGCGCGACGTGGTCAATCCAGTAGATCAGCGTTCCCACCACCCAGGCAAACACCCACAGCGTGGTGAAGAACAACACGATACGCCCGCTCGATTGAAACACCCCGACATTGAGCCCGATCAGGCCGACCACGGAATAGGTGAAGGCGCCGATGAAAGTCGATATCGCCTGTTTCGACGTCGAATCCGTCAGGACAACGGAAAAGGCTCTCGGCGTGCTCGACGAAATCGCCGCCACATAGGATGACAGCATCACCGAAACCGAGAATGTGGCGACCGTCAGCATCGCCGATGCCATGATCGTCAACAGGCCGCGGATCGTCTGTTCCTTGATGCTGAAATCAAACGGCAGCTTGATCCATTGATCGACGCCAAAGGCAACGACGACCGCCAGCACCGCGACGATGCCGAACACCGCCGGCCTCAACCACAAGCGCTCGGCCAGGTAAACCTTCAACGACATAAATAGAAACTTCACGACCTGGCTCCGTTTGGATTCGCGGTATCGACCTCAAGCCAGTTGTAGGCCGGTTTGATTGTCATGGCGACAGTTGCATCACGCAACGCTTCACCGGTGCCGGTGGGAGCCGTGCGACCCGCCATGATCGCCCATGTAGGGTGCTTTGATCGCAAATTACAATCACAGGTAGGCAAATTGTGACAATTGTGAAAATGCGATAATCTGATTCGTATTCCCGTCAGACCCAGCGATCGTGGAGTGCGTGCACATCAGGCTCCGTCCGATGCGCCATGGGTCCGGCATTTCGTTTCAGCTTTGGGTGTTTCATGTCCGGAATGGTGGTCTTTATCAATCTCGCTGGTGCCGTTGCCCTGCTGCTATGGGCAACGCGCATGGTCAGAACCGGGATCGAACGCGCCTACGGTAACCTGCTGCGCGAAAAGCTGAAACTGGCGATCGGCAACCGGGTCACCGCTTCTATCGCTGGCTTCTTCTTTGCCATCGCCCTGCAAAGCGCCACCGCTGTGGCGTTGATTGTCGCAGGCTTTGTCGCCAGCGGTTATGTCTCGACGGCGATCGGCATTGCCACCTTGCTCGGCGCCGACCTGGGCTCGGCCCTGGTGGTGCGCATCCTGCGCCAGGACCTTTCCCTGCTCATTCCCGTGCTGCTTCTTGCCGGCACCATTGCCTTCCGCGCCACCGAGCAGCGCAACTGGCGCCAGATCGGCCGTATCCTGTTCGGACTCGGGCTGTTGCTGCTTTCGCTCAGATTGATCGGCGAGGCATCCATTCCGCTCAAGACCAGCGAGATCCTGCCGGTCATCATCAATTACCTGTCGCGCGACTGGATCACCGCCTTTGTCCTGGCCGGCCTGCTGGCCTGGGCGTTTCATTCCAGTGTTGCAGCGGTGCTGCTGCTTGCCTCGCTGGCGGACCGGGCCCTGATCCCGCCGGTGCTGATCATCCCGCTGGTGCTTGGCATCAATTTCGGCGCCGCGGTGATCGGCGCGGTCCTGACCCGCGGCGAGCGCGTTGACGCCCGGATCGTGCCGCTCGGCAATGTCGCCATTCGCGGCCTCGGCACATTGATTGGCCTGCTGGCACAACTGACGTTCGAACTCGAAAGCAGTTTCTTCTCGGTCCACCCCGGTGATGCGGTGGTGCTGGCCCATCTCGCCATCAACCTCGCGGTGGTTGTTTTCGGATTGCCCTTCTGCGGTTTCGTCGGTCGTCTGCTTCAGGCATGGATGAGCCCGCCGCAGCAGGCCGACGGCATCGTCACCGAAAAACGCATGTCGGCGCTCAAGCCTGAACATCTGTCCGACCCGCACCTGGCCATTGCCAACGCCACCCGCGAAGTGCTCACCGTCTGCGAGCGGATCGAGCTGATGCTGACCTGGATTTTCGACGTCTTCGACAAGCAGGAGCAGCAGAAGATCGCGCGCATCGAGGAGCTGGATGACGAAATCGACCGGACCCACCGCGACATCAAGTTCTATCTGGCCAAGATCGCCGCAAGCACGCTTGATGAAAAATCCGCGGCGCTTTGCCAGGATCTTCTCGGCGCCACCATCAAGCTCGAGCAGGCGGCTGATATCATTTCACAGAACATGGTGACCCGGGCGCGCAAGAAGCACGCCCGCAACATCGCCTTTTCTCCCGAGGGATGGAATGAACTCAAGGACCTGCACCAGGAAGTGATGCGCAATGCCCGCCTGGCCTTCAACCTGTTCGTCAACAAGGATGTCGAGCACGCCAGGCAGCTGGTGACGCAAAAAGAGGTGGTGCGCACCATGGTCCGCAACAGCGAGGAGAGCCACATGCAACGGCTCCGCGACGGCAATGACAACAGCTATGACAGCAGCTCCATCCACATCGACACCATGCGCGATCTCAAGGAGATCAACTCGCTGTTCGTCTCGATTGCCTACCCGGTGCTCGCCAGCGCCGGCATGCTGCGCAAGAGCCGGCTTCTATAGGGCCGGGATATGCTGCGGCAGGTCTTCCGCCGTCATGCCCCTGCCCGCGCGGGTCGCTGCCGCGCCATGCAACGCCACCGCGGCGCAGCCGGCCTCGAACGCCGGCATGGCCTGGGCCAGCAATCCGCCGATGATTCCGCTAAGCACGTCGCCTGATCCCGCGGTCGCCAGCCATGCCGGCGCCTCCGCATTGACCGCCGCCCGGCCATCGGGTGCCGCAATCACGGTATCGGCCCCCTTGTAGACCACGACCGCATTGAGCTTGCGGGCCGCAGCCCGTGCCCGGTCGATCTTTGACAGGCTCGCATCCTCCGCCAGATCGGCAAACAGCCGGCGAAACTCGCCTTCGTGCGGGGTGATCACCAACCGTGTCTTTCCGGCAAACAGCCCGGCCAGTCCCGCCACATCCTCGGCAAAAGCCGTCAATCCATCCGCATCGAGCACCATGGGCCGCCCGCTTTCGGCCAGCAACCCGGTAAAGCTGCGCGCCTTGTCGAGATCGCCGAAGCCCGGGCCGAGCACAAAGGCCGACAACCGTTTGTCCGCCAGCCAGTCGGCGAGTTCATGCTCATCGCGGATGGCGCGCTGCATGATCGCGGTGAGATGGGTGGCCTGAAGCATGACCGCACTCGGCATCGTCGCCATTGTCACCAGTCCGGCACCGCTTTTAAGCCCGGCCATCGCCGATAGCCGCGAGGCCCCCGAAGAAATCAAGGGGCCGGAGAATACAGCCAGATGTCCGCGGCTGTATTTGTGCTGGGCGCTATCGGCGGCAGGCAGATGCGTTTCGTAGAGGCCCGGATGATTGCGCCAGAGCGGATCGTCACTTGATATCAGCCGTGCCGGGATGCCGATGTCGCAAAGATGCATGTGCCCGCACAGCGCCCTGCCCGGCATCAAGAGATGTCCCGGCTTGAGCGCCGCAAAGGTGACCGTATGCGCGGCGGCAAAACAGGTCCCGGTGGGATCGCCGGTCCGCCCGGAAAGCCCCGAAGGCAGATCGACGGCGATGACCGGCGTGCCGGTCTCGTGCGCCTGATCGATCACCGCAGCGATGTCATCGGAAACCGGCCTGTCGAGCCCTGCTCCGAACAGCGCGTCGACAATCACGTCGCCTGGGCGCGCTGTCCAGTCCGCAAGCGAATGAAGCGGTAGCGGGCATGCCGCATGGGCGGTTGCCGCATCGCCGCCCGGCTTCGGCTCGAACCCGTAGCGCACCGCATCGACGCCGCTCTCGGCCAGGAGCTTTGCTGCGACATGACCGTCGCCACCATTGTTGCCCGGCCCGCACAGCACGATCGCGCGCTGCGCGTCCGGATACTGCGCCAGAAAAACCGCCGCCACGTGCGCGCCGGCCGCCCGCATCAGGCCGAAGCCGTCGATGCCGCTGTCGATCGCCGCCTTGTCGATCCGGCCCATTGCGTCCGGGGTAACCAGTAATGTGTCATTAATAGCCATCGCTCGTTCGTTGCATGGGCTTGGCGCAGCGGTCAAGATGACATCGTCAGAGCCGCAGCACCGAACCGAGATGCCACATTGTGCCTAATTACTATGCATGATGATTATTCTGCGGGCATATATTGGCGCACAAAAAATCATCAGTCGTCTCTGGCCACGATTGCCGTTTGCGGAGTTTCAACCCGAAAGTTTGACGCAAGCCGCCAAGTTCGAGAATTCGGAGCCGGTTTTCCACGGATTTCGCCGTCATGTTGATTTATTTCGCTCCGGAGCAGCAATTTTTTCACAATTTGGCACGGTGTGTGCTTTGATGTTCGCGAGTGGGTTTTTGGCGTCAGCTCAAGCGCCCGCTTTCACAGGACAGAGCGGAGAAATTGTTCTCATGAAAAAGATCGAAGCGATCATCAAGCCGTTCAAGCTGGATGAAGTGAAGGAAGCTCTTCAGGAAGTTGGCCTGCAGGGCATCACTGTCACCGAAGCCAAGGGTTTCGGTCGCCAGAAGGGCCACACCGAGCTCTATCGCGGTGCCGAGTATGTCGTTGATTTTCTCCCCAAGGTGAAAGTCGAAATCGTCCTGTCGGACGAAACGGCGGAAGCAGCGATCGACGCCATTCGCAACGCGGCCCAGACCGGCCGCATCGGTGATGGAAAGATCTTTGTATCCAACGTTGAGGAAGTCATCCGCATCCGTACCGGTGAAACCGGCAACGACGCCATCTGAACACTGTGTGCGGCGGACTGTCGCTCACCCATCGTCATTTACTAACAGGGAATATCGAACATGACGACTGCCACTGAAATTCTCAAGCAAATCAAGGACAACGACGTCAAGTTCGTCGACCTTCGCTTCACTGACCCCAAAGGCAAGATGCAGCACCTGACCATGGATGTCTCCTGCGTCGACGAAGACCTGTTCGCCGATGGCGTGATGTTCGACGGCTCCTCGATTGCCGGCTGGAAGGCCATCAACGAGTCCGACATGGTGCTGATGCCCGACACCGCGACCGCCCACATGGACCCGTTCTTTGCACAGTCGACCATGGTGATTTTCTGCGACATTCTCGACCCGATCACCGGCGAAGCCTACAACCGCGACCCGCGCACCACGGCCAAGAAGGCAGAAGCCTATCTGCAGGCGTCCGGTCTCGGCGACACCGTCTACATCGGTCCCGAGCCTGAATTCTTCATCTTCGACGACGTCAAGTACAAGGCCGATCCCTACAACACCGGCTTCAAGCTCGACT
>Ga0189291_100483_pt1 | contig 10239 bp, 5 predicted proteins | sample UW1redminimetaG_FD_130331 | JGI IMG/M metagenome (GOLD analysis project Ga0189291, IMG submission 130331) | Marine microbial communities from the Costa Rica Dome - UW179B-red mini metaG | ecosystem: Environmental > Aquatic > Marine > Oceanic > Photic zone | place: Costa Rica: the Eastern Pacific... | reverse complement strand
TTCTGTTGCTTACCACGGCGAGTAATCTCAACAGGGGCAATCATGGCAATTCCGTATCCCGTAAAATCAGGAAAAAAACCAATCTCATCAAGTTCTTCTGCTGTACGGCGCCCACTTTTAATCAAACGCTCTTTGACTTGGGGATCATCAACACCATTCACGGCATAACTCCAAGTACCTCCGCGTTGCTCCATGGAATCAAACCCCGTAATCGCTCCCACAATGAGCTCACCACTACCATCGTCATCGTTCCCTAAGAGCAAACGATCATTGGTGACACCCCTTGATTGACCAGGAGATCCTTCAATCAAGATTGCATGCAAGTTTCCATTACGTACCTCAATCGTGTTGGAAGACCCACGACCTAAAGCAATCACGCCAGCATCAAGCGTTGCTCCAGAGTCAATCTGCACAAATTGATCTTGTTTCTGTCCCGTTAATCCAATGCAAAGAGTATCTTGCGTGAAAATTTTCCCATCCCCCTGAACTCGACATTCACCACCTTGGGGAAATTCCCAATCCCCATCGGCATCCATCTTGATCGCCGCCCAATTCACCAAATCACTGGATTGCACACCAGGATCGGCGTAGGCTTTGAAAATATTCAATCCTGAAATCGCACGACGATCATCTCCAGGCCGCCACCGGCTGGTATCCAAAGGTTCACCGCCATCAATGAGCGATCCATTGGCAATTTGAAATGTGCCCTTGGTTAGAACAAGATCGTTGCCACCCTTGAAATCAATGCCACCCTTGAAATCAATGCCTTGAGGTCCAGACGTCGCAACAAGACCCGTATTGATCAACACATCATTGGCATCGCTTAGTTCTATCGAGTTCGCACGAATTAAGGCAAGTTTTTCGGAATCAGCATCACGTAAGGAGAGATTCAGCAGAGCATGGCCGGCATCACCGGTGCTCTTGAATCTGAGATCACCGGTGAGATCAATCGATCCACCAAGATTCTTCAGGCTGCCTTGGGCTTTGATCTTGCGCAGAGGTGAATCGACAGGGATCTGAGAACCTCTACGCTCAGTCACACGATCCAGGAAGCGGGTCATCCCGTCTTCCATCTGGATCGAATCAAGGTTGATATCACCACGATTCACAATGCTCTGGGACACCAGAGAGGAACCCGAGTCGCCCGTTATCAATCCTTGGTCACGAATCACCAAGCGATGAATATCCTGTGCGCCTGTTATATCAATGCTCGCATCACGCCCAATGAACGTTTTCGAGACCGGACTCAGTGCACCTTGGTTGAGAGCATTAAGCGTTGCACCACGAGCAACAATGGTTGTGCCTGAATAATCACTCTTACCACTCAGATTAACTCTGGCTTGCTGATCGGAATCAGATTCTTTTTTGAAGGCGTTAGCAACAAGCAGTGATGCTCGAGACCGATCATTTTCAGTAATGCCATTTGCAATATTCAGTGTTCCCGAAACAGCAATCGCAGCTCGGTCCTGAACGTCTCGCTCTGGATCAGTTCCTTCACGTTCCTGAGCTTCAATGCTGGCGAATGAGGCGACCTCACCTGCCTCAACACGAACAAGGCCCAACGCCTTCAAATCAGCATGGCCCATATCACCTGAATACGACCATAATCCACCCTTCTGATTGATCGTTTGGAAGCCATATAGTTTGCCAACATCGAGAGAGCCTGATGCAAATGTTGGCTGGTCTCCACTGGCAAAGGATTCAATGGGGGCTCCCAGCTCAATCGAGTTTTTGAAGGCTGACATGGGATTCCCGTAAATCAGCCCAGCGTCCAGACTGCCTTCACCCAACTCAAGCTTGGAGCCACTGCTGGAATAGAAAGCGATCGCCGCAGCTGTTGTTTGGCTTTCAGCCGTGCCTTCAGAGTTAATCGTAAGAACTTGCGGGCTGCCCAGGCTGCGGCCCAGCATTAAGCCGTACTCACCCTCGGGCGGAGCACCTTCAGCCTGATCAACTGCGAACGATGGCTTCTCACCGAAATAAGCAACACCCTGCCCAACGACGCCAACGACCGGAAAATTTTGAATTTTGAGCGATTCATCCAAAGACTCAACAGCCAAATTCTGGCCATCGGAGCTGCTGGTCTCATCTGATGAATCAGCGGATGAGACCAACTTGAGGAGTTGACCAGAGACATCCAAGAACACGTCTTCACCAGCACCGCCATCGAGAGTCAACGACTCCTCTGATGAACCTACGGGATCAATCGATCCTCCAGCATCCACGACCATCAAGTCATTACCGCCACCGAGATCAAACGTGCTGTTTGTTGACAGAACAAGAGATCCTTGAACATCGAGATAATCAGCCTGGTTGCTACCTGAAACAGCTTCGCTATTTGCAGCCTTTAGCTCCAGTGTTGCGTCTGAGTTAATGCGAACAGAGCCACCACTTCCGCGGTCAGCAACCAGAGCAAGAGTGTGAAATTCATTCACACCAGCGATTTCAAGGACTCTAGAGCCCTCAGCATTCAAGGCGGCGTAATCTAAATCAATACCGGAAATATCACGCACAACCCCACCAGCAGTGGAACGCACTGTTGTTGAAGCAATCGAACCATTCCTGAGTTCTCCACCCTCCAGAACAATTGAATTTAGATTGCCTTGATCAGTTCCACCAAGGTCGAGAATTCCCTGGTTTTCTACTATTATTTTGCCTGAAGCCACAGCATTTTCCGCAGCTGTGCGAAGCGTGCCTTGGCTGACTGTTGTCAAGCCTTTGTATGTATTTCCGCCGGAGAACGTGGTCGTTCCCGTTCCAACCTTGGTGAATCCACCATCACCTGAGATCACACCTGAGACTTCCGTATCCGTATCCAATCCACCGGCTGTCAAGGTCTTGCCAGAGGCAATCTGAATCGAACCGGCACCTGCGAGGGAACCGATCGTGTCGGTTTCGTTGACCTGATAGATGCCTTTGGTGTCAACACTCACAGGAGTGAAGTCACTTAAAACACCATTGACAATCAGCTTGCCGCCCTGGATGTCAGTGGCACCGGTGTAGTCACTTTCACCGGATAGGGTTGCAGTCCCATCAGTATTGGTCAAGGAGACCATTGTTTTACCTGCATCCTGCTTGATTCCATCGGCAACATTCAACGTTCCACTGTTGACAAAGGAAACACCAGCAGAATTGCCCGCATCACCCCAGAACCGAATGGTTCCAGCAATATCAAGAACACCACTGTTATCAATTTCCCCACCCTTATTTCTATAGTTTAGCCGGCTAGCTGTAATAGAGCCTGAATTATCCAGGGAGACCCCTTTCATCCAAAATTGCTCTGACAACGCAATCGAACCAGCATTATCGATGGTTGCATTGGCATTACCAGAGTTATTTTGGCGCGACTGATCAAATAATTTTGAGCTAATCTCACCCCCAGCGTCGTTAACAAGCGAACCAGTGATAGAGAAACTTTCCGCAGCTCTAATACTGCCTGAATTAATAGTTATCGCTTGCTGGTTATTGATCTGCTCGAAAATATTTGTAGCAATGGAACCCGCATTATTCAATACAATATCGGCGCTACCTGAGTTGTCTTTGATAAAAAGCTTGCCTTTGTTACTTCCCTCGAAATCAACTGTGCCACCCTTGTCAACGAAAAGCCTCTTAATCCGATCAGCACCACTGCTGCCATTGCCTGCAAAAACCAAAGAGGCACCATTAGAGACAGTGACCAAGCTTGAATCTTGAAGAGTAGCCTCTCTGCTAAGCACAAGGTGACCACTTTGAATCAAGGTTGGGCCTTGATATTTATTCGTTGCATCATTTGTCGGAGCCATGACAAGAGTGCCTGAACCGACTTTCGTAAAACCACCCTCACCTTCTATGGAAGCCCTGAGGGGCCTATCTGAACCCAAACCATCCGCTGAAAGAATTTGACCATCAGCCACATAGATCCTTGCCCAAGTAGAACCTGGATCTTTAGAGCTTATCGACCCAACTCTATCGGTCTTGTTAACTGCATAGGCTGTGTATCCACCAAGAATAACGTTAGTTGAGTCTGAAAGAGTACCATTGACCTCGAGTCTTAATTCAGTATTTCCAGTCGAGTTCGTGTCTAAAACTGTATCCCCCGCATAAGTATTCTCACCATCGAGAATGATTTTTCTAAGATGAAATTTTTGACCATTACCATCCTTAAAAGAAGCCTTTAAGTAACCCTGTCCTGTGATATTTCCTTTCACAAGCACTTCTGTTCCATTCCCCACCCTGCCCGCATCTAATTCGTTAAATTCCAAACCCGAATCAACACCTTCCAAATGCACATCCCATACCCCTGGAGAAGCATTGGGACTACTAGCCGCACCAAACCCAAGAATCGAATCCTCAGCAACAACAAATTTTCCATCTAGAACTGGTGCTCTTTTGTTAAGCAGAGATACTTTTCCACCTGCAATTTTGATGGTTCCTTCACCATCAAAATTACCTGAATAGGATTTATTTGTATCAACATTCAAGACCAAAGAAACATCTTTGCCGATCGCTGAATAGGTCTCATCACTTGCACTAGTCAGCTTGAAGTCTGATGTGTTGACGGTCAGAGACCCCTCAGAACCAGAGGTAGCGAGAATGCCATCCTTCAACTCCAGGCCACCTTGGATCTTGATGGAATGGCCACCAAGATCCAAGGTGGCATCCCTTTCGATGCGTCCGATGCTTTCGATGACAACCTTTGATTCCGTGGGGATCGCATCAGCCACACCAAGTTTCAGAACACCATCTTGAATATAAACATCTCCATCGTACGCAAAAGTGCCAGTCCCTTTTAAAACAGTTGTTTGAGGCCCGGTCTTCACAAGGCCACCCGATCCTTCCACACGAGCGTTGTCCTGGACCTCAAACGAAGTGAACTTGTCCTCAATGATGAGATTGCCACCAAGGTTTAACTTTCCTTGATCCTCAACCTTTAGTGAGGTGTATTCACCAGAAAACTTTTCATCGTCTGTTGAGCAAGACTTAGTTTCCGGAACCTTGACACCGGAACCATCTTTCTGGAAGCATGATACGCCTTCTTCACCACCACCGATTTCTTCAATCGAAGCCGGATTAACTACATTAACGTAGAAGTCTCTCTCATTCCCTTGATTGGAAACAGAGTTACTGAACCTAATAGCAACCCCTCCAGGATTGGCACTCTTAAGCTCTATACATCCATCGCCAACACAATTTATTTCAACTCCAGAAAACAACGTATCCTGATTCAGGATACTTTTGAAGTCTTCCATCCTCCCATATACCTCAATAACGTCACCATCAGACTCCTTAAAATGCTCATCCCAATTTCCATACAAATCAAGACCAGGCTTGCCGCCAGTTGACTTAAAATTTTCAATATCAAATGCTCGATCAGTTACATCTGTGTTAAGGACTTTCCAGACATTTACTACTGGATCAAAGGAGCTATCTGGATACCCCCCAAGCCGACAGTCTTCTGGGTTGGCATAACACACATGCAATAAATTAATTTGCATTGAAGCACCGTTATTCTTATTCCCTTCACCCTCAACGGTGCCCTTGTAATCAGGCGCTTCTGAAAACCATCCCCGGATCTGATTGACCTGCGCATTCGCCGGAATGCATCCAGATCCAGCCACAAAAGCTAAAGAAATAGAGGCAGAGAAAAGCCACTTAGTCGTACTTACCTTATTGATTGAGCATCTCCAATTAACTATTCTAAGCAACATCCCATGCTTAATCAACAGCCAATGATCCCGATCGAGCAATTCTCATGATTCTCACCTGAGACTTTAGATTTACTTTTCTTTCGCAGCAACGCACTCAATCTGCACTTGATCCGTCAGGCTTTAGAAGATCCGAACGTCCTTCATCGCCTCGGTTCGTCCACGCCTGGATCAACAACCAGCAGGGCACAAGCAGAGGCTGAGCTGCATCAGTAGGAACTCATGCTTTTTCTTAGCGCGGTGCCCCCAACACCAACCCTCTCCGCACATCCCACGGTGAGATCGCAAACAGGCGCAGCATCACAGCCATCAGCTGCGGCAACGGCAACGTGTTGGTGAGGAAGCCATTCCAATCGTCTTGCGATAGCTGAAAAAAGCTGGTGAAGTGTCGGCGCAACAGCCGTTCATCGAAACCCATCAAACGGCTTAAACCAAACTGAAACAGGCGATGGCGCAACACCAACTCCATTGGCCACAGCGCTTGCCAGCCCACACGCGCCAGAGCTGCAGATCCCATTGCTGGTTGCTCTTTTAAAGCCGCGGCCAAGGCTTCCGCTAACCCTGGCCCGCGTCTTAACAGCGCTCCCACCATGTAGCCAGAAGCCGGATGCACCATGCTCGCCGCTCCGCCAAAGGCCAACAGCGGCTGATTGAAATCAGGCAGCGGCAAGTTCATCGGAAACAAGCAATGCTCAACATCAATCACTTCGGTGATTGCATTTCCCGCCTTGGTCAAGCGTTGCTCTAGGCGTTGCTTCAACTCAGCTTCCTGAACCGCCGGAGCTACAGCCTTATGACAAGCAGAGATATATCCATGATCTTGAGTATCGAATGATGATCGACTTTGAAAACGAAGGCGAACGCCATCAACGCTTGCTCCATTTACTTCACGCATATCCATATCCCAATGACTGTCTTCAATCTCACAGCAAAACTCAATCATCCTGAAGCACCTGACCTCTACAAAGATTGCTTCTTCTACGACGACCCGAGGCTTGGCATTGTTGCTGAGCCTCTCATTCACATCACCACTGCTGCTATTCAAAGGCTGTTAGCTCCTGCTCAACCTCAGCAGATACAACTGATCTTCAGCACTGAGAAGCAAGCTGACTGGGGTGGTGTCATTACCCAGCTGACATTTGTGGACGGTGATGCAGACGGCAGTACATATCAGGTAATGCCTGTTGGTGACAGCACTGCTAATCCACTATCTGTCTGGCTATGTGCCCACCTAACTGATTACTTTGACAAGCCTCCCCTAAAGTTCTACTGCTCTATTAGTTAGTAAATGCTAGGCATCGCATCTGTTTGGGTATAGGTCAGATGCGTGTAAGTCCTAATCTTTTTTACTGAAGACCATTAACATCCGCCCCTTATCAGGGGCTTTTTATTTCAAGTGTTCTTTATTGAGAATCATTCTCAATGACTACACTCTCTACCCGCATCATTGAACCTCGCTTGCTCGATCACGGCAAACTCTTGCTTACCTCAGGTATACAGCACTGGCTTGTTACGGGTATCGAACCTTGGGCCGATGCACCTAAGGAAGATGTCTTCGATGAGACATGGCGTCGTCACTATCTAAGTGTGATCGTCACCTCCCACATTCATGGTGATGCAGGTGATACCGATGACCAAGATCATCTGTTGAACTTCGAAGCCTTCGCAAATCCAGGCGACGGCTTTCGTGTCTTCACTGTCTGGGATCGCAACAAGGTGGGCAAGATCTACGCCATCACCTCTGACTACGGTGGACCCGATGCCTATCTAACAGTCATGTTTGCTGGAGAATATTGAGTAACACCTGCCCCTTAACAGGGGCTTTTTTTATTTGTGTTCTCTTAATCGGGAACATCCTTTGTCAAATATCTAATGACTTTATCTATTGTTCCAACTGATTCCAGTGGTATCAACAATCTTGCCGAAGGTCTTTCAGGCTTTCTTGATCCTGCTGAAGAAGCACTTCAAGAAACAATGATGACCACGTTATTCATCGGAGGTGCTTGTCCCGAAAGCAATGGAAGGGCTAGCTATTTACTGATGGATGACGGGTCAAAGATGTGGGTTCCTAACTCGCTGCGTTGCTGGCTCGTTGATTTAAAAATCGTCGAGCAGCGTTATGAGAGTTTCGATCCGATCGACAAACTTCTCATCCGTGTGACAGCGGTTGATGGCTCCAGCTACATCTATCGAACCAGCCTCAACAGCTGGACTGCAACTTCTTTCTTGCAGAACTTCAGGCACATGACACGCAAGCAGTTGTCCGATCAAGTCACCATCACTCTCGTTCCCAAAGGTAGAGCTACTTTTGTGAACGTTATGTATTGCGAAGGCGGTGCATTCCATCGTGTTGAAATACCGAAGAGTGAATTCGGCTCAGGCAAGATGGGTTACGACGCGATGCTTGATGCCATCAGTTATACCAACGGGACTGCCCAGGACAACGATGACTCAGCTTTGATTGAAGCGCAAGTTTCAACAGAGGAGGAGCCTTTCGATCCTGGTGAGGACTTGGATGAATTGATTGATGAAATCAAATCGACCAAGCTCCCTGCCAGACGCAAGCGCTCCTCAGTTGCGGAAGCACTATCGACCAACGTTTAAACCCCTTGCCCTCGCCCTATCGGCGGGGGTTTTTCTGCTTTTCTGTATAACCCCGCTACCAATAGCAAGATTGGTTGCACTTTTGTAGCACTACAAACATCAGAGGTGTAAACGCTGGCGCTATAAGAGATTTGTAGTCACCACTACACACAACGTTCACCTCACTTTGTGAGGCGCAGACTCGCCAGGCCACGGAACGGGGACCTGGATTTCTGAGGAACCTCAAATGACTCTCACCTACCGTGGTAAGCAGTATGTCCAGCACAAAGGTGCTGGTTTTGATTCAACTAAAAAGGCACCCTTGACCTATCGCGGCGTGTCATACGCCAAGTGATCTAAGGATTTCAAGTCAATCAGCTCTCGCTTAACAGCGGGGGCTTTTTTTATTTCTCATCTAGATCCAGGCGTAGCTGCTCTGTATCACTGTCATCAATAGGCACGCCGTTACCTTCCTCGTCCGTGAAATGCCAACCCATACGCCTGCCTCTAAGAACAGCTGAGTAATGACTAGTCAGCGTTGCCAGCTGATCAGCAGCTGACTGTATGGCAACAGCATGATCGGAGATTGAATCTGCTAGTTGCATTCCCCACTGGGTTTCTTCTGAAAGACACTGCATCTCTTGCCTGGCCTGACTTTCTGATTGTTGCTGCAGCATCTTGGTGGCAATGAGGATCACACCAACTAATGCATCTTGCTTCCCCACGCCTGCCTCATAGTCATTGACGCAGCCAGTAGATTCGCAGTAATCGATGAACTGAAGTGACTGAAGTTTGATGGCATCAAACATCTCTTCTGTCGCCAAGTCGTAGACGTATTTCATCTTCTTGGCTTGTGGCATTGCTTCTACCACCTGCTTCACTTCTGCTTCAGTCGTGCATCCCTTCGTTCGCAACCGAAGCTCCCTCTTCACTTCACTTTCCATATCAATAGATCACGACGTTGCCGTTGGAATCGATTGTCTGACGCTGACCTTCAGTGACTACTGAGTAGTTGGGATTAGTTGATGCCACTTGAGCAGCCACATTAAAGTCGGGGGTCATCAGAAAATACAGCGGGTCTGCCTGTCTTCCTGATGACATCTGCACTTGTTGTGCTGCTGCGTTCTGACTGTATGCATCTTGTAGTTTCTGCTCAGCACTTATGTATGTGCCTGGTGCATCAGGCTGTGACTGTGAAATTGTCACGCCATCTTGCTGACTCATTTCAACTTCACCACGACGCATCATTCCGAGGATCTCTCCTGCTTGTGCATCACTCAATCCCTTTGACTTGAGGTAGGTAGCTGTCTCCATCAGATCCCTGTCACTGAATTGTGTGTTGTATGGGTTTAGCATTTGAATTCTCCTGTGTTTAGTTAGTAACTGTTATTAGTAAGCAGAGCCTGCTCGAAGTTCCATGTTGACCTGCTCGGTTGCGATCCTTTGAGCCTGGTCATATGGCATAGGTGCCACTGAACCATCACTGCGTTGGATGGGCTGCTGCATCAACTCACCTACTCTCTGGTCGATCATCTGCTGAACGCCGAATTGTGAGTACTCCGTAGGCTGCATTGCGATGTCTTGCTCGCCTCTGAGCTGTGCAATTTCATCTTCAGCTAGTGCTGCCAGCATGTTCTCACTACCAACAATCTGCCTTGCTGCTGCAACGTTGTTCCTTGCTTCAGCTAGTGGGTCAAGTCCTACTGTTCCACTGCCACCGATGTTGTTAGCCATCCGTCCTGCAATAGCAAGTGGGTCAGTAGGTAGGTAATCATTGGCCTGATTACTGTATGCCTTTAGTCCCTCGATACCAACGACACCAGCGCCTGCACCTAGTGCAGTAAGCCCAACCCCTCGTTGGAATGCTGGGTTCGTCAGCATCACTTGTGCATCAACTAAGCGATCAGCCGCTGAGCGCATCGAATCATTCTTCATACCATCAGGCAGTCCTTGCATCATCTGCCTGGCTTGT
>Ga0189291_100482_pt1 | contig 10284 bp, 7 predicted proteins | sample UW1redminimetaG_FD_130331 | JGI IMG/M metagenome (GOLD analysis project Ga0189291, IMG submission 130331) | Marine microbial communities from the Costa Rica Dome - UW179B-red mini metaG | ecosystem: Environmental > Aquatic > Marine > Oceanic > Photic zone | place: Costa Rica: the Eastern Pacific... | reverse complement strand
GTCTCAAATTTCTTTCTGGCGATGCAAAGTTTTTCAGCAATGGACGTTGGAATAAATCTAAAGGGTTCTCTTGGGTTTCGTTGACGACGGCAACAATTGATTGCGGCTTATTTGGTTACGATAATGAGAACGCGTTTATTTTTTGGATTGAAGAAGAAGATTAATAGGCATCCTACCACTTAGTGGTTTTCCTAACGTTGTGACAGCTATATCCCGAAACCGGACACTAGCAGACTTAGGCCGTCTGGTAGCCAATTAGTGGTAACTTACTTTAGGATTGTTAATTCACTCATTGAGCAAAAGAGGCAGAGCTTCAAAAACGTTCACTATGTTCCATATCTTGTGGGCAATAAAGACGCCCGATATCGGATGGTGCAGTAAATTCTCAGTCGACAAAAACAAAGAGGCGCAGTAGCTTGATAAACATGCATATTTTGACCGGTTTGGGCGCTTTGACCGCCTTGTTTCTAGCCTCGCCACTGACGGCTCAATCGCCAGCTGCGGCATCCGAAAATTCTAGGTCGGAAAATTCCGCGCCGGTTGTGGCAAAGAGCAGACCGATAGCAGTCTCGCCGCCACGACAGATCCATCCGATCCTCAAACTGACCATCGCGCCAGAGAAACGCGGTGATCTGTCCACCTGTGGCGACCGCGACCAAAGCGCCTTGAAATTTGTCGCCGAAACCTGCTGGCCGGTCCTCCAAGCCTATCAAGACCTGATCCGGCTTCAGAAGGCCAGCAGGACGGCAATAGCCGCGCATGACACCGGCGCAGCCAATGCAGAAGATTTGAAAAGCCGCGCGCTGGCAATGGCGTTCAAGTCCGCTGAAAAACATGGCAGCGGTCGCTGGCCGATGCAGGATGAAATTGCACAAGGCAGCCACCGCGCGCTGATTGCCATGCTCAAGAAATTTGGCGAATCTGATGCCGCGCTTGCAGCCTATGATGGCCTTATTGGGGTGCAGGGTCGCAGCCTGATGTATAATGGCACCGCGCGCCGGGGTTATCTCTATAAGGACAAAAGCGAATATCTCCTTGAACTGGGCCGCCGTGATGAAGCGCTGGCCAATTTTCAGACTGCCATCGCCTTGGCAGACCGGGAATCGATCGACATGATTTCCAATGTCGAGCATGCGGAACTCATTGCCTATGATGCGATTATCGCAAAGGATCAGGACCGCGCGCTCGATGCGATTAATATGTTCCTCGACAAAACCGAGCGCCATAGCCGCCATCAGGATCTTGTCTATTATCCGGTCCAGATTCTGAAAATCTATATCCTGGCAGGCCGCAATGACGCGAACGGTGTGCTGGCCATGTTGAAAAGCTTTAACAGCTTGTCGCGGCGCAATATGTGCCAACAGGAGAAACCAATCGAACATTATTTCCCGCAGGTTATCTCCCCCACGCAAAGCGACCCGCGCATTGCTAAGGAGCTTGAAACATTCGGCTGCAGTGCAGCGATTATCGCCGCAATGGATGCAAATATGGCCAATGGCGTGCTTGCTTCGGATGGAGTCAAACCACTGCCGCCTCGGTAACGGCTTACTGTTCTCGCGATGGCAGCCGCATAAGAACGATTGCCAGCTGTACTCCGGTTACTCCGGCGTGTTCAAAATGTCTGACCTGTCTCCCACCGCCTGTTTGATTAGACGGAAAGCAAATAGAGAGATGGAAGTGTTCACATCTTGCGAAATACTGTCCGGTTTTGCGCCCAAAGCGGACACTAGAGTTCAACGCTTTCGGCCAACGCTAGCGCATCATCAACCTCAACTCCTAGATAACGCACGGTGCTGTCAATCTTCGTGTGTCCGAGGAGTAATTGTATAGCTCGGAGGTTTCCCGTCTTGCGATAGATCAGTGTTGCCTTGGTCCGTCTCAGTGAATGCGTGGAATAGGATGATCGCGGCAAACTGATGGATATGATCCAGTCGCTTACCAGACGTGCATATTGCCTTGTAGATAAATGGCGGCTGGTATCCATGCGAGATGGAAACAACCAGTCATAGGAGGACAAAGACGCTTTGTTGCACCATTTGCCGAGCGATTGTCGGGTCAACTTGGTAATCTCGAAGTGAACAGCATTCCCGGTTTTCTTTTGGACAACCTTGGATCTTGTTCGATATTCATCACCGGTTCGAACGTCACTCACTTTGAGCTTCATCAAATCACAGCCGCGAAGTTTACTGTCTATGGCAAGATTGAACAGTGCCAGCTCCCTAACATGATCAAACAATTCTAGCCGCGCTCGAATGGCCCAAACTTCCCTCGGCTTGAGAGGTGTCTTTTGTCCTACCAGCTTGCCCTTGTTCCAGGGGCGATGGGTTTGCGTGATGATGTCCATAGGAAGTTCCTCGTTAAAAGAACTTCAAAATCGCCATCAACAGGCAACAGGAAGTAAATGTCTTGAGCTAATGTCCGCTTTCGATCTTTTGGCTTTGCTTGTGTTTCAACATCATTACCTTGGTTCGCTTGATACCCAGTTGAAAGTATATGCCGTTCAGGCATCTGGTGAGGTTTGCGGTCCTGATGATGTTGTCATCGACGTCGAGGAATTGCCAAAACTGATCAAAAGGCCATCGATCAAACTTTCTCCTTGTCGCAAGAAATGCCAAGCAAACTGCAATAGAGCGGCTGCGTTGGACTTTTCTTGTATCTGAATTGGCAGCTGCTTGCTCTAATGCATCTAATGCCATCGCGATCAATTTCTCTTCGGAAACAAACGTCACGGCTTCCTGCGCAAAGCCCAGATAACGGACGATACACTTGCAATCAAAGCAGCCAATGCGGCCACCATGGAACTATCCAGGGTCAACATATCAAACTCATCTCCGAATCAGTGAGAGCTTATTGTTCACTTTATGTTCCAAGTAGGACAGCTTTTTCTGAAATCGGTTCCTAGTGTCCGCTATGGGCGCAAAAGCGGACACTAGAAAAGCAGTAGCTGCGGTTCAGCTAACGGCCCACTTGCAGACATTACAAGCAAGAGCGCCTTGTGTAGAATACCGCTCTTGCTTAAGAAAACAGGATGTTCAGAGTATTCAATTTTGTGACTTCGCCGTTCCTTGCCTGTCTAGCGGTATCAACTTCCATTTTATTGTCTGCCCCCGAGGCGGTATACGCGAGGGAGGGGGAACGAGAACTAAGCTCATGGACTATCACCTATGATGGAGGGTGGGTCAGTAACAGAGAGGAGGGATTTGGGCCTCTTGGAGCAGTCAACTCCGTTACAATGAGGCGCAACAATGAAAATTATGACATATTCTTTCACTACACTCGCTGCCACTTGTGTGCCGCGATTGATCGCAAAACATCCTATTTTACGGTGGAAGAAGAAAAAGCGCAGCAGATCGCGGCGCTTGTAGATGAGGATCAGATCAAGGCAGCTCTGGAACGGCCTTGCTCATTGCCCTCAGCAAGAGCCCGATTGAACACAGTATCTGTAACACTGCGTCCTCCACCGGCTGGATATGCGCCCTTCTCCTATGACATCTTGCTTGGCTGTCAATCGCCGGAACTGGATGAAATTAAGGCAAATTTGGATGCTACGATACAGCTGTTTTCTGTGTGGATGGAAGAACATGAAAATCAATCGAAGCAGTAGGTCAGTTGTATCTGAATGTCCGCTTTCCGCCCACTTGTTGCCGCTAAAAACGAACAAAGCTAGTGTCCGCTATGGGCGCAAAAGCGGCCACTAATCGAATTACCATTTTCGCGCTGCGGCTGTAATGCTATGCCGACGCGTGATTATGCCAAAACCACCCAACCACATTTTGATTTTCACCGATCTCGATGGAACTTTATTGGATCATCACAACTATTCAGCCAAACCTGCCGACCGTTTGATCGAACAGCTGCACGACCAAGGAACGGCGGATATCATTCCGGTTACCAGCAAAACGCAATCCGAATTGCTGTGGTTGCGGAAATCGATACCGCTCCAGAATATATTAAGCGTCACGGAAAATGGATCTGTGATCCATGCGTGCGGAAGCTCGCCACTAGGCGATGGTGATCGCGCGCGCAGCATCCTGTTGGGCATCAGATACTGTGCGATATTAGAGCAAGTCGCGAAACTCCCGCAGTCTTTGCGCAATCATATTACCGGCTTTGCTGATATGTCTGTCGAACAAGTCATGGCCGCTACTGGCCTCGTAACTGATGATGCCCGGCGGGCTCAAGATCGTGAAGCGACGGAACCTTTCTTGTGGTCGGGATCGGATACAGAATTGTCGGCTTTGCGGGACATACTGATCGAAGAGAATATTCAGGTTCAACGCGGCGGACGGTTTTATCATCTTACTGGTCAGGCAACCAAAGAGCATGCGATGGCCAAGATTATAAGCGCTTTTGTTGAAAGAAAACCGGATTTTCAAATCATCTCAATTGCTCTTGGCGACGGCCCGAATGACCTTGCGATGATCGAGGCGGCGGATTTCGGTGTCATCATGCCCAATCCCGATGGTGTGACAATTGAAACGGCCAAGCCCCATGTCCGCACGGCCCCTGGTCCAGGTCCAGAGGGTTGGGTCATCGCTGTTCAAGCAATTTTGGCAGAATTGGGTTTCAACCTGCCGGAAAGCTGATTAGGCTTGTCCCTTCGCAAAACAAGGGCGCTCATGGCTGATTTTCATCAAAACGGTACTATTTCTACTCTCCACAATTTGTCCAATCGCTCGGTCGAATCGCTGGAGGCCGATTTGATGGGCTTTCGTGAAGCTAATCCGATGGCTTTGGTTCTGCCCAGTTTGTTTTCGGAGCTGGAGGGGCTTGCGCTGGAAAATATAGTCGATGAACTATGTGAAGTGCCTTATCTGGACGATATAATCATCGGTCTAGACCGCGCGGACAAAGAGCAATTTGAATATGCAAAACACTATTTTTCACGCCTGCCACAACGCCATCATATCTTGTGGAATAGTGGTCCGCGACTGACGGCGCTGGATGAAGAATTGAAAGAACGTGGCCTGTCACCCGCGCAACCGGGAAAAGGCCGTAACGTCTGGTTCTGCTTCGGTTATTTTCTGTCGGCGACGGATGCGCAGATGGTGGGTCTGCATGATTGCGATATCCTGACCTATGATCGGGCGATGCTGGCACGGCTTATGTATCCGGTAGCCAATCCCACCTTCCCCTACGTCTTTTCCAAAGGCTATTATGCGCGAACAACCGAGGAGAAATTTAACGGCCGCGTCGTGCGATTATTGATCGGGCCGTTGCTGGCTGCACTTAAGAAAGTCTGTGAGCCTAATGACTATATTACCTACCTGAACAGCTTCCGTTACGCGCTTGCTGGTGAATTTGCGATGGGGCGGCAGGTTGTCAAAAACATCCGCATTCCATCAGACTGGGGTCTGGAAGTCGGTGTCTTGTCGGAAGTTTGGAGGAACCATTCGACCCAGTCGATATGTCAGGTCGAGATTGCGGATAATTATGATCACAAGCATCAATCGGTTTCGCATGATAATCCCAACGGTGGTCTGTCGAAAATGAGCATCGACATTACCAAATCCCTCTTCCGCAAGCTCGCGACCGATGGGCAAGTCTTCTCGGCGGGTACGTTTCGTACGCTCAAGGCAACCTATTTCCGGATCGCGTTGGACCGGATCGAAACCTTCTACAATGATGCCGTAATGAACGGTCTCACGCTCGACCGGCACGAAGAAGAAACGACGGTGGAGCTGTTCGCGCAAAATATAATGACGGCAGGCGAAGTATTTCTGGAATCGCCCAATGAAACGCCCTTCATGGCCAACTGGAACCGGATCAATAGCGCCATCCCGGATTTTACCGACCGGTTTCAGGAAGCGGTGCGATTGGATAATGAGGATTAGGCGGAATTCTGTTTCACATTGCTGATCCAAACGGTTTGATAGGGTGACAATGAAAAGCCTCCTTCTATATCAGTGATGGATTGGCCCGAAATCAGATCCCACCACAGGTCTCCTGCAATCAGATTAATATCTGCAAGCGATAGCGATTTTATTTCTTTGGTTACATTGGTGACGGCAAAGATACTTTGCTTTCTATCCAGGCTTTGTCGCCAGATACCGAATAATCCCTCGGGTAATGCCAACGTAAACTGCACCGCATTAGGATGGAAAGCAGGCTGCTTTTTTCGAATGTCGATGAGGTTTAGAAGGCGCGTAAAAACCTGCATCTCGACCATTTCCGGATTGGCGAGCTTCCCACTAATCTCATCATAATCGAGCTGACGGCGGTTGATGGACCGGTTGTGGCCAGTGCGGTTGACCTCCTCATATCCATTAGGCGTTGCGAGCAGGCTATGAATATAGAGAGCGGGAATGCCTTCCAGCGCCAGCATGATCGCCATTGCGGCCATGAAACGATCGATTTGATGCGCGTCCGGCCCTTCCAACGTGCCCTGCATTGCCTCGAAATAGGAGATGTTCATCTCATACGGCTTTTCCGTACCGCCCGGTCCGCGTCGCATGGAAAGTCTTCCGCCAAAGCCTTGAATCGTCGTCATCATCTGATCGACTTCGCCTTGCGGTAACACACCCTCGGTCGGACGCAATCCGATGCCATCATGACTGGCGGTGAAGTTGAGATAGGTGCAACCAGTCAACGCCGGCGGGTTGCTGCGCGTCAAGCGTTTCAGATAGAGCGCATTGCCGGTTAACAAGGCGTGGACAAGTAGTGGCGGCAATGAAAAATTATAGATGACATGCGCTTCATTTTGATTGCCGAAATAGGTCAAATTCTCATGATTGGGGATATTGGTTTCGGTAATGATGATCAGGGTTTCGGCATGATGATCCATCAATGTTCTTAGCAACCGGATGATCTCATGTGTCTCATCAAGATTGATCGAAGACGTACCGGCTTTTTTCCAGAGGAATGCCACCGCATCAAGCCGAAAAATACGTACGCCGTGATCGATATAGGCGGCGATGATTTTAATGAACTCAAGCAACACATCCGGGTTGGTAAAATCGAAATCAAGCTGGTCGGCGCTAAATGTACTCCAGACATGGCGATCGCCCGCCGCAGTGCGAAACGGCGTTAGCAAAGGATGGGACCGTGGACGAACAACCTGCCCCAGATCGGCGGCAGGATCGGCAGTATAATAATAATCCTTGCCCGGTGCTTCGTCAGACAGAAATTGCTGGAACCATTTGGATTTGCTCGACCCATGATTGATCACAAGGTCACCCATTAACCGATAATCTCCGGCAATGGCCTCTATATCCGACCAATCACCCAGATCTTCATCGACCTGAAGATAATCGATCACTGAAAAGCCATCGTCTGAACTATAGGGGAAAAACGGTAAAATATGCACCGCACCAATGGCTTGGCCGATATGCTTTTTCAAAAAGCGGTGCAGGGTTTTTAAGCTATGCTCACCTTCTGACTGGATCGTACTCCCATAGGTGATAAGCGCAATATCGCTCTCATCCCAAAGATGTTTGTCGGCGATATCCTGCCGCTGTATCATCTTGTCCTGGTCGGACCAAAACAGGTCTATGATACGCTCCGCCAGCGCATCGCAATCATGTTCGGGATAAAGCAGCTTCAGTTGCGCAGACAGGCGGTGCAACAGATGGTCGATAGTAGCGCGATCGTTCATATTGTGGTCCGTCACTCCGAAAAGCTGCTTGACGCCGATAGGACAATCGGGCCTTTATTGTGCAGTGCATAAAACAGCAAATCCCGATTCAATAAAAGCTTTTTTAAAAGACCTTTATCTGAAGGCACTGCAACCGGCTCTGCCAGAAAATGCTATGCGCAATGTTGAATGGCCAGAGGTACCGGGGCGGACCTATTTGCTTTCGGTTGGCAAGGCAGCAACACAGATGGCCGCTGCGATTCATACTCGCCTGCCAGAAGACGCTGAAGGCCTGATCGTCACGCGACAAGGCTATGCTCAGCCAGGGTTCGCGTCAGATAATTTGCACATTGTCGAGGCATCCCATCCCGTGCCGGATGCCGCGGGGTTGCAAGCCGCGCAAACAGCGTTGGCGGCGGTTGAGGGGCTTGGGAAAGACGATCTGCTGCTCGTGTTGATGTCTGGTGGTGCCAGTGCGCTGCTTCCTGCGCCTGCTGATGGGATATCCCTAGCAGAAAAACAGGCGATTACCCGATCTTTGCTCCACTGCGGCGCGCCGATAAGTGAAATGAATATCGTCCGTAAACATCTCTCCGCCATAAAGGGCGGGCGATTGGCCGTTAGAGCCTGGCCAGCTGCAACCCATATGATCGCGATTTCGGATATTCCCGGTGATGATATCGCACTCATTGGTTCAGGACCGACCGTTGCGGATAGTTCAACCTGCGCAGAATCGCTTGCGATTATCGAGAAATATGAAATCACACTGCCGCCAGCGATACGATCGATGCTAGAGACAGGCGCGCTGGAGACGCCGAAAAGTGACAATCCAAAAATGCGACGCACGACCGCCGGGCTATGCGCGCGCCCGGCCGATATGTGTGCGGCAGCGGCAGAGGCGGCTCAAGCTTTAGGCTATGAACCGCTTATGCTCGGCGATGCTTTGGAAGGCGATGCTTTGGCGCTTGGCGGTGCCCATGCTGAGCAAGCGCTCAAGCTCAAGGCGGAAGGCCGCAAGGTTGCTCTGATTTCCGGAGGGGAAGCCACTGTAACCGTTCGCCATCGGGATGGACGGGGCGGTCGTTGTACCGCTTATTTGCTGGCCTGCGCATTGGCGCTGGAAGGGGAAGCAGGGATTAGCGGCTTTGCGGCTGATAGCGATGGCATAGATGGCTCGGAAGACAATGCCGGAGCATTTTTATGGCCGGGTATCTTGGATCTTATGGCCGGCGCCAAGCAGGCCCGCCATCTGCTCGAATACGATAATAGTTATCTCGCCTTCAAAGAGGCTGATGCTCTCCTGATGACCGGACCTTCCGGCACTAACGTCAATGATTTAAGAGTGCTTCTCGTTGAACAGCCGTAATGTCCGCTTTCGGGATATAGCAGCCATTCCTTTAGTGCAGACATTTGGTTTCAAGTTGGCCGCGTGATAGAGGTTTAGTAGCGGGTTGTCGTTCGCGGTTTCAATCTGGAGCGATTGCTACGTATCCACTCCAGAGAACAAGCTAATGCTGCCGCATTGTAGTCGTTTCCAATTGAAAGCGCGTACCGGTCGTCATTCAGCTGGATCTTTCTTATATCTTTTAAACCACAGGTGATTGAAGCCTGAAGAGCGTCATCAACATCTGATTGGGGCCCAACAGCGATGATGCGTCTGGCTTCGGAACACCCCGCGCTGGCAACTATAATAAGCATTGGCCAAAAGAGCTTTTTCAATTTTTTTTTCCTGATAACTCAAAACATGATTGTTGGACATCTTTAGTCTACAGTTTCAGTTAATCCAATGTCCGCTTTCGGGATGTAGCGGACTCGAAAGACATTGCAGTCTGTAGGTATAGCGCAGGTCGCTTTTCGCATTCCTATTGGACCAAAACACTTCCACTAGGAAAAGCCCGAATCCGGAACTCATCGCAGCTTGGGTATCGTGTGGGTCATTGGCCAAAGACCGGCCGGTAGGGCGCTAAATCCCTCGGAATTACTGGCCTTTATAAAAATCGTCCCTTGCTTTGGTAATGACGAGGTCGGGAGTTCAATTCTCCCTAGCAGCACCATTTCTTTCCCCGATTTCGAACGTCTCCAGCGACGCCAGCGGTTCGCTCATTTAGTCCCTAAGTTTCGGTAACTTAGCTTCGGTCGCTTGCGCCAACTGTGATCCAGAGACCATTTGTCACCCGCCATATCGTTGCAAATAGACCGATTATCTCGATGGCCCCAAACGCGGATCCCAGCTGCACTATCAAAATATGAGTGATTTCGGTTTCATTCGAAGCCGAACAAGGTCCGTTGGGCCTCCCAATCAATGGGAATTTTTCCGGCACGCAAAAAGCGTCTTCCGGTCAGATCGACAGGCTGTGAACCTTGAACGATAGCTTTGATAATATCAGGTGCGAGGAAACTCAGCCGGGCAAGCTTCTTTAGATGCCGTTGGGAATAGTCTGATACCAGTGGCGATACTATTCCATCGATCAGATAGTCTCGCGCCGCAAACGCATTTGCGATCAGCCTCAGCAGCACGGGATCGGGTTCGTGCTTTGCAGGACCATTGTCCGGTGCGACGGCCAGTCGCAGCTCAGATCCTTTGCTGGCCAGTTTTGCATCAACAGAGATAACCATAGCGTCTTGAAGCTCTTCAAGGTTCAGGCTGACCTTTACAGCCTCGACCTCGACCTGGACTTTCGTATGGCACCTGAGAAGGAACTTTCGTTGTT
>Ga0189291_100481_pt1 | contig 10287 bp, 9 predicted proteins | sample UW1redminimetaG_FD_130331 | JGI IMG/M metagenome (GOLD analysis project Ga0189291, IMG submission 130331) | Marine microbial communities from the Costa Rica Dome - UW179B-red mini metaG | ecosystem: Environmental > Aquatic > Marine > Oceanic > Photic zone | place: Costa Rica: the Eastern Pacific... | reverse complement strand
AAGACAATCGAACTACGACGGTTGCAATACCGCAAAGCCGTCGCCTAATATCAACCAACAAGGTGAGCAGAGTCTCTCTTGGCCCAGGCCGAAATCTGTGCCGTTTTATATGACGACGGACACTCAACCGGGGAATTTTTCTGACTATCATCTTTGTATTTCAAATACCTTCCACTTTATTGTGTCACAAGATGAAGCCACACAAGTAATGACTGTTTCAATAAATGGCATTGACTGACATGATAGGATATTAGCCATGAGTATTGCTAGACGAGCTTTAAGCACGTGGTTTTATATCGATTTATCAAAGAGAAAAAAAGAAATGTCGATATGGCAGCAGTATAAAGTCTTAGTGGATGGTCTATTGATACTGCCAACCTTTGTGTTCGTTTTAATGAAGTCTTGGGAGGCTGTCGCGGCAATAATGATAATGCGATTCGTTTTACTTCTGCCTTTACTGCTTCCTCTGGATCGTGACGTAGATCAGGATTGAACACTAAGTGTAGGAATGCTCTCCACGTGACTCACCTGATTTGCTGGTAGAAGAGATTCAAACTCATAATCTAGCACTCAATTCTTTGTCCGATGAATTCGGCGGCTTCAATCAACGGATCAGCGGCAAGATGAGCATAGCGGGCTGTCGTGCTCGGTTGCGAGTGTCCTAGTAGCGCGCCGATCAATGGAAGCGACATGCCGTTGGAGACAGCAACGCTGGCAAACGTATGACGCAGGTCATGCAAACGCACATCCTCCAGTCCGGCCATAGCTCGAATACGCCGCCATGATTTTTGTATATTGACGATCCTCTCACTCTCGACCGCACCGCAGCAAACGAATGGATTATCGGGTTGGCGCACTATCAACGAAAGTATCTCTTTCGCAGGTTCATTCAGATAGATCGTCTTACGACCCGTCTTGGAGTCTGGCAGATCAAGTGTTCCGCGCTCCCAATTTATGTGATCCCATTGAAGATTAAGAATCTCACCAAGCCGTGCGCCTGTTAGACGCAGGAGGCGAATGGCATAGATTGCGTAATCAGAGACCACTTTCTCACGCATTGCTTTTTCAAGCGTTGCGGATAATCGCTCTTGCTCTTCCGAAGATAGGAAGCGTTGGCGTTTCTCTTCTTTGTATTTATCAACAAAGCGAACAGGGTTCTTTCCCTCTTCCCTGTAGCCAAATTTCTCACACCAGTTGAAAAACTTCGAGAGCACGGCCAGAACGCGGTTTGCGCCATATGGCTTATCACGCATGGCGTAATGCAATCGCATGATGTCTTGCCGCGTGACTTGATGCACGAGCATGTGACCGAGGCGTGGCCTAATGTGGAGCCGAATGTTCCGCCTATATCCTCTTTGAGTTTTAGGTTTTAACTTCACTTCGATATGTCCTGCATCGAACTTGTCGAGCATCATGTCCATTGTGTAGCCACCGCGAACTTTGTCTTTCTCAGCCGATGGATCGAGGCCGGACGCGACTTGTCCCAAAGCAACCTTCGCCAAGCCTCTTGCCTCTTCAGCCGTTAGCTTGCCATGCGTCCCCAACGTCAGACGTCGCGTTCGTCCTTTACGACCATCCAGTCGGTATTGAACGAGATAAACCTTCCGGCCCTTTGGCGTAACTTTGAGGCCGAAACCTTTTAGAGCATTGTCCCAAATATAAATGTCTTTTGGTGCCGCAACGGTTGCGTCAACAATTCGTTTTGATAGTCTCTGTGTCATGTGATCACCGTGCTTACTGGCCTCTCTCAGTAAGCACATAGTAAGCACACCCAGCGAAAACGCCAACTCACCCAAGGCAACGCAGTATCACTCAAGTCATTGTTTTTATTAGGCAATGATCATTTCATGTAAGTTGTGGAAACCCCACAAAACCCGTCTGACGCATTTTGTAATCAGGGGGTCCGCGGTTCGAGTCCGTGTGGGGGCACCATTTTTCGGGTTCACGATCCGGATAAGCAATTGAAATCACTACAATTTTAACCCGGATAACCCCGGCAACTTCAGATTTCTCGCGATATTGTGCCACAAACCGTGCCACAAAATGTACTACAACATGACCGTCATGAAACGGCTTAACCAGTACCTCAAATGCCGTGAGGGACGCTGGAGTTATCACCGCAGAGTCCCAACGGCTTATCAAGACCTCGATCCAAGAGGCACAATTTGCATATCATTGGGAACGAGCGCCCTCGAAATTGCCCGCGCCCGCAGAGATGCGCTCGCCAACGCAGACGATATTTTCTGACGATCCCTTAAGGCCAAACAGCCATCCGCTCGTGATTGCTACGAAGCAGCGCGTCAACGCACGATGGCGAGAGGTTTCATCTACATCCCGGCAGAGGCGCTAGCCGTCGAAGTAACGCTCGACGAAACCCTCGACCGGCTCAAAAAGATCGACACTAAATTACCTGCCGCAACAGTCGACGCAGATGCTGTGCTGGGTCTCATTAAACCTACGGCTGTCTCGATTACGGAAGCTTTCAGTATCTATTGTGAGAAAATTTGCGCGGTGGACCTTAAGGGCAAATCGGACACTCAGGTCAAAAGCTGGACAAAGGTCAAACGACGCGCGGTCAATAATTTTGTCGCGATCTGTGGTGACCTCCCAATGGACGCCATTGATCGAAGACATGCCAGACAAATCTTTGACTGGTGGAGCCAGCGCGTCAATCCGACCGACGGGTCCAAGCCGCTGCATGCCAACTCGGCCAACAAGGACTTCAGCAATCTTAGGATACTGTACGAACGGTTTTGGGCCTATCAGGGAGACGAGACACGGGAGAACCCCTTTCGAAATCTCCGCTTTAAGAACGTCGTCTATAAGGACATCCCGCCATTCAGCCCGGATTGGATCCGTGACAAAATACTGGCTCCGGGCATCTTCGATGACCTTAACGTGGAGGCGCGTTGCATCGTCTATACTTTGATCGAAACAGGCTGCCGTCCGAGCGAAATCCCCAATCTCAGACCCGAGCATATCCGGCTTGATCACGAGATACCGCATTTACGGATACGACCGCAGGCCAATCGCGCGCTAAAATCAAAGTCCTCACAACGCGAGGTTCCTCTGTTGGGAGTCTCCTTACAAGCCATGCGACGTTGACCTGCCCCCCCCCCTAAAACTGGTCCATTTTAAGAGTTAGAGTTTTTGGCTATTTCACCTATGAAGAATCACTTAATGGGCATGTCAGGACCTAAACAACTCGGCAACCGAACAAAGGCCGTAGTTCAAAGGTGATAGTCTAGGACTGTTCCATGTGCCGTATCTGTCGTCCCACGTATTGCATCCATCTGCGACTGGAAGACCTTTCCGCTCAGGCGCTCTAACAAATGCGAGCGCTTTAGCCGGTCCATTACAGGCCCCTTAACTTCAGACAGATGCAGCAAAACTCCCGCCGATTGCAGGCGATCATTTATCGCCTCGAGGCTTTCCAGCGCGGACAGGTCGATCGCGTTGACCGCAGAACACATCAGGACGACATGTTCGACTGTGTCACTCGATAGGGCCAAATCGTAAATCGTGTCCTCTAGATAGCGTGCGTTGGCGAAATAGAGTGACTCGTCAATGCGGATCGAGATCAAACGGGGATTGGTCCAAACATCATGACGCGCAACATTGCGGAAATGTTCCGTATCGCGGACTTGGCCAACAATAGCGAAATGTGGTCGAGACGAACGGTAGAGGAACAGCGCGATTGACAATATCACACCTGCAAACACACCAGCTTCCACTCCGACCAACAATGTCATCGCAATGGTTGCTGTCATGGCAGCGAAATCACTCTTGCTGTAGGTCCAAGCTTCCCGGATATCGCCAATATTCACCAAAGACAGAACGGCCACGATGATCGTCGCAGCAAGGGTGGCAATCGGAAGGAAATAGAGCAGCGGCGTTAAGAACAACGTCGCCAATGCTATACCTATCGCTGTCAACGCTCCAGCCGCTGGCGTTTCTGCCCCTGCATCAAAATTGACGGCTGAGCGCGCAAATCCACCTGTCACAGGATAGCCCCCCGAAAAGGCCGCTGCCACATTCGCTGCGCCAAGACCGACGAGTTCCTGATCCGGGTCGATGCGCTGGCGCTTCTTAGCCGCAAGTGTTTGAGCGACTGACACAGATTCTACAAAACCAATCAACGCAATTACGAAGGATGAACCGAGCAGACTAATCCAAAGACCCATGTCAAAGTCGGGCACGGTAAGGGGCGGGAGCCCTTCAGGTATACGGCCAACAATCGCCACGCCCTGAGTGTCAAGTCTCAGCAATGCAACGGTTGAAATTGCGACCACCACAGCGATCACCGGTCCAATCCGAGAGGCTATGTTGGCCGCTTTCTCTGACAGCCCGATTTTCATAAATAGCGGTTTCAGATTGCCCCGTACCCAGAACAAAAACAGGGTCGACACGGCCCCGATAATCAAGGTCGGTAGGTTTGTGTCGTCGATTTTAGCCAGTAGTGAGGATCCAATTTCGATCAGGTTATGGCCGGAAACCTGAACCCCCAAAATGTGCTTGAGTTGACTAACGGCGATCAAAATACCGGATGCAGTAATGAATCCAGAAATCACCGGATGACTCAGAAAGTTTGCGACGAAACCCATCCGGAAAACGCCCATCAACAATAGCATAATACCGGAAATCAAGGCGAGCAGGATGGCGATTGCCAAATATTCCGGTGACCCTTGGGCCGCTAGATTTCCGGCGGCGGCTGCCGTCATCAGCGAGATGACCGCGACCGGACCGACAGCTAGCGCGCGACTCGTCCCGAAAACCGCATAGGCGACGAGAGGCAGGATAGAGGCATACAGACCGACCTGAGGCGGCAATCCTGCCAGCAGCGCATAGGCCAGCGATTGCGGAATCAGCATGATGGTCACGATCAGCGCCGCTAGTCCATCATTGACAAATGTATCGGCGCGGTAATCCCGTCCCCATTGTAAGATAGGGAAAAAACGCTTTATTCCAGAAGCAAGTTTCACATCATGGCCCACGGCAGAATTGGTGACTGCATGGGGCTCAACCTTGCGACCGTCCCATGGCCCATAGGTTGGAAGAACGGTTGCCCGTACGGCAAAATGCGTGGACCCAATCACCGGACGCTTCGACAATTTGGGTCATCCTTTGAGCATCAGCGAGATTGGCCTGCCCCGGAACGACTGGAATATAATGGTAAGTTAAGCCCAGCTCACGTGCCGCGGTCGCCAAAGCATCTGAGGCGGGCTGGTCCGCCTGTTCGCCGTCTGGTCGATTGTTAATAACAACAGACACGCCATTGGCTTTAAGTTCTGCGAGGTCGTTTGGGCTCAGCTGTCCTGACACACTCAGCCAATCGTCGATCTTTTTGTATTCCATGTTGTCAGCCCATTGCCACGTTGAGAGGGATCTTGAGATATGTGATGCCGTTATCCTCAGGCTCCGGCAAGCGCTCGGCGCGATTTTGTCAGCTTAAACTGAGCCAACCGACTATTACGCTTCGACGAGTAGTTACCACTCCATGATCGCCTAATGCCCAGGGCAACATAAAGCGAAGGCGGATTTCGAGATGACTTTGATGTTTTACGAAGCGAGCTAAGACGCCCCCCCATGCTAGGAAAACAGTTCATCGATTTGGTAGAATAATTGAACAGCTCTAATTGAGAGCTATGCTGATAATCGCAGGATACCCGTAATCGCAGGATACCCGGCATGGCTTTATGGTGGGCGCGGCCATTACTCCCGGTGAGATATTCACCGACGATTTTAGTCGAACACGACTGTTCGTCGCCCATTGAGAAACACCCTATCTTCGATGAGTGCGCCGACAGCAGATGCGAGCACACGCTGCTCGATCGCTCGGCCCTTTGCGATCAACATTGCTGGGGTGTCGCGGTGGGTTATGGGTTCTACATTTTGGGCAATAATCGGACCTTCGTCCAAATCCCCTGTGACAAAGTGGGCCGTCGCACCAATCATCTTTACGCCGCGCTCGTGCGCTTGATGATAGGGGCGAGCGCCTTTAAATCCCGGCAAAAAGCTATGATGGATATTGATGCATCTGCCTTCTAACCATTGCGCCATGCTGTCGGAGAGGATTTGCATGTATCGCGCAAGGATAACGAAATCAGCGCCCGTCTCTTCAATCAAATTTCGCAGCTGTAATTCTTGGTCAAGCTTCGTCGATCTTGTGATGGGCAAATGGTGGAAGGTGGCGCCGTGGAGATTGCTTAATTTAAGCGACTCGCGGGAATGGTTCGAAACCACGCTCACTATATCCATTCTCAACTCGCCAATTCGCACTCTGTAAAGAAGGTCCAGCAAACAATGGTCGCACTTAGAAACGAGTATCAAAACGCGTTTCCGCTTTGCGACATCTCGCATTCGCCAGTCAAAAGATAATTCCTGAGCGATGGAAGATAGCGATGCTGAAAACGTTTCAACATTCGCCATATCGAAAACCACACGCATGAAAAAACGACCTGTTGCCGGATCATTAAATTGCTGTGCCGATGTGATATTCCCACTGTGTTGGGCAATGAGAGACGTAACCTTGGCAACAATTCCAGGGCGGTCGAGACAAGAGAAGGTCAGGACATAGCTAGTCATGAGTGCTCTTCTCCACTTCTCTGCAAGCTGTCCACCATAGATTTTTCTCTTTCATGGACGCTATTACTGGACCGTTCGAGATAATGGACGCTGGCTGTGCTGACTGATCCGTTCATGCAACGAAGTCACGAACGCACGTCAACCTTATCCTACTATTGAGCGGCATTTGAATGTACTTTTCGACACAGTCAAAATTTCCAGTATAGCGATCTACTCGACATCGCTCTGACGGATGGACAGTAATAGTTCGCTCAGATAAAATATCCCAGTGTCCATGTTTTGTTGAAGAAAAGCACCTCCTATCTAGTGTTGCGAGATTTTGTAATTACGTTGGAATGACGAAACCGCAGTAGCAGTTCCACGATTTATATTATCGCGCAACATTGTCCGCCCGATTCATTGGGCGGTGGTCAATGCCCCCTATCTCTTTACCAGTGCGCTTCGTTTCGCGGGTCACCGCGTTACCATTGTCGGCCCTTTACCCTAGATCATACAGACCATGTCGTTGTCCCGTACATGGTTACAGACTGCTATAAAAAACCGCCGATCCAGAGACGGTTATCGTCGGCAGCTTGGACCATCCGCGTCATTCTCCGATCAGAAACTTAGCCCAGAATTGGTTGCTTTGACTCGATTCCGAAATTCTGTGGGCAAAGCGTGCCATCACTCAGTTGAAGATTGCCAAGCTTCAGTCGATTGAGGAATGACGACCAGCCCAGCTGAAAGCTTTCATCTTGGTGATCCATTACTCAAGACGACCTTTAATTATCGCTAGATCGTTGAATTAATTAGAAAAATAGGCCCTCTACTGCACCACCTGAAGCTGGCCATTGACGAACCCTACCCAGGTTTCAGTCGCCGTGTACATTTGTATGTCCATATTCCCATCATTATTACGATCCTCCAATATCAAATCATAAGTAACGGACTGATTTCCAGAGCTTAGTGTGTCTGTATGTTTTTGATCTTTGAGGAGGGGTCTCCAGTTGTTTGGGATTGTCCCCTGCGAGACGAAACCTCCATTCTCATGAGTGTAGACATGAATAGGGTTAGAGGTGTCTACAAGAAAGTTGAAAGGTGAACCGGCTGGCACATGCTCTACGATATAAGCCATCTCATTGCTGGGTAATAATTGGTCAGACATCCCCCAAATGTAAATGCCCGTACCGCCCGTCACACTGATACCAGTGTCAAGATTGAGGGCTTGGAAACCCCATTCGCCCGGCTGCGCAAATTGCTCATCAGCGCAATCAGTCCAGGCTTGCGGATCGTTGTCGTAATTCGCTAACTCCGCATCACAACTGTCAGGAATTGCATCATTTGGGTCGGGTTGCGCGTTAAAGTAATTGAATACTACAACGTCCGTACCCTCAACGTTGGACAGGCTGTCAGCAGGATAGTGAACACACTCGTCTAGTAGGTCGCCCTGCCAAGCAATTGCACTCGAATTTTCATATTCGGTCGTCGTGTAGAACCCTCGATAGTTCGACCAAAGCAAGTCTTGCTGGAACGGTTGACCTGTTGGCTGGTTCGCTGGAGCCTCATACATCGCAATGTATCGACTAACGCTGCAATACCTGTCACTCAGGAAAGCGCCAAAATGCACCGGCTTCCCCGCCACGACTAAAGACCTTTTCGCTCCTGTATTGGGGTCAGTAAAGGCTTTATGCATGCCATAAGTACGCCCCCCATGAAATGTCAGATACGTCGTGCTTGCTTGCTTAGCACTTACATCCACTGTTCCCGGAAAAACGTTAGCTATCGTGCTAACTAAAGGTTCAGCATCCTTAGTACTTAAAGATGCATACCCGTATCTAAAAATCAGCGATATATCTTCCCATCCATCATTATTGAGGTCATTGTGAATTGCCCCTAAGTCCCGGAGTCCTGGAGTCGAAACGGGTAGGTAATGAAGGTTATCGATAGAGAAGCTGATTTCCGCAAAACCCGGCTTACACAACCCCTTTTTACCCGGCAGAGTTGGCCGAAACAGACAAACGTGCCTCCATTCACCGTACTCTTCAAAGCTGGCTGCAAGATAAGGGTAACGTTTACCATCCGCTCCCTTAGGCTGACCCGCGTAGGAGTATCCGGTACTTTTTGGGTAAACCGTGTTCTCAGTCAGCCCATCTGGAGAGGGTTGATCGACAAACCGTGCGTCACCCAAACTGGAGATTATTGAAATCACAGCCAAGGGATGACTTGGCTTAGCGACATTTTCCCTAGCATAATGAACGAATATTTCCTGAATTCCGTCTCCTGTATGGTCGCCAATCAGACGGAATCGGTCTTTGAGATTATAGTTTGTCGTCATTGAGTTGGTTGATTGTTGTAATGCACCAGAATACAATTCCACCTGCCTTGAAGTCCCAAAATTCATGAGCTTGGATGATATGGTCAAGCAGACATCCGGAGAGTTATTTGAACACAAATCAAGGCTTAGGTTCGTGTCGTTGCTCCCATCATCATCTAGATCATAGTTGAACTCAACGGTGGAAGCCGGAACCGCATCGTAATATTTGCTCGGCATGCTGAATAGGCACTTCGCCTCTCCATTTGTCGCGCCCACCTGCAGGGGGTCATTAAAATGCGTTACACCCTTTGTGGTGCACTGGCTTTGCCCGACGGTACCATTCCCATTGATCGATTGACCGATTGCAACATGCCCCGCGAGCGGAACCCCATTTGAACAATCCGAACTCTCCCACACATGGTCTCGTTCTCCGGAAGCAAATCCTGTCCACTTGACCGTGCAAAAGGTCATTTCGGGCTTAGTGCTGTTAGGGACCGCAGCAGGATTCAAGTACAGGCATGTCACGCGACCATTCGTTGCTCCCGGCCACCCCGAATAGTTATAATGACCGCCCTCAGTTGGATAGCAATCAACTTGCCCCGATGTTCCTGCACCATTGATTCCGCTGCCGACCGCAACAGCCTGTGAATGAGGTACGCCATTGGAACAGTCCCCTGACGTCCAAGTCCGCCAGCGCCACCCAGTCGTATTGGCTGGCCAGAAGTAACTGCATAGCGTTAGTTCAGCAGTTGAAGTGCTAACTAACGCAGGATCAAAATACAGGCATCTAATGCGGCCAGTGTCAGTTCCGTTATATGTCGGGTGATTATAATGACCTGCACTTGAGGCATAGCAATCCGCCATTGAGGCAACACCTTTCAGATTTGTCGCCTGTCCTATTGCTTTGAACGTCGGTCCCGGTGTTCCGTTCGAACAATCTTCATCACTCCAATCATGGTTCCTCCATCCGGAAGCTTCCTCAAACCAATTATATTCGCACACAGTGACTGAATCCCACACCGCAGTCCGCGCTCGCGCTTCGCTAGAAAACGAAAGCAATGCAAAAAGTGCCAACGCTAGGATCGTGAAGTAAGAATGTTGTCTGGTGGTCATTTTGAACTCCCGTAGGGCAGCTGACGAATTCCCGCATAGGTAGCACAATTTATGGTGTGAGTCTTCTGGATAGAATGAAACACCGATAGGCAGGCGCGGAAGCGAAGGAAGTCATTTCCGAGATTGTCAAGGCAGGCGGCGTTGTGAATGTCCGCTTTGATAAGACCGGGGGCGTGTCCGTCGTCATATAAAACGGCACAGATTTCGGCCTGGGCCAAGAGAGACTCTGCTCACCTTGTTGGTTGATATTAGGCGACGGCTTTGCGGTATTGCAACCGTCGTAGTTCGATTGTCTT
>Ga0189291_100480_pt1 | contig 10311 bp, 6 predicted proteins | sample UW1redminimetaG_FD_130331 | JGI IMG/M metagenome (GOLD analysis project Ga0189291, IMG submission 130331) | Marine microbial communities from the Costa Rica Dome - UW179B-red mini metaG | ecosystem: Environmental > Aquatic > Marine > Oceanic > Photic zone | place: Costa Rica: the Eastern Pacific... | reverse complement strand
GTGGAACAGAACCGAATTGGGTGTTTAATGATATTATCACTGCACTCAGAATTAGTATCGAGATCAGAGCTTTTAAATAGTTCATTTATTATTGTTAAAGTAAGATGGTGTTATAGTTTCAAAATTATTTTAAAAGATTCTGTAAGGAATTGGCTTTGAAACTGTCTGATTATAGAGAAAGGAATTTAATAAAGAAACTAATGCCTAAAATAACTGCTTTTGAGGAGCTTACTTGTTGGAAGGAAGCCCGAACTCTGGTTAAAGAAATTTATTCAATTACCAGCGAGTTGCCCTTTTCTAAAGACTTTGGATTGAAAGATCAAATTCAACGAGCATCTGTGTCTGTAATGACAAATATCTCAGAAGGGTTTTCACGCTATCATCGAAAAGAATCAGTTCGGTTCTTCGATTTCTCACAAAGTTCCGCTGCTGAAGTTAAAAGCTTATTCTATGTTGCTGAAGACTTGGGATATATTTCTAAGGAGAGAGCAATAGAGCTAAGAAATCAAGCCACTTCCTGCGAAAAATTGGTTCTTGGACTAATTAAACATTTCAATAAATGAAACCGGTGTTAGGGTGTGGTAGTGTTTCAAACTCTCTTGTGAGCATTTTTCTGATGTTTTCCGAAAAGCTAATTGAAGGTTAGTGAATATTTTGCAAAACCAATCTTTTTTCCTTCTGAAGTATCAAAAAACCTTCCTGTTACCATGAATTCATCGTTAATGAAAAGAGGGGTACCGAATTTTGAATCTACCTTTATTAATTCAGGATATACTCGATTACCTTTTTGGTCTAAAATTTCGAAACTAAGGTCTTCAAATTCATTGTGCTTGTATCCAACAAAAATATGTTCAGAATTAGCAAAGAAATGATTTATAGTAGCATCAGTAATTCTCATTATTGGCATTGGTGGAGAATAACCTTCGGGATCTGGCTGATCAAATAACCGATCTTGCGCTGAAAATGTTGAAACAAGCCTTCCCTCTTTATTAAATTTTCTAATCGTGAAATCTATGAAATGAGTTACGAATAACTCACCCAAACTATTTACCGAAAACGCATTTACTAATCCATTTAAGGGGTATCCTATTTCTTTAATTTGAAATGTAGTTTCTGCAAAATTATCGATTACTTTACCTGTTTCGGCGTCTATAACTTGAATCATGTGCTCCGCGACAAAGTCAGTACTGTATAAATATAACTTGCCCTCTAAATAAAACATGTGTTGCGGGGAAGTAGATTTAGATTTTAAGCGATATTCGCTTAAAAAGCTCCCTTCTTTAGAAAAAGTGGCTATTTTACGTAATGCTAAATCATACGCGAAAATTTTGCTTTCACTTATAGCAATTGAATTTAAGCGTTCAAATTCGCCTGGACCACGTCCATGCCCTCCCATCCTAAATGGATTTTCACCATTGCTATTGAAAACAAATATTTCTCCTCGGTTTAAATCCATTACATAGTAATTGTCATCTTCCATTATAACCCGAAGAGAACCACTTAAGTCAATAGTATCAGGAATTATATCTTCCTTATGTTCAAAGTATCTTTCAAATACTTGATTACTTTCCTGACCGTAACTTAATTCTATAGACAAAAAAAAAAAAACAATCGTCAAAATTGTATTTGCTGAAAACTTTATTGAATTCATTTTTATAATTATTCTCCTTCAACTATTACATCTGGACATTCGTTGTTGCATGATGTACACTCGTAGTCCTCATGCCCATAAGTAACACATGCATATGTTCCATCTAAACAACCTGTAAGAAAACAATTTCCTGATGCGCAGTTTTCAATGCTAATTATTTCTTCAATCTTTGGCTCTTCGACTACATCTGTAGAATTAATTGATGTACTAAAGAAGGCAATTACTAAAACGATTATAAGTTTTGGTGAAATCATAATGTTTGATTTTGTTAATCTTAACACAATTAATATATATATATGAATAAGTCAAATATTATTTGGCACATTGAATATTTGTAAAATATCTGTATTCAGATTCGAGTAGCTGAAACACTGTAGATTGAGGAAAATTTAAACTCTATATTTTAAGAAAAAGTTGGCCACTTCCTGCCAAAGATTGGTTCTTGGATTAATTAAACACTTTAACAAATAGTGTTAAAGAACGATGGTATTATAGTGTTATGGCTGAAATCCGAAGCCATAACACTAAATACTTTAGTACCATTTACCCCTTCAAACTCGCCTGTAGGTCTTCCCAATCTTTCAGGAAACGAGCCAGACCGGAATCAGTTAATGGATGATTTAACATTCCCATAATTACATTTAAAGGCATAGTTCCAACATCAGCACCAACTTTGGCACATTCCACAACGTGCATCGGGTGACGAATACTTGCCGCCAATACTTGAGTTTCAAACCCGTAATTCACATAAATTTGTACAATATCTTCGATCAATTTCATCCCATCACTGGAAATATCATCTAATCTTCCCATAAAAGGAGAAATGTATGTGGCTCCTGCTTTTGCAGCAATCAAAGCTTGTGTTGACGAAAAACACAGAGTACAATTTGTTTTAATTCCTTCCTCTGAAAAAGTCTTAATCGCCTTGATCCCATCTTTGATCAATGGAATTTTCACTACTACATTATCAGCAATTTTCGCAATCTTTCTTCCCTCTTCAATCATTTCATTGTAGGTAGTAGAAACAACTTCTGCAGAAACATCACCTTCAACAATATCACAGATTTTTTTAATGTGACCTTCGAAATCACGCACTCCAATTTTAGCACATAAACTAGGATTTGTTGTAACTCCGTCAAGCACACCTAGGTCATTTGCTTCTTGGATTTCTTCGAGGTTTGCAGTGTCTATAAAAAATTTCATGGAGTAGTGAGAGTTTGTTGAAGTTTTGTCGCCTAAACATAAGAAATCATACCGTGCCAATCATTATGTAAAACGATATTTCTGTTGCTTCTTTTTACACGGGGATCATGGATGGTGTGAACTAAATACCGAACTTTACTGTCTATAAACTCTCAAATCAAAACAATTACTACGGACGTGACCAAATCAATTTTATCAGCAGTTTTACTCTTATCTCTTTTATTAATCGGATGTGGCGGTGATGCCGAAGAATCTAATCCTGCTCAAAATGCTCGATTCAGTGGCTGGGGTGGTGGAGCTGCAGGCGGCCGTATTACAAGTGTCGAAACCGAAGCTGTTACCAGACAACCTATAGCAGATCAAGTTCGATCCTTTGGTACAATTAAAGCGCAAGATGTTGTAGCGATTACACCTCAGGTTAGTAACAGAATAGTAAAACTTTATGCCGATCTGGGTGATACCGTTCGTCAAGGTCAATTACTTGCCAAAATTTATGACACCACTTTTCGTGATCAACTCCAACAAGCAAAAGCACAGCTCGCACAAAGCAAGGTTGCTATACAAAGAGACAGCACTCAGTTTGCAAGGCAGCAAAAATTGCTTGAGTCTAATGCAATCAGCCAGTCCGAATACGACAATGCTTTTGCAACATACCGAAGCAGTTTATCGCAGTACCAATCTTCTGTCGCTTCCGTAACTCAGGCTCAGGAAAATTTCAATAATACGGAAGTTCGTTCTCCTGTTCGCGGAGTTGTAATTTCCAGAACCGGTGCTGAAGGTGATATTGCAAGTGCGGGTCAAACCTTATTTGAGGTTGCCAATCTTGTGGGATACGAAACTCGGATTTATTTACCTGTTCAGGATTGGAAAGCAGTGAAAATAGGGCAATCTGTAAACCTAAGAGTCTCTAATGAGGCCGAATCTTCAGCAAACGGTGTGGTTTCCCGAAAAAGTCCACAGCTTGATGCAACGACTGGGTTAGGTGAAGTTGTAATTACTTTAACTGAAATAGGGTCGTCGATTTATCCGGGTGTACTTACAGAGAACGTAATCGATATCGTAAATAAGCCAAGTGCTATTGTAATAAAAAGGAGTTCACTTGTTGAAAAAGTTGAAACAGTCGTTGAGCCTGAATCAAACACTATTCAACTTGATCGAACTTACTCTGTTTTTATTTCTAATGGTGACTCCGTTGCAGTGCTAAGAAAATTAGAACTAGGTATTGAACAAGGTGATAAAATAGAGATTCTTTCCGGGTTACGACCTGGAGAAAGTATAGTAGTAACCGGCCAACAAAGTTTAGAAGATGGCGGAAGTATAAGAGTTGCTTCAGGTTCAAACTTTCAATCTCCTCAAGGTCAAAGTGTGGCAGATGACGGCCAAAATCGACAAGCTCGACAAGGTGGTAACAGAGCCGGACAAGGAGGAAACGCTTTCCAAAACATGAGTGAAGAAGACCGCGCAAAAATGAGACAGAGAATGCAAAACATGAGCCAAGAAGAGCGCAGGGCATTTATGGATAGTGTAAGAACTGCTAACGCTTCAGGGAATTAAAATGGGTGGATTGTCTAAACTAGCTGTTCAACGACCAATAACTTTTTTAATGACCAGCCTGATTTTGATCGGGTTTGGAATATTTGGAGTTCTTCAACTTCGATTAAATTTATATCCTGATGTTAGCTTTCCTACTATTACCATCTTTACAGGATACGAAGGAGTTGCTCCTGAAGATATCGAAACATTAATCACCCGCCCGGTTGAAGAAACTGTTGGTAGTATTAGTGGAATTCGTCGTGTTCGCTCACTTTCAAGTCAAGGAGCTTCGGTTGTAAAACTTAACTTCAATTGGGGTACAGATCTTTATGAAGCTGAGAATGATGTGCGAAAGCAACTTGGTTTTGTAACTAGATCCATTCCTCGAGATGCTGAAACACCATTAGTTTTTAGTTATGACCCAAATCAAGAGCCTATAGTTGTTCTTGCGGTTACCTCTGATGTTAGAAGCGCTCGTGACTTACGAACTTATGCTACTCAAATTCTTGAGCAAAGAATTGAAAGAGTAAACGGCATTGCTTCTGCAGAAACATCGGGTGGGCTTGAGCGACAAATAAATGTAACTATCGATAATGAGAAAATGAGATTATATAATCTCACTATTGCTCAAATATCAACGCGCTTAAACGCAGAAAATATTCAGGTTCCTGCCGGACAGCTAACAGAAGGTAACACTGTCTATTCCCTTAGAACCATGGGCGAACTTAAAAGTGTAGAGCAAATTAAAAGTACAGTAGTTGCTACCAGAGATGGCCAAACACTTTTTCTAAGAGATGTAGCTGATGTAGAGGATGGTATTGCTCAACCGATAGGTAATGTTCAAGTGAATGGAGATGATGGTGTAGTTATAAATATATATCGCCAAAGCGATGCCAATGTAGTTGTTGCTGCCGATGAAGTAATTAGCAGCTTAGAAGAAATAAAGAAGAGTCTTCCTGTTGATGTGAATGTTGAAGTGCTTACAAATAAAGCAGAATTCATTAAGCTTTCTATTGAGAACCTTTTATTAACCGGACTTCAAGCAATAATTTTAGTGATTCTGATTTTGCTTGCCTTTCTAAGAAGTGGTAGGTCTGCGTTAATTATTGCTATTTCAATTCCCGTTTCTATCATTACTACTTTTGCGGTGATGAATTTTGCGGATCTTAGCTTGAATATCATTTCACTTTCAGGTTTAACTCTGGCTGTTGGATTGGTTGTTGATGATGCCGTTGTAGTTCTGGAAAACATTTTCCGTTTCCGTGAAGAAGGTAAAGACAGAAAAGACGCGGCAATAATGGGAGCTAAGGAGGTTGCTGTTCCCGTAGTTATTTCAACGCTAACAACTCTTGTAGTATTCTTGCCAATTTTATTTGTACCTGGAATCGCAGGATTCTTGTTCCGTGATTTAGCTTTAACTATTTCATTTTCTCTTTCTGTTTCCTCTTTGGTTGCGTTAACACTCATTCCAATGATGACGTCTCAATTTTTTAAAGACGGAGAGCAATCATTTGAGGCTCAGAACAAAATTGCTCTATTTTTTAGCAATACTCTTGATAAATTGGAGAATTGGTACTCAAAGAAACTAGATTCTGCGTTACACAAAAGCGGGTTGGTCGTTCTTGTATCTATCCTCTTTTTCGCTGCTACACTTCCTATCTTTTATACTCTTGGGGGAGAGTTTTTCCCTAGAGTAGATGAGAATGCATTTACATTAGAAATTAGCAGAGAACCCGGCGTTAGTTTATTAGAACTTGAAAGATCCATCAATCAGGTTGAAAGTGTAATACAAAAAGAAATCCCTGAAGCCAGAATCATTGTTTCTGATTATGGAGACAAAGAAGGAATTGAAGGTGCTGACAATCCTGGTGGATTTACCGGGACTGTTCGTGTAGAATTAGTAAATCAAGATGAGAGAAATAGAACTCAATTTGAGATTGTAAGTGATATTCTCGATAAACTTCAAATTGTTCCGGGTGTAGATATTCAGGAAACTATTCAGGATCCATTAAGTCCTGATGGTGAAAATGGACTCATTGTTCAGATCTTTGGATATGATCCTGAAGTTAAGAAAGAACTCTCAGATGGAGTAAAAGAACGCATTACACAAATTAATGGTGTAATTAGTGCCTACAGTACAGCGGATCAAGGTCGCCCGGAACTCCGTTTAATTATGGATAGAGAAAGAATTTCTTTAGTAGGCATGAATACCAATCAAGTAGCAAGTGCAGTCAGCAATGCTGTTCAAGGCAGCATTGCAACAAGCTTTGTAGATCAAGGGGTAGAATTCGAAGTTAAAGTTGAACTCGACCCTAAACAAAAAGCAGCTTCAACAGACTTGGAGAATATTCAGATTCAAACACCATCCGGTGATTGGATGCCTCTCCAAAACTTAGCTCGTGTTGAACGTTATACAGGTCCGACTAATGTGACACGTATTAATCAGGAAAGAGTTATTGAAATATTCACAGAACTAGATAATGTTGATCTAAAATCAGCTACCTCTGAAGCTCGTGTTTTATTAGATGAGATTGAATGGCCTGATGGTTATCGCTATGCATTAGCAGGTTCAGCTGAAGAACAAGCTGAATCTTTTAGCTTCCTATTAATTGCTTTTGCGATCGCAGGAATTCTTACCTACATGGTAATGGCTTCTCAATTTGAAAGTTTGATAGAGCCATTCATCATCATTTTTACTATTCCGCTTGCTCTTTCCGGTGTTCTTATAATCTTGGGTATTACAGGAACTGCGATTAGTGTGACTTCTATGGTTGGATTGATTTTACTGTCGGGAATCGTGGTTAATAATGGTATTGTGATGATTGATTATATCAAGATTCTTCAAGCCAGAGGCTTAAGCCGCCATGAAGCAATTGTAAAAGGCGCTACCAGAAGATTACGACCTATTTTGATGACTGCCTTAACAACCATTCTTTCTATGGTACCTCTTGCTTTGGAGCTTGGTTCAGGTTCTGAGACGTGGAGCCCAATGGCAAGAACCGTTATTGGAGGCTTAACTATGTCTACCATTCTGATGCTCTTTGTAGTTCCAAGTATTTACAACCTTATCAATAAAGGAGTAGATAATATGGGATTTGATGCTGTTCATAAAACAGACCCTCTACTAAACGATGAGGTTACTGCTTGAAAACAATTTATTTAGATATTCAATTATTTCTTGTATTTCAATAATTTAGAGGCGCCATTATGAAAAAATTTACACTTACAGACGGAATTTTAAATCGACCTATCACTGTGATCATGTGTACACTGATCGTAGTAGGTTTCGGTATTTTCTCTTTAACCAATTTAAGAGTCACCTTATTTCCAACCCTTAATATTCCGGTACTTGCTGTTTCTTCCGGATATCAAAATGTAGCACCTGAAGATATCGATCGTTTGATCGCGACGCCTATTGAAGGAGCTGTTTCAGCTATAGAAGGTATAGAATCACTTGAATCACGAATTAGCCGTGGAAGGGCTTTTGTAATACTTCGATTGTATGATGGTACCGACATAAGAAAAACAGAGTTAAAAGTTCAGAAAGCTATTGATCAGATTCGAGCAGAGCTGCCTGAACAAGCTCAAACACCTACTATTTTTCAGTTTGACCCTGAAAACAGACCGATTATGCAACTTAGCATTAACTCAGGATTAAAAGGTCTGGATGAACTGCGTAATCTTGCAGTAGATGTAGTAGAACCACGACTTGAAAGAATCGTTGGTTTAGCCTCTGCCGATACCCGAGGCGGACTGGAGCGCAGAATTTATGTGGATGTTTCACCAATGAGGCTAGCCCAGCATAATATAGTTCCTGAAGAATTACAATCCGCAATCAGCTCAAATAATACTCAATTACCAATGGGTAATGTAGTAGCACAAAATATAAGTTATAGTGTACGTGCGGAATCTATGTACGAGACTGTAGATCAGATCAAAAAGACTATTGTTAAGATTTCAGAAAATGGAATTCCAATTCGTGTAGAAGATGTAGCTGATGTTTCTGATGGTTTTACAGAAGTAACAAGCCTTGTTAAAGTAAACGGCAATAGCAGTGTGTCTATTGAAATTCAAAAGAATTCTGACGCAAACACTCTGGATGTTGTTAATGCGGTTTATGAAGTTGTACCTAACATCAATGATATACTGCCTCCGGGTGTTGAGCTAAGAGTTCTTTCTGATGAAGGCCAAGCTATCGATGACTCAATTAACAATTTATCACAGTCATCAATATTTGCTCTTGCAGTAGTAATTTTTGTGATTCTTATTTTTATGGGTGGTTGGCGTATTTCATTAGTTGTAGCTACATCTATCCCGGTTTCGATTGCCGCAACATTCGCAGTTATGTATGCCGCAGATTTGACACTTAACATCTTCACCATCTCTGCATTGGCTTTAGCTATTGGACTATTAGTTGACAATGCTATTGTTGTAGCTGAAAGCATTGCTCGAAAAATGGAAGATGGAATGCGACGATTTGAAGCTGCACTAACGGGAACAAATGAAGTGGTGGGGCCTCTTCTTGGCTCTACATTAACAACTTTAGGTGTATTTATTCCGATTACTCTAATTTCAGGAATTCAAGGAGTGTTTTTTAAAGAATTCGCAATTACCATAAGCTTTGCCATTGCTATCTCATTCCTTTCTTCTATCATTTTAGTACCGGTTTTATCAATCTTGGTTTTAGATCGAGATCAGTTTAACAAAAGAAATTTCATGTTTAAGGCAATCAATAAGCTTGAAAACGTGTACGGTTTTATTCTAAGATGGATTCTCAGACACAAATGGATACCAACCTTAGCTTTGATTGGTATTATTTATGGCACTTTTTCTCTTTATCAGGGAATTAATAAAGAAGGCTTTCCTGAAACTGATTCCGGAGAAATTGATGTCGATGTCAGTTTAACCGAAGGAACGAAACTCGTAAAAACATTGCAGGTTTTAGATGATTTTGAGCAGATCTTGCTAAATAAGCCGGAAATCGAGACTGTTGTATCTTCAATCGGTAGAAGCCGTTATTCAGAACAAACAAACAGAGGGAGTTTTACCTTAAAATTAGTTCCTCTTGAAGAACGATCTATTACAAGTGCAGAAATGGCTGCATCATTACGCCAAGAGTTAGTCGCTCCTGGAGCTACTGTTCGTGCATCAGTTGAAGGTGGAGGAATACGAATTGGTGGACGTGGGTTTCGCTCAGGCGGAGGCTCTATAAGATTGAGCTTAATAGGTCCTGAAATGTCTGAATTGCTAGCCGTTTCTCAACAAATCGAAGATAAACTACTTGAAGATCCAAATATTATTTCTGTAGACAATGGAAGAACAGATCCAACACCAGAAATGCAATTTATTGTAGACAGAAATCGTGTTGGATTATTAGGTGCTGGTATTCTTGAAGTAGCAAACAATCTGAGAACCCAGACTTTGGGGAATCAAGCAGGATATTTTAGAGCTGATGGAAGAGAAATACCAATTGAAATAAGAACTGCAAAGACTTCACTTAAATCACGAGAAGATCTTTTTGATCTAGAAGTTCTTCAATATGAAGATCAACGTATCCCTGTTGTTGCAGTTGGCAAATTTGTTGAAACAAAAGGGGTAGATTCATATAACAAGCGCAACCGTGAAATCCTTTTAGATGTAAGCATACAATTTGATGGCGATGCTAATGAATACAGATCTTTAATTACTGAATATGTAAACAATGAAGTAATTATGCCGGAAGGATATCGCTATGAATTTACAGGAGCTACTCAAGAAACACAGCAAGGTGCTCAACAATTTCTATTTGCTGGCCTGGCTGCTTTGGTACTCATGTTTATGATCATGGCTTCATTATTTGAAAACTTCAGAGATCCGTTTGTTATCTGGTTATGCATTCCAATGGCGATTTTTGGGGCTTTACTATCTTTGATTATTCTTGGTTC
>Ga0189291_100479_pt1 | contig 10514 bp, 6 predicted proteins | sample UW1redminimetaG_FD_130331 | JGI IMG/M metagenome (GOLD analysis project Ga0189291, IMG submission 130331) | Marine microbial communities from the Costa Rica Dome - UW179B-red mini metaG | ecosystem: Environmental > Aquatic > Marine > Oceanic > Photic zone | place: Costa Rica: the Eastern Pacific... | reverse complement strand
CGGTCATGGCGTGAATGTCGACGCCATCGGCGAAGGCCTGGGTGAGCTGCGGAATGTCGGCGACATGCGCCAGCACCCGAAGCTCGATCTGGCTGTAGTCGGCCGAGATCAGCACGTTGCCGGGTTCTGCAATGAAGGCGGTGCGGATCTTGCGGCCCTCGGCACTGCGCACCGGAATGTTCTGGATGTTCGGATCGGACGACGACAACCGCCCGGTGGTGGTCGCAGCCATGGCAAACGACGTGTGCACCCGCTTGGTCTCGGGGTTGATGAAGCCAGGCAGCGCGTCGGTATAGGTGGATTTGAGCTTGGTCAGCTGCCGCCAGTCGACAATCTTGCGCGGCAGCTCATGCCCGGCGGCTGCCAGGTCCTCGAGCACCTGTGCCGAGGTCGACCATTGCCCTGTCTTGGTTTTCGATCCGCCCGGCAGGCTCATCTTGTCAAACAGGATCTCGCCGAGCTGCTTGGGCGAGCCGACATTGAAGCTCTCACCCGCCAGCTCCTGGATTTCGGCTTCCAGCGCCGCAGCGCCCTGGGCCAGTTCGCCCGACAGCCGCGACAGGATCTGCCGGTCGACGCGGATGCCGTGTCTTTCCATGCGCATCAGCACCGGCGCCAGCGGCCGTTCCAGCCGTTCGTAGACCGATGCCAGCCCGTCCGATACCAGCCGCGGCTTGAGCACGTGCCACAGCCTGAGCGTGACGTCGGCATCTTCCGCCGCATAGGCGGTCGCCTTGTCGATTGCGACTTCGGCAAACGGGATCGCGCTTTTGCCCGAGCCGGTCACATCCTTGTAGGCAATCGTCTTGTGGCCGAGCCAGCGCTCCGACAGCGAATCCATGCCGTGCCCGCCGGCGCCGGCTTCGAGCACGTAGGAGAGCAGCATGGTGTCGTCGAAACTCTCGATCGAAATGCCGTGCTGCGCCATCACCAGCATGTCGTATTTAAGGTTCTGCCCGATCTTGAGCACCGCCGGATCCTCAAGCAGCGCTTTCAGTTCCTTGAGCGCCGCGTCCATCGGCATCTGTCCGGGCTGCGGTCCGCCGCCGCCGAGCAGGTCGCCGGCGCCGTTCGAATGCGCCAAAGGCGCGTAGCAGGCCTTGACCTTCAGATCGCCGGTATCCGGCGCACTTTCCGGCAGCGCCAGCGAGAAGCCGACCAGCTCCGCCTGCATCGCGTCAAGCGATGTGGTTTCGGTGTCAAACGCCACCAGACCGGCTTCGCGCGCCTTTTCGCACCAGGCCTTGAGCTGTCCGATCTCGCTCAGCGTCTGGTAGGCGCCGGTGTCGATCTTCGCCGATCCGGCAGCTTCCGCCCGCCGCTTGGCAAGCCCTTGCGGCGTGTCATCGACATCGCCCGCGCCGGTGGTCTTGCCGTTGGCCGCGGCATCGCCCGCATCGAGATCGGGGCCGCGCATGTCGGCGACCGCATCGACGGCCACCTCCGCCGCGTCAACGGCGCTGGCGTCGGTTTCCGTGGCCTCGGCGACGCGCCGCGTCAGCGAGGTGAATTCCATGCCCTTGAGGAACGCCACCAGCTTTGGTCCGTCGAGCGGATTGAGCGCCAGCTCGTCCAGCTTCTCGGCTACCTCGACATCGTCCTTGAGCCGCACAAGCTCGCGCGAAAGCCTGGCCTTGTCGGCAAACTCGATGATGTTCTCGCGCCGCTTGTTCTGCTTGATCTCGCCGGCACGTTCCAGCAGCGTATCAAGGTCACCGAATTGTTCGATCAGCTGCGCCGCGGTTTTCGGCCCGATCCCGGGAACGCCCGGCACGTTGTCGACCGAATCACCGGTCAGCGCCTGCAGATCGATCATTTTTTCGGGCGGCACGCCCCATTTCTCAACCACTTCCGCTGTGCCGATCTGGCGGTCCTTCATGCTGTCGTACATCGACACCTGCGGTCCGACCAGCTGCATAAGGTCCTTGTCCGACGAGATCACCGTGACATCGGCGCCGGCTTCCCGCGCCAGCCGCGCATAGGTGGCGATCAGGTCGTCGGCCTCAAAGCCTTCCATCTCGATGCAGGGCAGGTCGAAGGCCCGTGTTGCCTCGCGGATCACCGCGAACTGCGGCACCAGATCCTCCGGCGGGGCCGAGCGGTTGGCCTTGTACTCGGGATAGAGATCCTTGCGGAAGGTCTTCGAGGAATAGTCGAAAATCACCGCGAAATGCGTCGGTGTCACGCCCACGGACGTGTCGCGCGCCTCCGAGACAAGCTTCCACAGCATGTTGCAGAAACCGGCGACCGCGCCGACCGGGAGTCCATCGGATTTGCGGGTCAGCGGCGGCAGCGCGTGATAGGCCCGGAAAATGTAGCCGGAGCCGTCGACGAGGAAGAGATGATCACCTTTTTTCATGCTGCAAGGCTTAGCGCGGGGTGCCCTCAAGGTCCATGCGCTTTGCGCGCGATATGCCGGGAAAAACCGAGATCATCCGGCATCTGCTGCAAGGCGATGGCAGCAAGGCCGTCAGGAGCGTGCCAGAATCCTGCCGACCAGTTCCGGCAGCAACCGGTTGAGCAATAACACCCGCCGCGACAATCCGGGCGCGACGATGCGTTTCTGATCCCTGACACCTTTGAAGATCGCCTCCGCCATCGTCTCCGGCGAAATCTTCCCCGATCCCCGGCCCGCGGTCATGCCGGTGTCGACCAGCGGCGGCACCGCTTCAACCAGATGGATTTCGTCACGCTGCAATTGCACCCGCAATGACCGGGTCAGCGAGGCAAGCCCGGCCTTCGACGCTGAATAGACCGGCGCTGAGGGTTTGGGCTGGCGGGAGACCAGTGACGTCACATTGACGATTGTCCCGCCTGGCCGAACCATGAATGGAAGCAGCGACCGGACAAGCAGCATCGGCGCGGTCAGGTTGAGCGCGATTTCATCGCGGATTCGATCCGGGACTGTGGGGCATGCAAGGTCAGGACCGGAGTAATCAAGACTATTCTGGACCCCCGCGTTGTTGATCAGCACCGCGACAGGCAGACGCATCGCCGCCACCCGGGCGGCAATGCGGGCCGGTTCGGCGGGATCGGTGAGATCGGCGTCAAGTGTCGCCAGGTTGTCGCGCGCGGGGATGACGGCGGTGTCGCGGGCCACGGCCAGAACCGGGCACCCTGCCTTCAGATAGCGGTCGACCAGCGCCAGCCCTATGCCGCGGCTTGCGCCGGTGATGACAACCAGTCCGAACAATTTTGTCATGTCGTGCCTCCTGAGAATGACCAGGCGGCAAGGATGACTGGCCAGACTGTGGCAATCTTGAAGGATTGCGCCAGTTCCGATTTGGCGCGATTGTTCAATCACCAAGGGGACGGCGATGGTTTGTTGCTGCCAGACAACCGGCAACCGAAAGGCCGCGGCATGACAGATTTTGCAAGCACGGTGCTGATAAACCTGCTGCAGCAGGTGGTCGCGGAGGCCGATCCGGAGCTGGTTGCCGGCGATGCGCGGGCGGATCCGTTTTTCCGCGGCATCGGACCGGAGGCTTACAAGCGCGATCTGGTGAACCGGGTGCTCGACAAACACGGGCCGGGCCTGCTTCTGTGCATCGGTCAGCATTTGCACCTGGTGGAGGAAACGCCGACCGTCAGCGTGTTCAGGCAATCGACCGATCCGCAGGTCCTGGCAGACAAGTGGTCGCGCTTCGAGCGCTATCACCATGCATCCCACCGCACCACGATACAGCCATCGGGACCGGAGGGTTGGAGTTGCCATCGCCACAGCACCGGGTCTGCGCCGGGGAAGGGTGAGAACTGCCTGATCGCCGGGCTACTGCTTGGTCTGGTCGGGATGACAGGGGTTGAGGACTGCCGTCTGCAGATCGCCGGTCTGGAGATTGCCGCCGCGGATCTGCGCCAAGCCGAGATACCGCCCGACGCCACATTCGAGACGTTCCGCATCCTCTGGTCGCCCGGCAGTCACCTTGCAGCGACGCCAGACGCCGGACCGGAAACCGGCACAATCATGGTCGACCGGCTCGCCGGCCTGCTTGCCACCGATGTCGGACGAAACTGGAAAATTGCCGATGTGGCGAAACTGATGGCCGTCTCCACCCGGTCGCTGCAGCGTCATCTGAAATCCGATGGCCGCAGTTTCTCGACTGTCCTGCGCCGGGCACGGCTGCGCCAGGCCACCGACATGCTCACCACATCTGCGGCCTCGCTTGCCGAGATCGGCTATTGCTGCGGCTATGCCGACCAGGCTCATTTTCAACGGGATTTCCTGAGGATCACCAACATCACGCCGAAACGGTTTCGTCAGATGTCGGGATCACGGCAATTGGCGTGATAGTTCAATATGAACGGTCGGCTTGGCCGTAATTGCTCTCCTGTCAAACACAGGAGACTTCAAAATGCTCAAGCCAGTCCTGCTCATATCCGCCGTCATGCTTGCCCTGGGGGCCGTGGCGAGCGCCGATACCGTCGACCGTCCGACACGCATCGAAATTTTCACCTCGATTGATCTTCCCGCCACACCCGAGGCGGTCTGGGCCGTGCTCTCGGATCTCAAATCCTACCCGGACTGGAATCCCTATCATGTCAGCGTCGATGGCAAATTGGCGTTGGGCGAACGGTTGGAAGTCAAGATCGAGAAGCCGAACGGCAAAAAGGTGGCGATTGAACCGCATGTGCTGGAGATAGACCAAAATAGAAGCCTGGTCTGGGGCGGCGGCCCGTGGGGACTTTTTCGTGGCGAACACAGGTTCGACCTCGAACTGCTTTCGCCCGGTTGCACCCGTCTGCATCATACCGAGGTGTTTTCCGGTCTGTTCGTGTCTTTCGCGGACTTGAGCGCCATCGAGCCGGGCTATCACCAGATGAACCGCGCGCTTCTGACGCGGCTGCAGGACAGCGGACTGGCCCCCCGCAGTTGCGGCCTGCCGGGAAATCCGCCGATGCACTCGACCCGCTAACGCCTCGGCGAACGGTGTACCGGCAAGGTCCTTGCCCCTTGTCCCTTGCCGGCGCGGCAGCGATGTCAGCGAATTGTCATCCGCAGTGGCCTATCGGATAAATGCGCATGACCGGAGCCTCCGGTCTCATTCCCAAGGATTTCCGTATCATGCTTCCGGTTCAGCTTATCCATCCGGTGATTGTTCACTTTCCGATCGTTTTCATGATCACACTTGCCGCTTTTGATTTGGTCGCAACGTTGAGAGGCGCGGCCGTCACCGGCAAGACCGCGTCGGGAAATGCCTCTGCCGGTCTGGCGTTGCTTGCCGGTCTGTCCGCGATCACGGCCTTTCATTTCGGCGGGGTCGCGCTTGATTTTGCCGAAGCTGGTGGATTTCACAACGAGATTGCGGAAATCCATGAAAGTCTTGGCGAATTCACCGCGGCGGCATTCGCTATCTGGGCCGCGGTTCGCGCTCTGCTTTGGCTTCGCGACTTTCGCCCTGCCGGGCTTCTCGCCATGGCAATTCCTGTCATCGAGATCGCCGGCGCAGCGCTGGTCATAGCGACCGCCTATTTCGGCGGCCAGCTGGTTTACGATCTTGGCGTCAATGTTGGTGGTTTGGCTGGGTGATGCCGACATCACGGTTTCGTTACGAAACTGTAATGTTTGTGTCCTTGAAAAGCCACATTCGCGCGCCCAAATCTGCATTACCGGCGAACGAATAAGCCGATGTCTGGATTTCCGGCTCGTCCCCCGCCGTCTCCAGACCAAGGACAAGGGCCACCCCGCCCCCCTTATATGGCCCTTGTCCGACCAATATGCCGCCATGGCCTTCCCCTCCGGCCATGGCGGCTTTTCTTTTGTCTGCTTCCGGCATTAGTCTGCCCGCTTCTGATTCCTTCCGGAGCTTTCCATGACAGACCTGACCGCCGCCCTTTCCGCTGCCGATGCCAATCTTGATGACAGCCTCGAGCGGCTGTTCGGGCTTCTGCGCATCCAGTCGATCTCGACCGATCCGGCCTTTGCGCCGGAATGCCGCCGCGCCGGTCAATGGCTGGTCGATGAGCTGATCTCGCTCGGTTTTGACGCCACCCTGCGCGACACCCCCGGTCACCCGATGGTCGTCGCCCATCATCCCGGCGCAACACCCGATGCGCCGCATTACCTGTTTTATGGGCACTACGATGTTCAGCCGGTCGATCCGCTCAATCTTTGGGTTGATCCGCCATTCGAGCCGGCGATCAAGGAAATCGCGCCGGGCCGCAAGGCGATCACCGGCCGCGGCTCGTCCGACGACAAGGGCCAATTGATGACCTTTGTCGAGGCCTGCCGCGCCTGGAAGGCGTCCACCGGCTCCTTGCCCTGCCGGATCACCATTCTGTTCGAGGGCGAGGAAGAATCCGGTTCGCCGTCGCTCAAGCCGTTCCTCAAGGCCAATGCCGACGAACTCAAGGCCGAGTGCGCCCTGGTCTGCGACACCGGCATGTGGGATTCCCAGACCCCGGCGATCTCGGTGGGGCTGCGCGGCCTGGTCGGCGAGGAAGTGACGATCCACGCCGCCGACCGGGATCTGCATTCCGGTCTGTTCGGCGGTGCTGCCGCCAATCCGCTGCACATTCTTTCCAGGATCCTCGCCGATCTGCACGACGAGACCGGCCGGGTGACGCTCGACGGGTTTTATGACGGTGTCGAGGAAATCCCGGCGCAGGTGCTCTCGAGCTGGGAAAGCCTCGGCAAGACCGCCGAAGGCTTCCTCGGCGAAGTCGGCCTGTCGGTTCCCTCGGGTGAAAAGGGCCGCTCCGTGCTCGAACTGACCTGGGCGCGGCCGACCGCAGAGGTCAACGGCATGTCGGGTGGCTACACCGGCGAGGGTTTCAAGACCGTGATTGCGGCCCAGGCCTCGGCCAAGGTCTCCTTCCGGCTTGTCGGCAAGCAGGATCCCGATCAGGTCCGCGCGGCATTCCGCGCCCATGTCGAAGCCCGGCTGCCGGCCGATTGCACGGCCAGCTTCTCGCCGCATGGCGGCTCGCCGGCCATCCAGTTGCCGTTTGATTCGCCCGTGGTCACCAAGGCGCGCACCGCGCTCACCGATGAATGGCCAAAGCCCGCGGTGATGATCGGCATGGGCGGTTCCATCCCGATCGTCGGCGATTTCCAGAACATTCTCGGCCTTCAGTCGATGCTGTGCGGCTTCGGGCTGACCGACGACCGCATTCATTCTCCCAACGAGAAGTACGACCTGACATCCTTTGCCAAGGGCATCCGCTCCTGGGTTCGCATTCTCGAGGCTCTGTCGAAGCGCTGAGGGCAAACCGGTTCGCCGGCGGCCCGAACCCGCGGCGCGAAAGGGGTGGTTTCCTTAACCACCCCTTAAATCGTCGCATTTAGGGTGTTGTGAGATCGCCGGGCAGTTTCGGAATGAGACATTGGGTGTCTTCGTCCGGAATTGCTGTGAACCCAAAACCCGGATCGCTGCCGCAAGCTGATTGATTGCGAAGCGTACCGGGCTCTTCAGCATCCGGACCCTTCATGGCGCGCAAGAAAACAACCCGAAGCCGCATCGAGCCTTCCTTTGAAGGCTCAAGATCGCAGGGAAGTTCGCGAACCATCGCCGATGAACGCGTGGCCGGAAAGACTGCTCCCAAATCCACCCCCAGATCCGGGGCCAAACCGGCCTCGACCAAGCGCCGCAAGAAGCCCCGTGCAAACGCCCGCAAGCCAAAAGCGCGCACATCGCGCGGACGGATTACCGGCTTTCTGCGCACATCGATCTACTGGTGTTGCGTGCTCGGAATCTGGGGCGGCATCGCCATTGCCGGTGTCGTTGTCTTCTATGGCGCGCGCATGCCCAGTGCCGCCACCTGGTCGATCCCGGACCGCCCGTCGAATGTGAAGATCGTTTCGGTCAACGGCGAAACCATGGCCAACCGCGGCGCAACCGGCGGCGAAGCGCTGCTGTTGGGTGACATGTCGCCCTATATCCCGGAAGCCCTGATCGCCATCGAGGACCGCCGCTTCTATTCGCATTTCGGCGTCGATCCGATCGGGCTGGCGCGGGCCATGGTGGCCAATGCCATGGCCGGCCGGATGGTGCAGGGCGGCTCCACCCTGACCCAGCAATTGGCCAAGAACCTGTTCCTGTCGCCGGAGCGGACGCTTGAGCGCAAGGTCCAGGAGGTGCTTCTGTCGCTGTGGCTCGAGCACCGGTTCTCCAAGGACCAGATCCTCGAGATGTACCTCAACCGGGTGTTTTTCGGATCCGGCGCCTATGGCGTCGAAGCGGCGTCGCGTCGCTATTTCAGAAAGCCCGCCCGCGATGTGTCGCTCGCCGAGGCAGCACTCCTGGCAGGCCTGCTCAAGGCGCCGTCGCGGCTCTCGCCGGCGCGCGATCCGAAAGCCGCCGAGGCCCGTGCCCAGGTGGTGCTCGCCGCCATGCGCGATCAGGGCGTGGTGTCGGAAAGCGAAATCGCCACGGCGCTGACCAGCCCGCAGGTGCGCGCCAAGAGCTACTGGACCGGTTCGGAGAACTATGTCGCCGATCTGGTGATGGAGCGTCTGCCCGATCTTGTCGGCAAGATCACCGAGGACCTTGTCGTCGACACGACGATCGATTTCCAGCTTCAGCGCGAGGCCGAAAAGGCACTGCGGGCGACGCTTGAAAACAATGGCGCCAAGTTCAGGGTCAGCCAGGGCGCTCTGGTCTCGCTTGATGGCACCGGCGCGGTCCGGGCTTTGATCGGCGGCCGTGAATATGCCACCAGCCAGTTTGACCGGGCCTCCGACGCGCTGCGCCAGCCCGGCTCCGCCTTCAAGCCGTTTGTCTATGCGGCAGCGCTCGAGCAGGGCCGCACGCCGTTGTCGGTGCGCAATGACGCGCCGGTGAAGATCGGCAAGTGGACACCTGAAAACTATGACGGCAAGTATCGCGGCGAGGTCACCCTGTCGGATGCCCTGGCCAATTCGCTCAACACGGTTGCCGCGCAGCTGGTCATGGAAGTCGGCCCGAAAACCGTGGTCCAGACCGCCCACCGGCTTGGTATCGAGGCGCCGCTCAAAGCCAATGCCTCGATTGCGCTTGGCACTTCCGAAGTCACGCTTCTCGAGCTGACCGGCGCCTATGCCCCGTTCATGAATGGCGGCTACAAGGCGACGCCGCATGTCATCCGCCGGGTCTCCACCCATGATGGCAAGGTGCTTTATGAAAACACCTACGACAATCCGCCGCGTGTCATCGATCCTGCCGTCGCCGGGATGATGAACTCCATGCTGTCCCGTGTTGTCGAGCAAGGTACCGGCCGAAAGGCCCGTCTCGACGGCTGGCCGGCCGCCGGCAAGACGGGAACCACCCAGTCCTATCGCGATGCCCTGTTTGTCGGCTACACCGCCAATCTTGTGACCGGTGTCTGGTTCGGCAATGACGACGGCAAGCCGATGAAGAACGTCACCGGCGGCGGACTGCCGGCCGAGACCTGGAAGCAGTTCATGCAGGCCGCCCATTCCGGACTGCCGCCGGCCCGGTTGCCGCTCGGTGGCTCGCTCCCGCCTGTCGCGCTCGAGGGCTCTGCAGCAGGCAATGGCGATGCGATGGCCGATTTGGTGCGTGACCTGACGCCGGTCCCTCTCTCGCGTGACGCGACCGGCGCCACCGGACGCGACGGGCTGCTGCCGCCTGCCGACGTCGGCGCGGCACCGGCCCAGCCGGCAAATGGCAAGAGAACCACCCTGCTCGATATTCTGATGGGCAATTGACCCGCTTCATGTTTCAATCTGCCCCGGAATCGTACAAACAACCAAACTGATGAGTTCAGCCCGTAAAAAACAGGCAAAACTCGTCAATCTGCGCTTTGCCTGACGCTTGCAGTCTGGAAGCGACATTCTTATATACGGCTCAACGCTTCCGGCGAGTGCTGCTTTGGTGCGGCTCTGGCTTTGGCGGCGGAGACGGATGACACGGGTCATCCTGTTTTCAGTAATGTCCCGTTAGGGGCTGTCGAATGGAACGCCTGACCGGGTCCCGGCAGCTCGCTTCAAGGAGAGAATAGCATGGCGAAAGTAATCGGTATCGACCTCGGAACCACCAATTCCTGCGTGGCGGTGATGGATGGCAAGGATGCCCGCGTGATCGAAAACGCGGAAGGCGCCCGCACCACCCCGTCAATGGTCGCTTTCAGTGATGACGGCGAACGTCTGGTCGGCCAGCCGGCCAAGCGGCAGGCTGTCACCAACCCGGAAAACACCCTTTTTGCAGTCAAGCGCCTGATTGGCCGCCGTTTTGAAGACAAGGCCGTGACCAAGGACCAGGAACTCGTTCCGTTCAAGATCACCCGCGGCGACAATGGCGATGCATGGGTTGAAGCAAACGGCGACAGCTATTCCCCGGCCCAGATCTCCGCAATGATCCTTCAGAAGATGAAGGAAACCGCTGAATCCTATCTCGGTGAAAAGGTCGAGAAGGCTGTCATCACCGTTCCGGCCTATTTTAACGACGCCCAGCGTCAGGCCACCAAGGACGCCGGCAAGATTGCCGGTCTCGAAGTCCTGCGCATCATCAACGAGCCGACTGCTGCGGCTCTCGCCTATGGCCTGGACAAGACCGAAGGCAAGACCATTGCCGTTT
>Ga0189291_100478_pt1 | contig 10516 bp, 11 predicted proteins | sample UW1redminimetaG_FD_130331 | JGI IMG/M metagenome (GOLD analysis project Ga0189291, IMG submission 130331) | Marine microbial communities from the Costa Rica Dome - UW179B-red mini metaG | ecosystem: Environmental > Aquatic > Marine > Oceanic > Photic zone | place: Costa Rica: the Eastern Pacific... | reverse complement strand
TCTCCACCAAGATCGATCTGCTGAAGAACCTGGTGCAACAGGTCGACGCACTGGTCATCGGCGGCGGCATGGCCAACACCTTCCTCGCCGCTCGCGGCATCAATGTCGGCAAGTCGCTGTGCGAGCATGACCTCGCCGCCACCGCCAGGGAAATCGAAAAACAGGCCGCCGCATCCGGTTGCGCACTGGTGCTGCCGGTCGATGGCGTCGTGGCTCGCGAGTTCAAGGCCAATGCCGAGAATGAAACGGTCGATGTCACCGCCATCCCCGCAGATGCCATGCTGCTCGACGTCGGACCGAAATCGGTTGAAGCCATCAATGCCTGGATCTCCAAGGCCGACACCCTGGTCTGGAACGGCCCGCTCGGCGCCTTCGAAATCCCGCCCTTCGATACCGCCACGGTCTCGGCCGCTCAACATGCGGCGCGGCGCACCGAAGAAGGGCTGCTGGTGTCCGTGGCCGGCGGCGGCGACACCGTCTCGGCACTCAATCACGCAGGCGTCGCCGAAGAGTTTACTTATGTCTCCACCGCCGGCGGCGCTTTCCTGGAATGGATGGAAGGCAAGCCATTGCCGGGTGTCGACGTCCTCAAGAGCTGAGCTGTTTCCGTCTCCCGGACGACCACAGACGCACCACGTAAATCGTCCGCGCCGCTAGCGTGACGACAAGGGCGCCAGCCGCAACCATGTAGACAGCCTGCGCGACCATCAGGTCGCGCAGCGCCAGCACCGCGAAGGCTGATCCCATCAATATACCGCCGATATTGCGTCCGACCGGGTCGTAGATGCCGGGCGTAAATCGCACGGTTGCGACGAAAAGACCGAAAGTCAGCGCCGTCAGGACCGGGATCGCCCACGGTCCCGTGCCGGTTGCGGCAAACCCCGCGAACGCCGCCTCGATCAGCACGAAATCCGCCCAGAAATCGAAATGCGCGCCGGCACGTGAGGCGATGCCAAAGCGCCGGGCCAGCGGGCCGTCAATGGCATCCGTCAGCATCGCGATCGCCAGCACAGTCGCCGCTGCATCTCCCTCTCCGGTCAGGATCAACAGGTAGAGCACCGGCGCCAGCGCCAGCCGCAACGCGGTCAGCCCGTGCGGCAGCAAGCGGAGCGGATCCATTGTCATTGCTGGGTCATTGCAGACTGTCAGCGAGCGCGAAGGCTGTGTCCTGCGCCATCAGCACCGCGCGCTCGGTATTGCTGCCCTGATAATTGTTGTCCGGATCGTTCGACTGGTAGACTGCATAACCATGGATCGCAAAAAGCTCCGCGCCCTGCTCCCTGATCAGTAATCTCGTGTTGGCGATCGAATCGTCCGGCTCGCCGCCGGCGGTGACCAACACCACGACTTTCTTGCCGCCGAAATCACCGGCCCGCTCAATATAGCTGAGCAATGGCGGCGCGACTTGATTGCCATAGATCGGCGATGCCAGCACAACCAGATCGTAATCCTGAAAACCGGTCGTCGCTTCTGCACTGGCCGTGGTGTGGTCGACGCGCCAGTCCTTTTCGGTCAAGCCCTGCCCGAAGGCCGTCATGACATCGGCCGGAAATGCACTCAAGCCGGGACTGAGGACAGCCAGCGCCCGCCCCATCGTGCCTTCCTCATTGATCACGTGCAGCGGCGTTACCGTCTCTTGATTGACCCGCCAGTTGAGCCAGGCAAGCGATCCGGCGGCAAGGATGACAAGAACCACCACCGCGACCAGAAATCCACGCAGTAATCCGGACATTTTCCATCCCCTTTGCGTATCTCGACGGATTGAAGTCTAGCCCAAGAGCCCGCAGTCGCCTTTGACGGTGATCAATGGGCGTCGGCATCCAAAAGAATGGGGCAGCGACAGGCGCAACCTCGTTGTGACCAACCGCCGTTAACGTTGATGCAGATCATTGCGGCCATTCAACCGATTGAATATTTTTCAATCGATTCAAGCACCTCTAGCCTAGTTTCTGCTCGTTGCAGCATCTGTTAAGCAGCCCGCAACACGCAGATGAACGGGAGATCAAGCATGATGAATGCAACCATGGCGCAGCAAATGGCAAAGAAGGACGGCTTCATCGCCGCACTCGACCAGTCCGGCGGTTCCACACCCAAGGCCTTGAAACTCTACGGCGTGATGGAAGACGCCTATTCCAATGACGCGGAGATGTTCGCGCAGATCCACGCCATGCGCGCCCGCATCATCAAGTCCCCCGCCTTCACCGGCGAAAAGGTGATCGGCGCGATCCTGTTCGAACGCACCATGGATGGCGAGATCGATGGCATCCCGACCGCCGATTATCTCTGGGACAAGCGCGGCATCGTGCCGTTTCTGAAGGTCGACCAGGGTCTGGCCGAGGAGAGCAACGGCGTGCAGTTGATGAAGCCGATGACCGGCCTCGATGCACTGCTGGAACGCGCCGTCGCCAAGCATGTATTCGGAACCAAGATGCGCTCGGTCATCAATGCTGCCGACAAGAACGGCATCGAGGCGATCGTCGCCCAGCAATTCGAAGTCGGCAAGCAGATCCTCGGCCACGGGCTGATGCCGATCATCGAACCGGAAGTCAACATCAAGATCGCCGACAAGGCCGAAGCCGAAGCGCTGCTGCTGGCCGCGATCAAGCGCCACCTCGACACCCTGGCCGCAGGCCAGCAGGTGATGCTCAAGCTGTCGCTGCCGACGGTGGCCAATCACTACAAGGCGCTCGTCGACGATCCGCGCGTCATGCGTGTCGTGGCCCTTTCGGGCGGCTATTCCCGCGACGAGGCCAACAAGCTGCTCAGCGCCAACAGCGGCGTGATCGCCTCCTTCTCGCGCGCCCTGACCGAAGGCCTGTCGCAGGGCCAGACCGATGCCGAGTTCGACGCCGCACTTGCCGCCACGATCGGCAGCATCTTCGAGGCCTCGCGCGCCGGCTGACTGGCCTCCCGGGACACCCTGATTTCGAACCACCCGGAAGCAGCCCGCTTTCGGGTGGTTTTGCGTTTGCGGATCATTGCGACCATTTTCTCGCCAGGGAGATGGTTCAACTCGGAACAAAAAAACGCTAAAGCCGAAGTATGAATATTGTATCGGCTGCATTGTTGAGTTGGTTGCTGGTTCCCGTGGCGCTGGCCAAGGGCCTTGGCGTGCGCAAGGTCGCACCCCGTCTGCCGCCGCCGCGCGGCCGGCCAAAAGGCCAGGTCGGGGAAGGTCAGGCCGAGATCCGCCTGCTGGTTCTGGGTGATTCCTCCGCAGCCGGCGTCGGGGCGGACCGGATCGAGGACACCCTTGGTCCGCAGATCGCCACATGCCTCAACCAGATCACCGGAAAGCCGGTGGCCTGGCGCAACGCCGGCGCCAATTCGGCCATTGCCGCGCAGGTGCGCGACCACGTCATCCCCAACATCGAGGAACGCGATTTCACCCATGTGGTCGTCACCGTCGGCACCAATGACGCCAAGAACTACGTAACCCGCTCACGTTTCAAGAAAGGTTTCGGAGGACTGCTCTACGCAGCCCATGCCCGCTGGCCCGAAGCCAAGGTCTACTGGTCGCCGGTCATCGCCATGTCGGATGTCCCCGCACTTCCGCCTTCGCTGGCCTTCGTCCTCGGCCTGCGCGCCCAGATCATCAATGCCATGGGCGAGCAACTGTGCCGGGAACGCTATGCCACGGCGATCACACCACTTCCTGTGGAAGAACCCGGAGGCTTCGCCATCGACGGGTTTCACGCCAACGCGGCGGGATACAGGCACTGGGCCCAGCACATGGTCCGGTTCATGCAGGACGAAGCACCAGCGCCACCATCATCGAAAAGATCAGAATAAGCGCGATTTTCCACACATCGGCCCGCCGTCTCAGCCCCGGAAGACCGAAGGGTTTGATCAGATGCAGGATCATGGCCACCAGGACCAAGACAAGCAGTATTTTCGTCGCCATGCGTCATGCCTTTTTTGGTTTTAGCCTTATACCTGTCATGATCCTGGTCAATCAGCTAGGCTTGTCGAGAGCGGGCCCCATGATTCCCGGCTCGATCAATCCCTGAAACTTTTTGCACACTGGTTCCACATGCGCAGCAATCTTCTTCCCGTTTTGTCATTGCTGTTGGGCACGGCATTCCTGTTGGCCGGCAACGGCCTGCACGGGCTGTTGTTGCCGATGCGCGGATCAGCCGAAGGCTTTTCTCCCACATCGCTCGGCCTTCTGGGCACCGGCTGGGCCACCGGATTTGTGCTCGGGTGCATCTTCTCGCAACGGCTGGTGCGGCGCATCGGCCATGTCCGCGCCTTTTCGGCCTTTTCGGCGATGATTGCCATCATCGCGCTGCTGACCGGGTTGCTGGTCGATCCTGTCAGCTGGATCGTGCTTCGCGTGGTCACCGGCTTCTCGCTGGCCGCTGCCTTCATGATCATCGAGAGCTGGCTTAACGAACGCGCCACCAACGAGACCCGCGGCCTGATCTTCTCGCTTTACATGACCGTCACCTATGTCGCCATCGTCGCGGGACAGATGAGCATCGCCATGGGCGACATCTCGCAATCGACCTTTTTCATGATTGCCGGCATTCTCTATTGCCTGGCGCTGCTGCCGACGGCGGTGTCGACCGCATCCAGCCCGGCGCCGCTCAAGGAGGTCAAGCTTGACCTCAGGATGATCTACCGCAATTCGCCTGTCTCTTTCATAGCGATGCTGCTGGTCGGCATCGCCAATGGCGCTTTTGGCACCCTGGCCCCGGTGTTTGGCACCGAGGTCGGCCTGACCACGTTCACAATTGCCACCATGATGTCGATCACGATCTTTTCCGGCGCGGTCATGCAATTGCCGGCCGGTCGAATGTCCGACCGTATGGACCGGCGCTATGTTCTCGCCGCCCTTGCATTGATTGCCGGCCTTTCGGGGCTCGCCATTACCATGGTCAAACCTTCCGGCATCAGCGTCCTTTACGGGCTGATCGCGCTCTATGGCGCCATGTCCTACACGCTCTACTCGATCATTGTCGCCCACGCCAATGACTACGCCGACAGCGACCAGTTTGTCACCGTCTCGGGCGGATTGCTGCTGCTCTATGGAATCGGCACCATCATCGGCCCGCTCGTTGGCGGCATCGCGATGGCCTCCAGCCCTTACATGCTGTTTGCCGTCACCGCCGCATCTCACATTTGCGTTGCCGCCTATGCGCTTTTCCGCACCCGCATGCGCGCGGCAATCCCGGCGGAAGAACGCGAACACTTTGCCTCGATCCCCTCGGCCCGCTCGGCAACACCGGAATCGATCAATCTCGATCCGCGCGCCACGCACGAGAATTCCGACTGATCCGCGAGGCCGTTTCCAAGGCCAGGTCCAAGCCTGAAGCAAGACTGCGCAGCCCTTGCTATCAAGTGAAGGCTGGAAATGCCTGGCGTGCCGGCAAAGGAGCCGCCAGGGGCCCGTAGTCCTCGCGTGTGAACCGCTGCAATCCGGTGATCAGCACGGCGTCGCGCACGTCCTGCTCCAGCCCCTGTATCGCAAGACCGACCGCATCGGCGATTGCATCGGCCTGCCCGGCATTCAACGCGCCGGTGATCAAGGGCAATGCCGGCGTTTCCGGCGTTTTCGCAAACACTGCCAAATCATTGGCCGCCGGTTCATGCCGCTTGGCCAGTTCCCAGGTTACCGCGTCGATCGCCGCCCAATCCGCCCTGTCCTGCGCAACCGCACGGATCGAGGCGCGGTGCGCGCCGGTGATAAGCGGGGGCGGCAGGGACACGTCCCCGTTGGCGGCAAGCAGCCTGACAGGCGCCGCAAAGCCTGATTGGGAATGCGCCATATTGTAGGCGAAGCGCCTGTCGGCCAGTTCACTCAAACGGTCAGGCATCTCGCCTTTCCGGGCAACCAGCACGCTGAAATAATTGCCGGGCGCAGCACCGGTGATGGCATGCGCAGGCGTTCCGACCAGCGTCACCCTGTCTGCAAGCATGTTGGCGTAAGGGTAGCCGCAGGTCTGTGACAGCAGCAGTGTCGGATCACGCCACAGCGGTTCCGGATCGTCGCTGCGCTCAAGAGCCGCAGGCGCCTCGATACCGCGCTCCGACAGCTGCCGGCGGACCGCCGCCCACAGGCTGTCGGTGGCTTCGCGGATCTCGGGCCAGTCATACATCGGCAGCGAGACGGCGCCGGTCATGGCGCCGCAGCTTTTTGCCTGAAGCCTCTCACGCGCCGTCGCCACGGCGTTTGCGGCGATCAGGGTCGATCGGCCATTCCACGGGTTCCTTGGGCCGGAATCCGAAGCGGCGAAACACGTCCCAATAGCTTTCATAGCGGTAACCGCCATTCATCCGCAGGAAACGCGCCCGGTTCTCCTTGAAGAAGGCGGGAATGCGGTACCAGGCAAGCGATGGATAGGCGTGGTGCACCGAATGGAAGTTGTTGTTGAGAAACAGAAGACTCAGCGGTCCTCTGGTCTCGATGATCACCGAGCGCTGGTTGGCTTTCTCGACGGCCTCGTGCTCGATGAACGAGCGCACCATCAACAATCCCATGCCGAAATAGGCGGCAAAGAAATAGGCCGACGGCGAGAGGCTGCCAAAGGTCCAGATCAGCCAGAACAGCAGTGCTACTGCCAGTATATGACGCAACCAAGTTGTAAGAATGTCTCGGTCACCGGCCGTGATGCGGGCGTACTCGCTGCGGGCGAAGCCTATTGTGGCCAGCGCCGGGCCGAGGGTGACGCGACCGACCAGCGTGTTGTTGGCCACCAGCAGCGCCCTGAGCCAGCCAGGCGTCGACGCCCAAACGGTGCGGTCGAGATAATAACTCTCCGGATCGTCGTAGGGGTCGGTGATGTTTTCGTTGATGTGGTGGGTAAGGTGGCAGGATTTGAAGCGCTGATAAGGCACCAGCACTCCGATTGGCGGGGAGATCAAAAGATCGTTTGTTTTCTGGCTCCTGAATGGATGACCGTGCAAAAATTCATGTTGAAGCGAGGAATGCAGCGTGATCGTGGGGATCAGCAGCAGGACACGTACGATGCCCGGCAGGTCAGCCCACCCAAACGCCAGCAACAACCACACAGCATAGCAAACGCCTGCCAGAAGCAGGGTCCGCCACTCCGCGTCATTCCGCATTGTGGATACACCTTCTGAATGTCCCTGTTATAGCCCGCGTATAGGCGTCCCGTCCCCCGCGTGGCTTCCAGACGAACAGCCGACAATTACCCTGATTTTTCAGAGTTCACAAGAATGTTACCGGCGGACAGCGGATTTATTTGCCGGCTTCCAATTCAAGCCCGGGATTCGCGTCGCCAGCAAGGGCTTCGGCTCCATGCTCGAACTGCAGCCGCGCGAGGCGGGCATAGAGCCCTCCACGAGCCACCAGCTCGACGTGGGTTCCCTCCTCGACGATCTGGCCCTTGTCCATCACCAGGATACGGTCTGCGCGCAGCACTGTCGCAAGCCGGTGGGCGATGACGATCGTTGTGCGGTTCTGCATCAGACCTTCCAGAGCTTTCTGGACCAGCGTTTCGTTCTCGGCATCGAGCGCCGAGGTGGCCTCGTCCAGGAGCAGGATCGGCGCATCGCGCAGGATCGCCCGGGCGATGGCGACGCGCTGGCGCTGACCGCCCGAGAGCGTGATGCCGCGTTCGCCGACCGGGGTGTCGTAGCCTTTGTCGAGAGCCATGATGAAGTCATGTGCCTGCGCGGCTTGTGCCGCCGCCTCGATCTCGGCCTGGCTGGCGCCCGACCTCCCGAATGCGATGTTGTCGCCGACGCTGCCGGCAAAGATCGTCACGTCCTGGGGGACCAGGGCGATGCGGGCGCGCACATCGGCGGGGTCTGCATCACGAACATCGACATGATCGACAAGCACGGTTCCGCTGGTCGGATCGTAGAACCGCAGGATCAACGAGAACAGCGTCGATTTGCCTGCCCCCGACGCGCCGACAACCGCAACCGTTTCGCCGGGTCGGACGTGGAAACTGGTTCCGGTCAGCGCCGAAGTGTCCGGCCTGGAGGGATAGGCGAAATGCACATCATCGAAACGGATATCGCCGACGGCAGGCGACGGCAGGGCCTTGGGCGACTGCGGTGCACGGATGGCAGGCACCTCGTCGAGCAGTTCGCTCAGGCGTTCGGCGGCACCTGCTGCCTGGGAAAGCTCGCCCCAGACTTCGGACAGGGCGCCCAGGCTTCCCGCGGCAAAAAGCGAATAGAGCAGGAACTGCCCCAGGGTTCCCGGCGACATGTCGCCAGAAAGCACCGACTGTGCGCCGTACCACAAGACGGCCACCACGGAGCCAAATGCCATCGCGATGGCAAAACCGGTGAGGATGGACCGTGCCAGAATGGATTGGCGCGCCGCCGTGAAAGCCGCCTCGACGGCCTGGCTGAACCGGGCCTGGGCGCGGGCTTCGGTGTTGAAGGCCTGCACGGTTCGGGTTGCACCGATGGCTTCTCCGGCAAAGGTCATGGCCTCGGCCAGGCTGTCCTGGGCGGCGCGCGACCGCTGCCGCACCTTGCGGCCGAAACCGACCAGCGGAAACACGATGAGCGGGATGGCGCCAAGAACAAGGCCCGAAAGCTTGGGCGAGGTGATGAACATCATGCCGCCCGCGCCAACGCACAGGATGGTGTTGCGCAAGGCGAGCGATGCGGTGGCGCCGACGGTCGACTTGATCTGCGTGGTGTCGGCGGTCAGCCGCGAAACAATCTCGCCTGACCGGTTGGCATCGTAAAATGACGCCGAGAGCTGAGTGACGTGATCGAAGACATCGCGGCGGATATCAGACACCACCCGCTCGCCAAGAGTGATGACGAAGTAGTAGCGGCAGGCCGATGCAACGGCCAGCATGCCGGCAATCGCCGCAAGCATCGAGAAGTAGCTGTTGATGAAACCGGCATCCTGGGCGCTGAACCCGTGATCGATCATCCGCCGCACGGCCATCGGCAGCGTCAGCGTGGTGGTTGCCGCCAGCGTCAGGAAAACCAGGGCGCCAACGATCAGATGCGGGTAGCGCCTGATATAAGGAAAAAGCCGGGTGAGCGGACGCACCGACCGGCGCGCCGTTTTGGATGTATCGGATTGTTCAGCCACGTCTTCTCCCGGTATTTGCATTCAGCGCTATTGCGGACCTGCAAAAACGGACGCGGCCCTTGTTATCGACATTGCCTTCATGTATAGGCTCGCCATCGAATTGGGAAGTCGTTGGTCCTATGGACACCGGCTTCATTTGTGTGTTTGGCCAAAATGCCGCAACTAATGCTGCGCAGGGCCTCCCAAAGGCAGGACAAAGAAGATGAAGTCGAACATCCATCCCGACTACCACATGATCAAGGTGGTCATGACCGACGGCACTGAATACATGACCCAGTCAACCTGGGGTGCCGAAGGCGACACCATGAACCTCGAAATCGATCCGAAGTCGCACCCGGCATGGACCGGCGGCAACCAGCAGATGCTGGACCGTGGCGGCCGCCTTTCGAAGTTCAAGAAGCGTTTCGAAGGCCTCAGCCTCTAAGATTGACGGCATTTGCCGACATTCAAAACCCGCCGGTTCCGGCGGGTTTTTTTGTGGTCGGGCAAAGGGCTCCAACGAGCCCGCAATTATGAATGCAAAAAAGCCCGCGGCATGTGCCGCGGGCTTTTGAAAAAAAACTGCTGGATCGGGGCTGCGCCCCTGCCAAATCAGCGTCCGTTGAAAACGGTCTGCAGCAGGTGTTGCTGGGCCTGGACCGAATTTTCATTGTCCGGCTTCAGCGCAGCGGCCTCCGCCGGCCGGTAGATTTCACGGTCGAGCAAGGCAACCCGGTTCTGGATGCGCAAGGACCGCTCGACCAGATCGCGGAACTGTTCGGGAAGATCGCTCCAGCCCTGTGCCGTACGGTCGCAATTGAAGCTGTCGAGGCGAACCTTGTTCTTTTCCGCCAGCACCTGGTCGCGGTTCATTTCGCCGTTGTTGACCGCGCGCTGCAAGAGCAACCAGGAGGCCATCTGCATGAGCCGGGTGGTCAGGCGCATCGATTCAGCCGCATAGAGAACCCCGGCAAGACGCGGCAAACCCTTTGATGCTGCCCTGCCCGGGCCATCAAGATAGTTTGCGGTCTCCTCAACCAGCCCCATACCTTCGGCATAAAGCGCCTTGAATTGGGCCGAGTTGGCCATGCGGTCTGCGAGGTTAACGGTGTTGCGGCTGGTTTCTGACATTGCCCGAATTCCTAATTACAAAATACTGGGTAGGCGATTTCTGCTAGGCGGTATCTGTCTTCGCTGAGCCTCCGCAGAATGAACCGGGGGCCCTGTTCCGGCAAGTCTATTCTTAAGAAAGGGTTAACGTCAAAAACAAGGCGAAAACCTGATGAAACGGGCAAAACTGAACGCGGCGGCAACCGATCCAGACCCGATTTGGCAGACACATGCGGCCTGCACCGAACAAACTCGAAAAGATGAGATATCCTAAAGCGCGTCGCAGCTTTTCAGATTCGGGATTCCCCGGCGGACTGATTTGTGATTCACTTTGCCCATGGAAGGAGATCCGCCATGGGCAAGCCGCATCCGGCCGAGTTGCGTGCGCGTGTC
>Ga0189291_100477_pt1 | contig 10625 bp, 5 predicted proteins | sample UW1redminimetaG_FD_130331 | JGI IMG/M metagenome (GOLD analysis project Ga0189291, IMG submission 130331) | Marine microbial communities from the Costa Rica Dome - UW179B-red mini metaG | ecosystem: Environmental > Aquatic > Marine > Oceanic > Photic zone | place: Costa Rica: the Eastern Pacific... | reverse complement strand
CTTATGCCACCTGGTGGATCCGCCAGGCCATCACCCGCTCGATTGCCGACCAGGCACGCACTATCCGGATTCCGGTGCACATGATCGAAACCATCAACAAGCTGAACCGTATCAGCCGCCAGATGGTCCACGAAAAAGGTCGCGAACCGACGCCGGAAGAACTGGGCGAGCGCATGGAGATGACCGAAGACAAGGTCCGCCGCGTGCTGAAGATTGCCAAAGAGCCGATTTCCATGGAAACACCCATCGGCGACGATGAAGACTCGCATCTGGGTGATTTTATCGAAGACTCGACCGTCGAATCACCAGTCGATTCATCCATTGAAGAAGGCCTGCGCGAAGCCACCCGCGAAGTGCTGAACAGTCTGACCGCGCGCGAAGCCAAGGTGCTGCGTATGCGTTTTGGCATCGATATGAACACCGACCATACGCTGGAAGAAGTGGGCAAACAGTTTGACGTGACGCGTGAGCGCATCCGTCAGATCGAAGCCAAGGCGCTGCGCAAACTGCGGCACCCGACCCGCTCCGACCACCTGCGTAGTTTCTTAGACGAGTAAGTCTGAGAGAGACGAGTAAGTCTGTAAAGGGACGAGTAAGTCTGACAGAGACTCATAAAAAAGGGGACGGAGCTTCAGCTCCGTCCCCTTTTTTATGCAAGGCGTTTAGATCTCCTGGTTGATACGGACATACATCATACGACCACGAATATCGTGAACGAATGTTTCTATGCCGCCCAGGTTAAAGAAAGGCGCCGGGAAACGATCCCCCAGGTTACGCCCACCAATCTCGAAACGAGTGGCGCGATCACCAATCAGGTTGTCGAAGGTGTAGGAGTAATTGGCATCAATGTACGTCATGCTGGCAGCAGCTGAACGACCATTGATCGCAATCTGACCAGCCAACAATGCGGCCGAGTTGAACGAGTAGTCGAAACCGTCAATCCAACGAGCTCGCAGCAACGCGCTGTGGTTACCCAGACTCCAGTTCATGGTCGCATTGGCACGGAACTCAGGCATCGGCGGCACTTCCGCAATGGACTCGTTCTGGCTACCGACGCCATCACCGGCCGGAATACCCAGCCCCAGGTCATAGGAATACTCCAGTGCCTGCGTGCCATCCAGGTTGAACACCAGATTACCGAAACTACCCAAATCCAGGTCGTAGCGTGCATACAGATCGATTGCGCGATGCTTCATGGTCTGTGCGTTCAGCCGCGACACAATGACCCGGCTCATGACACCATCAACGTCACGGTTAATGTTCTTGTCAGAGTTAGGACCATTGAACCAGGCCAGCTTGCTGGCCTGGCTGTTGGGGTTGCCGCCAGCCGCCAGGAAGGCCTGGTAATCCAGGTTAACAACCTGGTTCAGCGTGGTGCTGGAGATACGGTCCTTAAAATCGTATTCCGCGTAGTCAACACCAATGGACAGCGCCCCTTCCAGCAGGCTCAATGATGCACCCACGTTGAACACATCAGCTGTTTCCGGCGTCAGGTTCTGGTTGCCCTCGTTACAGGCCACACGGAACGCATTAGAGTTGTCAAACGGGTCACCGGCATTCTGCAGGCCACAGGTTTGTGGCGAGAACAGGTCGGCCAGGCCTGGCGCAATAAACGCCGAACTCCAGGAGCCGCGCAGCGACAATATATCCAGAGGCTGCCACAGTAACGCCAGCTTAGGATCGAAGGAGTCACCAATTGACCCGCCGTAGTCCGTGTATCGACCGGCAATCTGGAACTCGGCCTCACCCAGACGGTTGGTAGTCAGTGGCACCGCCAGTTCGAAGAATGCGGAGTTCACATCCTGCTCTGCGGTGTAATCAAAGGCACAGCCGCCCTGATGGTAGTCGCACTGGTTACGCGCAGCATCAAAATCAACATCGACTTCATCCTGGCGATACTCGATACCAAAGGCACCCAGAATCATACCAGTGGGGATTTCAAACACCTCGCCAGTGGCTGCCAGTTCTACTGATTTGAATGTGCTCTCAGTCTGTGTCAGACCGGCAATCGTAATGGCATCTACCACTGCCTGGGAGTTGGCATACTGTGGCGTACCGGTATTGGCACAAACACGGTTGTTGCAGTCGAATACCGAGCTGGCAAAGGGGTTGTAGTAGGCCGTGCTGTTTGGCGAAGAAGGATCTGCCACCAGGGTGCCATTGATGCCCTGAATCAGCGCCAGCTGGCTGGAGTTTTTCTCCAGCGCATCATCCTGCCCGAACTGATAAATGCCGGCCAATGATACCGCCCAGCTGGTGTTGGGCACCTCATAGGTCAGGGTGTCGGTCAGTCGAATGTCGTACCGGTCACTGCCCTGCGGGAACGAGCCATCATCATTAACGGCAGTGGGCTGGGTTTGCAGTTTGAACGCGTTGATACGCAGCTCGGTGATTCGCACATCCTCGTTGAAGGGTATGCCCAGCGCCGGATTAAACGGGTCAGCTGCCAGCTGTACAACGCCATTGGCATTACGCAACGGATTGCCATCAGGACCTGCCTGGGCATACAGCGGCTCCATGCCATTACCACGGTTGGCCATGGCGCGGTAAGGGTTGCCCGGGTGCTCACCGGCGACCACCGGCAGTTCCGGGATACGACCACCCGGATTCTGTGGGGAGCCACGGGTAAAGGTTTCCAGGCGTGACGCATTGATATTAAAATCATTGGTCAGGTTGTCGTTAAAACGGTGCTCGTAGTTGGTCCAGATGCTCATCTTGTCCTGGGCACTCATGAAATCCCAGAATTCACCAAAATGGAAGTTACACGTGGTGCCAAGTCGCTGACCACTGGCAAAGTTGCCGGGTATGCCGACATCAGTACCAGAGCCATTGTCGATGCCACAACCCGGATCAGGCGTACGAGCCGATGCGCCAGTCAACTGCCCTTGCGCATTTCGGGTTGGTACCGCGAAGGTGCCGGGATTACCTGTACCTGAACGCTGGAAACCGTTTCGCAGAAACTCGGGACGGTCGGTCTGCTTCAACGTACTGCGCGTCGAATAAGATAAAGCCATGGCGAAGTGACCGTTGTCAGTCGCTGTACCGGTAATCAGTTCGTATTGCTTCTCGACCAGATCACTGCCCTGGTCTTCCTGGTGAAACAGACTGACATCTGTACCTTCATAACCCTTATTGGTGATGATGTTAACCACACCGGCAACCGCATCGGAACCATACAGTGCAGAGGCGCCATCTTTCAGAATGTCGATACGCGCAATGGCAATCTGCGGAATAGTGGCATTAAGGTTACTGTTATTGGTACGCTGACCATCGACCAGGTTCAGGGTAGCACCGGCACCCAGGCCACGCAGGTTGGCTGATGATGTTGTACCACCCTGGCCACGTGCGGCATAGGTGTTGGTCTGCGTATCAGTGCCGTAGTTGAATGTCTGATTGGCAAGAACCTCACCCAGGTTGGGTGTGGCATTGGCTTCGATCGCTGCAGAATCAACCACAGTGACCGGTGACGATGAGTCGAAACTGTCCCGACGGATACGGGAACCCGTTACAACAACTTCTTCGATATCAGCAGCCGCACCCTGTTGGGCGACGGCAACCATAGGTAATGGCAGCATAACGGACGCGGCCAAACCCATCTGAACAATGGATTTCTTCAGTTTCATGATTTCCCCTTTCTCTTAGTATCTTCATTATTATGGTCAATACATAAAGGATCTATTGACTATGTGTATCTTTATTCCAGAGCTTTAATGCAAAAACGTAAAAATGCAAAAACACAAACTCAGCGGAACAGTTGATTCAAGGAACCAGTTAGACAACACATAGTCAATTTCATGAAACGTCACCAAAATACCCAGATTCTTATTTGAGTGTCGCTACTGCACAAGAAATAGAGATATGACATACCTCAACGTCGCTGTGGCGAGAGAATAGACCAGAAGTTCAAACATAGTCAATCAGATACTTTCACCATGAAATCCAGTAGCTTATCGTGTTAGATTCGGATATACGGCAATAAGCAGTGCCAATTACAACAATAAGGAGTCGACAGCGGTGCAAGAATTGTTTGGGACGGTCAATAACCTGTTCGCATTTATAGGCCCCATATCCAACGCAGTCTGGGATTTTCCCACGCAGCTTGGCTGGTACCGTGCCATCCCGCTGCTGGGCCAAATGTCTTTTGCGGTCATCCTGCTACTGGGCATGGGCATTTATTTCACCCTCCGCACCCGCTGTGTTCAGTGGCTCAGCCTGACCCGGGCCATACCCATTATGCAGCGTCGGCAAAGCGACCAGAACGGCATCAGCGCCCTGGCGTCCTTCATGCTGGGCCTGGCCATGCGCGCCGGGCCGGGGAATATTGTTGGAGTGACCGGGGCCATTACTGTTGGCGGTCCGGGTGCACTTTTCTGGATGTGGGTCGCGGCCCTGTTTGGCATGGCCACCGCCTTTATGGAGTCGGTACTGGCGCAGCTTTTCAAGGAGCGCAAGCACAACGAATACGTCGGTGGCCTGCCGTTCTACGGCCGCAGAATTATCGGCAACAAGCGTTTTGTCGGGGTCTTTCTCAGCCTTGCCTTCATGACCTACGCCCTGTTCAACGTGCCGGTCCAGACTTTTAACGTCTTCACCGCCATTGGCATGATTGCCGACACCGCCACTGGCACTGTCTCCGAGCGCCAGTCGCCTCTGTATTACGGCATTGCCCTGGTTCTGGTGGCCAGCTGCGCCTGGCTGATACTCGGTGGCATCCGCCGGGTTACCGCCTATACCAATTATCTGGTGCCGATCAAAGCCGCCGTGTTCTGTGGCATTTCCCTGTTAATTGTTCTGCTCAATTTTCCCATGATACCCAGTTTCTTCAGCGCCGTGATCACCGGTGCCTTCGCCCCCGATGCCCTGTTCGGCGGCGCCATGGGGGTCGCCCTGGCTGAAGGTGTGCGACGCGGCCTGATGTCCAACGAAGCTGGCCAGGGCACCATCACCATGGCGGCTGCCGCAGCCGACAATAATCACCCGTGCGAGCAAGGGTTTGTGCAAAGCCTGGGCGTGTTTTTTGACACCATCATCATCTGTACACTGACCGGCTTTATTGTGGTTCTGGCACACCTGTGGACAAACTCTGCCAGCAGTGCCCAATGGGCCGCTGACAGCGCGTCACGTATTGGTACTTACCTGGCATCGGTCGAAGCGTTGGTTCCGGCCGTTGTTGCCAACGCGGTTATTATCATTCTGGCTGCCTGCTATTGCCTGTTTGCCTTCACCACGTTATTGGGCATGATCTCCTTTGCCGAGATTTCGGCCAATTTCATCTCCCGCGCCGATGCCTTTATTCTGGCAGTGCGCATACTCGGTTCACTGGTGTTTGTGCCCTTTGGCGCCCTGACGGTGCTGGCAGGCCTGGAGCTGGGCAATCTGTGGACCATCACCGACCTTACCAATATCATCATGGTTTACCTGAACATACCCATCCTGCTGCTGGGCGCCCCACTGGTATACAAAGCACTGGCGCACTACCGGGCCACCAACGGCGGCAAATTCATTTCCGCCGAGTTTGGACTGGAGACGGAGCACTGGACACATGAAAACCAGAAACACCTGCCCTGACGGTCAACAAGTGTGGTCACAGGAATTTCATAATCCCGTGCCACCATGGAGAAAATTTTTCTGATTGAGGTCAACCCATGCACCAACAATCTCTTAGTATCCTGTTAAGTGCCTCCCTGACAGGCAGCCTGACAGCCTGTGCGGCCCAGAGTCCGGCCTCTGAACCGGACGGGCGCCAGTGGATTGCCGGTGACCATCATATTCACAGCCGCTTCAGCACGGGCTGGGACCGGGAGCAGAATCCGCCAGCGCCCATTTTGGGCGGCGACGCCATCTACCCGACACCCATGAATGCGCTGATGGCCCGCTATTACGGGCTGGGCTGGATGGTCACTACCGACCATGGCGGCCCCAACCACAGCCAGGTCAACCTGGAACAGGCCTACCCGGAGCTACAGCAGTCCCGCCTGGTGGTGCCGGAGGTCATACAATTCTACGGCATGGAGTTCGACACCCCTGGCGCCGATCACTCCAGCCTGATCATGCCCCACACCCATGATGAAGCGGACCGGCTGCACAGCCTGGAATCCGGCTTCAGCAAACGTGAACCCTGGCCCGCCGATCCCGCCTGGGACACCGAGCCACGCATGCTGGAAGCCTTGCAGTTCATGAAGACCTTCCCGGAAACGCCGGTGGTCATTGCCCACCATCCCAGCCGGTCAGCGCAGGGCGAGCGCCAGTACGGCCTGTATACGCCGCAGGAGCTGCGGGCCTGGAATGATCTGGCGCCAACCATCGCCATTGGCATGGAAGGCTCTCCCGGTCACCAGGCCGCCGCCCTGAACCCCGATGGTTCGATAGACAGTAACGGCGCCCGTGGTGGCTACGGCAATTACCCGACCATGGGCGGCTTTGATCAGTTGACCGCCATCGTGGGTGGTTTCTGGGATTCGATGCTCAGCGAGGGACGCGACTGGTGGATCACCGCCAATTCCGACTCGCATGTGCACTACAGCGAAGGCGGCTCTGACTTCTGGCCGGGCGAGTATTCCAAGACTTACGTCTGGGCCGAGAAAACCCACAACGACATTCTGGATGGTATTCGCGGAGGACGGGTGTTTGTCACCACTGGCGACCTGATCAATGAGCTTTATGTCACCGCCGAGGCAGCCGGTCGGCAAGCACAGATCGGCGGCACGCTTGAAGTGCCGGCGGACGAAGCCGTGATCATCACCATCCGGTTTCGGGACCCCGACAGCCAGAACCACCACGGTGACAACCCTTCTGTGGCCCGGGTCGATCTGATTGTTGGCGACATGCATGGTTATACCAGTGACCCGACAAATGACAGCCATCCCGACACTGAAGTGCTGGCCCGTTTCACACAAGCGGACTGGCGCGTCGATGGCGAGTACCGTGAAGTAAGTTATCGCTTCGACGGAAAGCCCAGCGATCACTATATACGGGTGCGCGGCACCAATACCACGCAGCTCGAGCCTGAGCTCGATCCGCGTGGCGAGGATCCCTGGTCAGATCTGTGGTTTTATGCCAACCCCATCCGCCTGCACGGGGCAGAATAGCGGCACTGCGCGGGGCGGGCCCTAGAGAGATCCGATATAGGCGGCCAGGTTCTCAATGTCACGTGCCGACAACGCCTGCGCGGATGCCCACATCATCTGGCTCTGCGCGCCGCGGGTCTCACCGTTCTGGTAGGCGGTTAACGCCATCGTGACAAAATCTGCATCACGACCCTGCAATTGCGGACCAACGCCGCCTTCACCGCCGGCGCCGTGGCAGGCCTGACAACTGGCATAGGTCTGCTGCCCCAGTTCCGCCGGACTGGCGGAAGCCGCCGCCTCGGCAGCGGCGCGCTGCTGTTCAACGATGGTGCCATTGGCAGCGACGTAATTCTCGTAACACTCCCCGGTGCAGGTATGCACACTCGGACGCGCCTTCACTTCCAGATCGGAATAGGCAATATCAAAGATGACAAACGCAAAAACCAGGGACAAAACGGGCAGGACAAGATATTTCATGACAACTCCTGAGTAGATAGGCCTGTTATGTACGTCAAACGCAGGCTATCGGATTCGGGATATCGACACAAAATCCTGGCTATCAAACCGAAAATGGGGCTGGCAACCTGCCGCGCAGAACCTTATAATCCGCCTCTCGCTGCACTGCGCGGGCCTATAACTCAGTTGGTTAGAGTAGCGGACTCATAATCCGTTTGTCCCTGGTTCGAGTCCAGGTGGGCCCACCATATTTTTGGCTATTCCCCGCGTTAAAAACCTTATTTTTCATTTAGTTAAAATCCAAGTAACGGACTTTTGGCCGGTATAAGTGACGGACTATGCATCCGTTGCTTGGGAGATTGGGCGTTGCAGGTATGAATCTGATGTTAGAATGCGCTCCAGCAAATATTGGCCGGAGCAAAGCCGTAGTCTCTCCGTGGCACAACTTAAAGGCTAGTCTCTTGTTGAGATCCTGAAGCGGTTCGCAAAACCCAGGCCCACTCGCCCTAATACAGAAAGCAACAATGTGCATGGCGCTCGGATCGATGAGGGCAAAGGCGCAGATGTCGCGCCTGAAATGAGGTGGGTCTCGCCCTCCCCTTTGATTTGCTCTGCAGCACGATCGAACGCGCTTTCACCTCTGCCCCACCCTCTTCCTCGTTCTTGGCTGCCATTCAGGCGATCACGCGTTTCACCATACTCGTTAATTGGTATACGGCTCTCTCCCTCCAAGCTACGGCCTTAAGAAATCTCAAGGAAGCACTTTTCTTAAGCAGAACGCAGCATCTATACAATATCTTGCACAAAACACTGCAAATGGCGCTAATTATTGAGCGCAAAAGACGGACACACCTATTACTAGCCCTATGAAATTAACTTCACCAGCTAGCCTAACTCGCCTAAAATCGCCTAGCTAATTTTTATACTTTTTATGTCAAGAACTTTAAGCAATCGCATCTTTCTGTATTATTTCATTTTTTCTATTTATACTTATTCTTCAGAGCCTATTATTTATTTTTTTCTCTTTTTTTGTATATTTTATCGTTGACAGCTCGCGCATACACTGATAATTTCACCTCAACATGCATAGAACTATTCGAATGGAGGATGGAATATTGAAAAAACGCAGCCCAAGAGCTCCTTCGCTATCACTAGACGAGGCTATTGAGAGGACAAAGAAAATATACGCCAAAGAAAAGCGGCATCCTGCGCCGCCAGACGCTGCCGCGCAGCATTTGGGCTACAAGAATGCCACTAATGGAGCCGCAGCTACAGTCATTGCGACACTTCGCTATTACGGACTAATAGAGAGGCCAGACGGGAAGATGATTGCCGTCACGAAGGATATCGAGTCGTACATGTTTGCGCCAAGCGACCATATAAAACATGAAATATTGACTAATTGGCTAAAGACACCGCCAATATTTGCTGAGCTTCTGGAGCAATATGAGAACCAACTGCCTTCCGATGAAAATCTTAAGTTCAATCTTATACAGAGAGGGTTTCTGCCCGAAGCTGCTGACGCATGCTTGAACGTATTTAAAAGGTCAGTGGAGTTTACCGGGTATTACGATTCCGACGCCAAAGACGAGGAGCTAAACTCGGAAGGAAATAGTGAACCAGAAAAGAGAGCACAACCGCCAGTAACCGTCAGCGCTCAAGGAGACTCGATTGACGAGTCTTCCGAAAAAAAACAAACAAGCCGGCCAGAGATGTCTGTCAATCACCTATCTGCAGCGCTGAGCGCAGGAGTGGATAGGATCCCGGTCCGCCTTGCTAAAGGGCGGCGAGCATGGGTAGAAATTCCTTCACCTTTCTATGATACAGATAAGACGAGATTAATAGCTCAAATTGAACTCCTGCTTACAGATGATGAGGAGGAGATGGGTATGGACAAATAAAAGCCCAAGGCAGTTTGCACCTGCCTTGGGCTTTGAATCTACCTGGAAAATCGCACTTTCCTTAGGTAGGCCGGGATCACTCCCTATCTTGACGAGCATCGATGATGCATTGTGAGAGTGGCCGGTGTCAAGTAGTGCGTTAGCGTAGGAGCTCAATTATGAGCACTCAAAAACCAGCCCCAAAGGGGTTCCGCTGGGTATTCTGTCAGAGTTTTAAGCACTGGCGCACAGGGAAACCCGTTTACCGGAAAGACGGAAAGTGCTTCGCATTCTTAGTGCGATGTAAGTAGGTAAACCCCAGGAGAGAAGCTAACGTTAGCTTCTCTCCTGGGAGCCCGCGCAGCCCATTTACGGCGCCATCTCTTTTATGCATTGCTCATTCCAAACCTGTAGTACCAACCTCTTTGTTTACAGCTCAATACTTAGTTAGTCTTGTAGCCTTGCCCACACCCACTCAGCTGGGCCACTGAAGCAAAGACGCTTCAGCCGACGTCACCCCGTAATTGAGCGGTGGTGACATGCAGGGCCACTTTTGCGCAAGCGGAAACTTAATTACTAAACTGAATAAATGATAAATGAGTTAAATAAGTACCTCGATTGCTTGATCATTCGAGATCTTTATCAAAATCATAACTCTCAATCAAATGACCATAGCTATAGTGATCAACTAAGAACTGTGTCAGATACCCAGGACTCTTCTTTTGGCTTCCATAATTACTACCACCCCAGTTTTTGTATGGCGCACTTAGGAACGCTGGCGCTGACTCAGCTTTATTTTTCCCACTAGATTTTGCCGTTTTCATAGCTGTGGCTGCTCTTATCACAGTCTCCAAGCCGTGTTCAAAAGGGTCCCATGTTGCGTAGCCTGCAGAACAAGTCACCCACAGGTCTTTACAAATTTTCTTTTCCCATTTGAAAACCGAAACTCTATGAAGAACCTCCTGAGAGAACATAGATTTAGTCTGGCTGGAGCCACCAGGAATGGAAAAGAAAAATGTATCATCTCCGAATCGTCCCCAAATCGTCATATTGTCCACACACTCACGAAAGATTTCTCCCAGTTTTTTTATAACCGCGTTATCCAGCGTCAACTATCTTGTCCGGTTCAGCGTCAATTATCTTGGCCGGTTGACGCCGTTTAGTTCTTCTCCTTTTTCAGGGCGGTTTTGCGTCGATAGCTGTCTCCTTCACAATGGATAAT
>Ga0189291_100476_pt1 | contig 10673 bp, 4 predicted proteins | sample UW1redminimetaG_FD_130331 | JGI IMG/M metagenome (GOLD analysis project Ga0189291, IMG submission 130331) | Marine microbial communities from the Costa Rica Dome - UW179B-red mini metaG | ecosystem: Environmental > Aquatic > Marine > Oceanic > Photic zone | place: Costa Rica: the Eastern Pacific... | reverse complement strand
CGGAGAAGCGGAAATTTCTTTAAATGGTGACGGCACTTACAATGTGTATGCTTTAGAAGGTGTTAACGGATTAGCTTCATTTACAAATGCTGAACCTCCTTTGTTAGACGATCCTTCAAACCTTATTTTTTCTGAGTACATAGAAGGGTCAAGCAATAATAAAGCTCTTGAGATTACAAATCTTACGGATTCAACTGTAAGCCTCGAGAATTATCAAATTGCTCAATCTTCTAATGGTAACGGATGGCAGTTCTACCATGTTTTTGCTGCTGATGCGATGATTGCTCCGGGAGAGCAGTACGTACTTATTACAAACCAAGTTGATCCACTTTTATTTGCCGCTGAAGATGCGGATGAAGTATTAGGGTTTCCAAGTCCAATTCATTTCAATGGTGATGATGCTCGCGCAATCATACATATTGATGCGGCAACAGGTGATACTACATATTTAGATGTATTTGGAGAACCAGATGTAGATCCGGGTTCAGGATGGGAAGTAGCAGGAGTTAGTGATGGTACAAAAGAGCATACAATGCTTAGAAAGAGCACTGTTGTTTCAGGAAATATCACTGCTTTAGCTTCATTTGGTACAAATGCTGAAGATTCAGAATGGATTGTAAATGATCAAAATGATTTTTCAAATCTAGGTAAAGCTACATCAGAAGCTGGTTCAGATCCGGTAACTGTAACTTTCAGAGTAAACACTTCTACTGTTCCTGATACTTTGAAAGAAGATGGATTCATTCAAATCAGAGGAAATCTTATTGCTACATTGGATAGCGCTGATTATGGCGGACAAAACATTACCTGGGATGGTGGTTCAACACCGGTAGCAACTAATGATGGTGGTGATTACTGGAGTGTTGATGTACAAATGGCTCCTGGTGATTCATTAGTATACAAGTATTGGGTAGGTTTAGATGCTACTACAGGTGCAAATGATAACGGATGGGAATCTAACGGATCTTTTAATGGAAACTACCTATATGTATTGCCGGATACTTCTGAGAATGTATCAGTTGATCTAGTTTACTTCAACAATGGTGGAGAAGGAAGAGGGGCTCCTTTTGAAACAGCTACTGATTCATTATCGGTTTATTTCCGTGTTAATGTTGGTGCTTTTGTTCAAGATGGTTCTTTTGATCCTGAAACTGATAAAGTTGGAGTACGTGGATTACCAGAATTCTTTGGAAATCCGGGAGATTGGGGATCAACGGCAGAAACTTCATACTTAAGTCAAGGTGGTTCTAAAGGTGATAATCTTTTCTATAATGGAACAATTAAAATTCCTAATGCATCTGCTGATACTTTGGGTGATGTTGAGTATAAGTTTGTACTTGAAACAGAAAGTGGAACTTTATGGGATAATGATCCTAACAGAAAGATCAATGTTCCTGAAATGGATTCTACAGTTCAATGGGTATATTTCCAAAATGTTAAACCAACTGATGCTAATATAGTTCAAACAACTCTGAGCTTTGAAGTAAATGTTGGAATTCTTGAAGGATTGGGGCTATTCAACTCAAGTATTGATACAGTTTCTGTAAGAGGCTCTTTTAATGGTTTTGGAGAAGAACGTATGAACTTCAACCAAATACTTGGTACATATGAACGGAACAATTATCCCTATACTAAAGCTGAGGGAACAGTTGAAAGGTATAAGTACTACATCAAATGGGATGCAAGTAGAGATTCAGCTTCAAGTCCTAATTTCCTAGAAGGTATACAAGCCTCTAATAGTGGTTGGGAAGAACCTGGTGTTACAGGTGGTGCTGATCGTGAATTTACAATTGAAAATGTCCCAAATCAGGAAAAACTTTCCGAATTCTACAACGGTGTAGAACCACAAGCACTGTTAACTTCCAACAATGTTGATGGTGGTGCTACAACAGTAACATTCAGTATTGATATGTCTCCTGCTACTATTGAAAATACCAATAGCTTAGGAGCATTGTTCAAGCCTGCTTCCGATTCGGTATTCCTTTTTGTTGATACTCCTTTCTTTGCATTAACAAATGGAATTACAGTTCCTGGAGATAACGGGGAAAACTTCATCAAGCAGTCTCAATCAGAAATTGAAAGACTGATGTTCACAGATGATGATGGTGATATGGTTTATGAATTAGAACTAGAACTCACGTTACCAACACTTAACCATATCGGTTTTAGAATTGGGTATGGTGAGCCTACTTCTGCTGATGGACAATTGATAGCAAATGGCGGAGGTTTCAATGCAGGACGTCGTCATTACCAGTACATTCAGCCTCAGGTTGATTCTGAGCAAAATGTTACATGGCCTGCTTCATTTTCATTCCCGCAGCTTACTTGGAAAGACACGGATCTGCCTTTCGAGCAACCGCCAAGTTATTCTGCTGTTAGTAATGAAGATGAATTAGCTACAGTGGAGTCATTCCGTTTGGATCAAAACTATCCAAACCCATTCAACCCAAGCACTACAATTAGTTTTAACTTGCCAAACGCGGCAAATGTGAACCTAACTGTATATAACATACTTGGGCAAAAAGTAGCTACTCTGTTGAATAACAAATCATTCATCTCAGGTAACCACTCATTTAATTTTGATGCAAGTAATCTGTCTTCCGGTATTTACATTTACCGAATTCAGGCAGGTACTTTTACAAGTCAAAAAAGAATGACTTTAATCAAATAATTTCTCTCTAATAAGTCTTCGCAGATGCTTTGATCGGCATCTGCGTATTTAATTCAGTTTTTATTTTGGCCTCAACTATATACGACATAGCGGATAAAGCAGGAGTAAGCATTGCTACTGTATCAAGAGTTTTTAATAATAGAAACAATGTTTCTGAACGAACTCGAGATAAGGTTTTGGCAATTGCTAAAGAGGTGGGATATCACCCTCAAGCCAATGCTCAGGGTTTAGCTAGTAGAAAAACCAATACTATAACAGCTGTAGTACCAGTTATTTCAAATTACTTTTTTATGGAAGTACTGGGAGGTATTCAGGATAAACTGAATGATTATAACTACGAACTTACTATTTATAACATAAGTGCGGGCAAAGATACCTTTTCTCAGGTTGAACATGTATTAAAACGTAGAGCCTCTGAAGGCTGTTTATTTATTTCTATTCACTTAGAACAAGAAGAATGGAAGGCTCTGCATAGATATAATATTCCCATAACACTTATAGATGAGTTTTATGAAGGATTCGATTCTGTAAGTGTAGATAATCAACAAGGAGCGTACCGAGCTGCAAAATATTTGTTGCATCGAGGATTTTCCAGAGTCGCAATGCTATCCGCTGTATCAACATCTAAGCCGATAGAAAGTCGTTTAGAAGGGTTCAGAAATGCTTATAAAGACGCTGGTGTTGACTTCGATCATTCTTTAGTTGTAAGTGGTGATTCTGTATATAGAGACGGATTTACCGAACGAGGTGGTTATGAAGCAATGGTTAAAATACTAACCATGAAACCTGAAGTGGAGGCTTGTTTCTGTGCCTCAGATATACAAGCTGTTGGAGCTTTAAAGGCTATGCAGGATCTTGATAAAAATATCCCCCTTATAGGATACGATGATATTGAATTAGCAGAATACATGGGATTATCTACAATTCGTCAACCTATGAGAGATATGGGTTTTTTTGCTACTCAGAACTTAATTGACAGGCTGGAAAATCCCAAAAAGGCGATTTCTCAGACTATTTATACACCAGAACTAATACTCAGAAATTCAACAGAATAACATCAAATATGAAAACTAATTTCTCAAAAGAAATAGTAGCTTTTTTTGTCTTTTTTCTAACCTTACAAACAGTAGCTTTTCCTCAGTTAGTTACATTTGAACCTTCATTTGCTACACAAAACGATACTCTAACCCTTACATTTGATGCAACTCAAGGAAATGGCGAGTTGGTAGGCTTTTCAGGGGATGTCTATTTACATACAGGGGTAATAACGGATAAAAGTGCCGATCCAAGTGATTGGAAATATGTACAATCTACGTGGGATTCTTACCCCTCTAAGCTTAAAACAACACCGATTGGTGACAATAAATGGGAATTCCAATACCCGTCATCGGTCCGAGAATTTTATGGGGTTGCTACCGGTGATGAAGTTGAACAAATAACGTTGCTTTTCAGAGGCACAACGGATGGGGCTGGCAATCCCGACAAAGTAGGTAGAGCCTCAGGTGGGAGTGATATCTATTTAAGCTTATTCAAGAACGAGGTCTCGGCTACATTTTTATCCCCAGCAGGCGCTTCAAAGTTAATTTCTACTAATCAGGAATTAGAAATTGTTGGTCTTGGAAATTCTCCGGCAGGAGGTTTGAATCTAACCCTTAATTTGAATGGCAATGAAGTAGCTCAAACTTCAGTTTCTGATACATTACGATATACATTTTCTTCAACAGAACAAGGAAATTATACTTTTGATCTTGTTGCAGACGATGGTGAAGGTGAGTCGGCTACAGTGTCCTATAATGTTATTGTTTCAAATGGAGCTATTGCTGAAGCCAGACCTGAAGGACTTGAAGACGGTATAACTTATAGTGAATCCGGAACATCTGTAACTTTATCTTTATTTGCCCCTGGGAAAAGCAATGTTTTTGCGATCGGTGATTTCTCAAATTGGGAATTGAATTTTGACTACCAAATGAAAAAAGATTCTCTTAAGGCAGATAGTGTATGGTTTTGGACAGAGATCACCGGATTAACGCCCGGAGAAGAGTATGGTTTTCAGTATGAAATTGATGCACAACTGAGAATTGCTGATCCATATTCAGAGTTGGTGTTACATCCAAACGACAATTTTATCCCTTCATCAGTTTTCCCAAATCTAAAAAAGTATCCTTCTGATGAAACAACAGAATATGTAGGAGTTTTATTTCCTGGAAAGGCAGATTATGAATGGCAGGCAACAAATTATCAAAGACCCGATAAAGAAAATTTAGTCATTTATGAACTATTGGTTCGTGATTTTATTGCAGATCACAGTTACGCTACTTTGATTGATACTTTAGATTATCTGGATCGCTTAGGAATAAACACCATTGAGTTGATGCCTGTAAATGAGTTTGAAGGCAATGAAAGTTGGGGATATAATCCGAGTTTTCATTTAGCCCTTGATAAATATTATGGAGATCCTGAGACCTTTAAAAGATTTGTAGACGAAGCGCACAAACGCGGAATCGCAGTAATTTTAGATGTTGTTTTAAATCACGCTTTTGGTCAGTCGCCTCTGGTGCGACTTTGGAATGAAGGTAATTATGGAAAGCCAACGTCAGATAATCCGTATTTAAATGTTAACGCTACACATCCATTTAATGTAGGATATGATTTTAATCATGAAAGTGCTGCTACTGCGTATTTCCGAAACAGAGTAGCAAAATATTGGATTGAAGAATATAATATAGATGGATTTAGGTTTGATCTTTCCAAGGGTTTTACCCAGCGAAATAATCCAAACGATGTAGGAGCTTGGAGTAATTTTGATCAATCTCGGATAGATATTTGGAAAGAATATTCGAATTATATCTGGTCTGTTAATTCAGATACTTATGTAACTCTGGAGCATTTAAGTGTCAATTCTGAAGAAAAAATATTGGCTGATCATGGGATGCTATTGTGGGGTAATATGAATAGTACTTACAATGAAGCTACCATGGGATACACTGCTAATTCAAATCTTTATGGCGTTTTATCCGAGTCAAGAGGTTTTCAGGAAAAGCACCTGATTGGATATATGGAAAGTCACGATGAACAATGGTTGATGTTCAAAAATATCAGTTTCGGAAACTCATCTGGTGATTACAATGTAAAGGAATTAAACACAGCCCTGGGACGCCAGAAACTTGCAGGTGCTTTTTTCTTTACCCTTCCCGGACCTAAGATGATGTGGCAGTTTGGTGAAGTTGGTTACGGATATGGGAATAATGGTGAGCAATGCCTTAATGATTCTCCGGATTGCCCTGGTATTGCGCCGGGTAGAACGGCCAACAAACCAATTCGTTGGGATTATTGGAATACAAAAGGAACAGAACGGATCAAGCTCTATAAAACATGGAGTGCCTTAATGAACTTACGTAACAGCAGCCCGGCCTTTACAGAACCTGAAAACACTACTTATGTGCTATCAAACCGGGTTAAAAGAATAATTTTAGAGCATGCTGATACTGATGTTGTAATTGTAGGAAATTTTGATGTTGTTCCGATCACTACAACAGGTGATTTTACACAAACCGCAACTTGGTACGACTTTTTTGAAGGCTCTGAGTATGAAGTGACTGATTCTGAGCAATCAATTTCGCTAGAACCGGGTGAGTTCAAAATTTATACTACAAAGCAATTTGAAACACCGGAAATGGGTATTACTACTTCAAATGAAGATGAGTCCATTGTAGGGCCTGATGAATTCCGATTGTATAACAACTATCCGAATCCTTTTAATCCGTCTACTTCTATTAAATTTGATGTAACAAAAGCAGGGAATGTACAACTGGAAGTTTTTGATATTCTTGGAAGAAAAGTAGCAAGTCTGGTTAATGAAAGAAAAACAGCGGGAAGTTATACGATAGCGTTTGATGCTTCTTCTCTATCAAGTGGAGTATACTTTGCCAGATTCGTCGCCGGAAATACTGTTCAGGTTCAAAAAATGACTTTACTGAAATAATAGCACCTAATTCAATATGAGAAAATTAGCAGGGTTTCTGTTCGTAGTTTTATTTTGGGGATGTAACTCACACAGTGATATTAAGTATGGTAATCAGATTATTGGTCTTGGATCTCCTATAAGTTTAGGGTACGATTCTACCATTGTGGTTATGGAAGATTTTTTTCTTGATCCCGTAAGTATTGATTCTATTTCTACACCATCAGGTATTTCTTATTATCTCACGAACAACAACGAATCGTTAATTCTGAAAGGAAGTATTTCCGGAAAATTAGATGTGATTTCTTTTCATGAGAAAGACATCAGTTACGATCTATTGTTAAAAAAGACATCAAAGCAAAAGGTAACTTTTTCACTAGCTGATAAAGGCTATAAATCTGTTCAGGTAAAAGGGGAGATGAACAGCTGGAATCCTACTGCCTCAGAATTTGAGAAGAACGATGGAGCCTGGACGTTCACTATGTTGATAAATGAAGGTTTGTATCAATATTTGTACGTAGTGGATGGAAAGGAAATGAAAGATCCGGATAATCAGAAAACGGTTTCCAACGGAATGGGAGGATTTAACAATCTGCTAACCGTTGGAAATGTAGATGCAGAAAAAGCAAAATTAGCGACTTACGACTTTTCTGATGAGAGAATCTATCTTCAATCTGATAATGCAGAGAATGTAATTGTCTTTTGGGAAAATTATCAGCTTGAAACGGAATTTAAAGACGATATTATCAGAGTAGATCTTCCCGGAAATTCAGTAGTAAAAGGCAGAACTCATGTTAGAGCATGGTCGTTCGATGAAAATGGTGTTTCAAACGATGTGCTGATTCCTTTGAACAATGGAAAAGTTCTCACAGATGCTGATGATCTTAACAGAAAAGATATTAGATCATGGAATATGTATTTCGTATTGATCGATAGATTCAAGGACGGGAATCCTCAAAATACCAGAAAAATTGATGATCCTGATATCCATCCTAAAGCCAATTATTATGGTGGTGATCTGGCCGGTATTACTCAAAAGATCAAAGACGGATATTTTGAAAAATTAAACATTACCGCGTTATGGTTATCACCCATTTCTCAAAATCCGGAAGACGCCTGGGGTTTATGGGATAAAGGCGAAGTTAAAACCAAATTCTCCGGCTATCATGGATATTGGCCAATATCATCCTCAAAAATTGATGATCGTTTTGGAACATCTGAAGAATTTAAAGAACTACTTTCGGTAGCACACGAAAATGGCATTGCTGTTATTTTGGACTACGTTGCGAATCACGTACATAAACTACATCCTGTTTATCAGGAGCATCCTGAATGGGCAACAAATTTATATTTACCTGATGGCAGAATGAATACAGAACTGTGGGACGAACAACGTCTTACAACATGGTTTGATACTTTTATGCCGACTCTTGATTTTTCAAAACAAGAAGTAATAGACACTATGACCGATTCAGCTCTTTTTTGGGTAGAAGAATACGATTTGGATGGGTTTCGTCATGATGCCACAAAACATATTCAGCTTGAATTTTGGAGAACACTGACTCGTAAAGTAAAAGAACAGATCGTAGTTCCGGAAAATCGTTCTGTATTTCAGGTTGGCGAGACGTACGGAAGCCGGGAATTAGTAGCCAGCTATATTAATTCAGGAATGCTGGAAAGTCAGTTTGACTTCAGCATGTATGATGCAAGTTTAAACGCATTTGGTCAGGATCTTTCTTTCAAGGGGCTAGAAAGCCAATTGCAGGAAAGTTTTAATTACTTCGGATACCATAATATGATGGGAATCATATCAGGAAATCATGATAAGCCAAGGTTTATCACATTAACAAGTGGTGAAGTAAAGTGGAATGAAGATTCTAAACTAGCTGGCTGGACGAGAGAGATCGGAGCTCCACAAGCTTTTGCTTACGACCGTTTAAGCATGTTGCACGCCTTTAATCTTACTATTCCGGGAATTCCGGTAACGTATATGGGAGATGAATTTGGAATGCCGGGCGCAAACGATCCTGATAACAGAAGATGGATGAGGTTTGACGACTCAGATCTGAATGAGTTGGAACTCAGGAACAGAAGTATTTTTACCAAGCTTACGGAATTAAGAACTTCTAAATCTGAGTTCTTGTATGGAGATTTCCATTTTCATCAAGTCGATGATAATATTATGGCTTATTCCAGAGCTTATTTTGATAAGCAGGCTGTAGTTGTATTTAATAAGAACAACAGCAGAACAGAAGTAACTTTGAATCTCAGAGACGGATTCAATTATATGGAACTGATCAATCATTTTGGGAATCCTTTTCTAGTGGATGAAAATACTGTCACCATCACTTTGGAACCTAACACTTTTGAAATTTTAACGCTTTAAAAACCAATTATGACTAAGCGATCGATATTTTTATCAATTTTTGTAGCAGCTCTTTTTGTTGCGTGCACTCCAACTGAAAAACCTGTTGAGAAGAAAGCAAGTGAGGTTGTACATCCGGATTGGAGTAAGAATGCCAATATTTATGAAGTGAATATCAGACAGTATTCCGAAGAAGGAACTTTTGATGCATTCCGAAAAGATCTTCCGCGATTAAAAGAAATGGGGGTTAAAATTCTATGGTTTATGCCGATACACCCGGTCGGGAAAATAAATCGAAAAGAAACCGAAGAGAGCAGAGGAAGTCATTATTCAGTAGCTGATTATAAAAAGGTAAATCCAAACTATGGTACTGAAGAAGATTTTAAAACTCTTGTTGATGAAGCTCATGAACTTGGTTTTAAACTTATCATTGATTGGGTTGCGAATCACTCCGCCTGGGACAATCCATGGACAGAAAACAAAGATTGGTACGAGCTTACCGAAGAAGGAAATTTCATGCCACCAAGAGGAACTGATTGGTCGGATGTAATCCAATTAGATTATGAAAGCGAAGAAATGCGAGCGGCTATGTTGGATGCATTAGAGTTTTGGGTAAGAGAGTTTGATATTGATGGTTACCGCTGTGATGTGGCAGGTATGGTGCCAACAGACTTCTGGGAAAATGCCAGAGTTGAGTTGGACAAAATTAAACCGGTATTTATGCTTGCTGAAGATGGCGAACCTGAACTACTCCACAAAGCATTTGATATGAATTATGCCTGGGAATATGCTCATATCATCAGAGAAATAGCCAAAGGAGAGCAAACTTTTGCTGATTTAGATTCTCTATTCGAGAGAGACAGCAAACGTTTCCCTGATAATGCCTACAGAATGTATTTCACTTCCAACCACGATGAAAATTCATGGAATGGTACTGATCCTGAAATGTATGGAGCTAATTTCCAGAACTTTGCAGTGCTTTCAGCAACAGTAAAAGGAATGCCACTTATTTATAATGGCCAGGAAAGTGGATTGGATAAAAGACTTGAATTCTTCGAGAAAGACGAGATTGAGTGGAAAGATTACAAGTACAGCTATTTTTATAATATGCTCTTATCGCTTAACACAAATAATCAGGCGCTTTGGAATGGCGAGTATGGCGGAAAAACGGAACGTCTTACTTCACCGGAAGGGACTTACGCTTTTAAACGAAAAAAAGGAGACCACGAGATCTGGGTAGCGATCAATAATAACTCAGAATCGGCAACAATTGATTTACCGGAATGGAGTCACGAGACTTATGCAGTTTATGGAGTAATGGAAGGAACGGAAAAAGTTTCTCAGGTAGAGATTCCGGCAAACGAATGGTACATCATTAGTACGCTCAATAATTAAATAAAAGGTGCAATAAATGTCTGAACAACAAACGGATACGAAACCACGCCTGAGTTTCTGGGAAATATGGAATATGAGTTTTGGTTTCCTAGGGATTCAATTCGGATTTGCTTTACAAAATGCCAATGTTAGCAGAATTTTTGAAACCCTTGGTGCAAGTGTTGATGATATTCCCATTCTTTGGATCGCAGCACCATTAACCGGTTTAATCGTTCAACCCATAATAGGTTTTTTTAGCGATAGAACCTGGACAAGACTCGGTCGCAGAAGACCGTACTTTT
>Ga0189291_100475_pt1 | contig 10698 bp, 10 predicted proteins | sample UW1redminimetaG_FD_130331 | JGI IMG/M metagenome (GOLD analysis project Ga0189291, IMG submission 130331) | Marine microbial communities from the Costa Rica Dome - UW179B-red mini metaG | ecosystem: Environmental > Aquatic > Marine > Oceanic > Photic zone | place: Costa Rica: the Eastern Pacific... | reverse complement strand
GCAATTGCACCGCGCCAAGCGCAAGAAGGTGCCGCACCCGATCGTGGCCCTCGTCGGCTATACCAACGCCGGCAAGTCGACACTGTTCAACCGGATCACCGGTGCAGAGGTGCTGGCCGAGGACATGCTGTTTGCCACGCTGGACCCGACACTGAGGCGAATGAAGCTGCCGCATGGCGCCATGGTGATCCTGTCCGACACGGTGGGCTTCATCTCCAACCTGCCGACCCACCTGGTTGCAGCCTTCCGCGCCACGCTCGAAGAAGTGATCGAAGCCGACCTGATCCTGCATGTTCGCGACATGTCCGATCCCGACCGCAATTCGCAGGCCGCCGATGTCGAGGCCATCCTCAAGAGCCTCGGTGTCGGTGAAAGCCAGCCGCGCAAGATGCTCGAAGTCTGGAACAAGGTTGACCTGCTCGAGCCCGAAGCAGCCGACGCGTTGCGCGCTCGCGCTGCATCGGGCGAGGCGATCGTGGTGTCGGCTCTGAAGGGCGAGGGCGTCGACACCCTGCTCTCGGAAATCGAGACCCGTATTTCCGGCAAGCTGACCATGCGCACCGTCCGGCTTGGTGCACAGCAATTGCCGGTGATGTCCTGGATCTATGATCGCGGCCGGGTCAAGGATCGGATCGACCACGAGGACGGTTCCGTCGAGATCACTGCCGAGTTCACCGCATCCGACAGCCTCGATCTCGACCGGCAACTGGGGCTGGGTCCGAAACCGGAAACGGATTTCTAACGGTCAAAGCCGCCGCGAAACTGCTGTTCTTACTCAGCTAGTGCCTTTTGCCGCCTGCCAAAGCGCTTCCATTTCCTCGAGCGTCGCCTCTTCAGGCGTCTTGCCCTGTTTGGCCAGCCCCGCTTCGACATGGGCAAAGCGGGTACGGAACTTGGTGTTGGTGTTTCGAAGCGCGTCTTCCGGGTCGGCTTTCAGATGCCGGGCCAGGTTGGCCACTGCAAAAATAACGTCACCAAGCTCTTCCGCTGCCTTGCGGGTTTCGCCATTGGCGATCTCGGTGCGCAATTCGCCGATCTCTTCCTCGATCTTGTCGAGCACCGGCCCGGCAGCGCCCCAGTCGAAGCCGACGCGGGATGCGGCTTCCTGCAGCTTCAGCGCTTCCATCAGCGCGGGCAGGGCGCGTGGCACCCCGGTCAGTTGCCCCTGCGTTTCAGCCTCCGGCAATCCGCGACCGGCACGGCGCTTGGCCCGGTCGCGCTTTTCCCCGGCCTTGATCTCCGCCCATTGCGCCTTGACCTTGTCTGGCGTGTCGGCGTCGGAGCGCTCGAATACATGCGGATGCCGCCGGATCATCTTTGTCGTGATCGCCTCGACGACGTCTTCAAACGAGAACAGTTCTTGTTCTTCGGCCATGCGGGCATGAAACACCACCTGCAACAGCAGATCGCCCAGTTCGTCGCACAGATCCTCGTAATCATTGCGCTCGATCGCATCGGCGACCTCGTAGGCCTCCTCGATCGTGTAGGGCTTGATCGTCGAAAAATCCTGCTTGATGTCCCATGGGCATCCGGTTTCGGGATGCCTGAGCGCCGCCATGATCTCGATGAGGCCGGAAATGTCGCGTGATGGTTTCATCAAATGAGCTTATCCGAGCAGCGAGACGCCCGCGACTGTTCAGCCTCGGGCGTCCATGTTGTCCACAACTCAGTCCAGGAGCCGCTCAGGTCACCTTCAGCTCAACGGGATCGCGTTGTCGGCCTTGCCCGCCTGGTAGGCCGCAGAAAGATCCGCGTAGCGGTCGCGGATGCGCTGCGCCTGGTCAAGCAGCGGCTGCGCCTGATCATCCGGCAATGTCGCCATGATGTCGAAGATCCCGCGCCCGCGCCAGAACGCGTTGTCATGGTTGTAGCCGCCCGGCTCCAGTCCGAAGACTTCCTTGAGCATTTTCAGATCGTGCGGAATGGCAAAGGCGTCGCGCGAATCCTGGTGGCTGAAGAAATAGAAGAAATTGTCAAAACCGGCCCAGGCGATTGCCGACATGCACATCGTGCACGGCTCGTGGGTGGACAGGAAAATCATGTCCCTGGTCGATTCCTGCTTGGAAATCGGGCTTTCGTAGAAACACTTGAGCAGGTGCACTTCACCGTGCCAGAGCGGGTTTTCGGTCTCGTTGTTGGTCTGCGCCATCACCAGCGACAGATCGGATTTGCGCAACAGCGCGCCGCCGAAAATCTTGTTGCCCTTGGCCACGCCCTTCTCTGTCATCGGCAGGATGTCGTGCTCCATCACATCCAGCAATCGGCGGACCAGCTCCGCGTTTTCCCTGATCTCCATCTTGGAATTCCGTTTTTTCTCATTCGACCGCATGAGCTCGAAGCATCGCGGTTACCCATGCTCCATAACGCGAATTGCGGAGTAAAAGAATATCCAGTTCAGCCAATTGGCACATGTTTGTTCCTTCATTTGTATCGCGAAAATCCTGAAAATGGCTGCAGATCACGAGTTTGCCAGATCAGGAGTTGACCGGCATGGCGACGCAAGCAGCGCAGCTGACCACATTCCCCGCCTTCATGCGGGTGGACGCCAAATCGGTTGTCATCTTCGGCAATGGCGCGGAGGCTGCGGCCAAGGCGCGGCTTGTCGCCAATACCTCCGCCAGGATTTCGGTCTATGCCGATGCGCCGGAAGCCGAACTCCTCGACAGTCTTTCCCGGTTGAACCTCGCGCCGGTTCGAAAAGCCTATTCCGCCGCGCAGATGGATGGCGCAACGCTGGTGTTTGCCGCCACCGGCGATGCAGCCCTTGATCGCCAGATCGTGGCCGACGCGCGGGAGCGCCGGATCCCGGCCAATGCCGTCGACCAGCCCGATCATTGCGACTTCCTGACGCCGGCGCTGGTCAACCGTGCGCCCGTCGCCATTGCCATCGGCACCGAGGGCGCCGGTCCGGTTCTGGCCCAGATGATCCGCGCCCGCATCGACCAGATGCTCTCGCCTTCGCTTGGAACACTGGCCCGGCTGGCCGCCGACTACCGCGTCGCGGTTGACCGTCTGCTGCCCCGCGGCGTGGCCCGGCGCGTGTTCTGGCGGCGGTTCTTCGAGGCCGATGTCGCCACCCATGTCGACAATGGTGATCTGTCGCTGGCGCGCCGTGCCGCCACCCGCATGCTGCGCGGCCGCGAACCGGTTCCTGGTCACATTTGGCTGGTTGGCGCAGGGCCCGGCGCGGAAGACTTGCTGACCCTGCGGGCCCAGCGCGCCATGATGGAGGCCGACGCGATTGTCTATGACGCGCTGGTGCCGGAAACCGTGGTGGCGCTCGGCCGTCGCGACGCCGAACGGATTTCGGTCGGCAAGCGGAAGGGCTGCCATTCGAAAAGCCAGAACGAGATCAACGACCTGCTGGTTCGCCTTGGCCGTGAAGGTAAGCGCGTGGTCAGGCTCAAATCCGGCGACCCGCTGATCTTCGGCCGCGCCGGCGAGGAAATGGCTGCACTTCGCGATGCGGACATCTCGTTCGAGATCGTTCCGGGCATCACCTCGGCCCTGGCCGCGGCCGCGGATTTCGAGTTGCCGTTGACCTTGCGCGGCGTGGCGTCCTCTCTCGTGTTCACCACCGGCCACGACCTGACCGGAGCTGCGCTGCCCGACTGGGCGCGGCTTGCTGTCTCAGGCGCGACGCTTTGCGTTTATATGGGCCGCACGGTTGCCGCCAACGTCGCCTCGCGCCTGATCGAGGCCGGACTACCGGCTGACATGACCGTTGCCATTGTCGAAAACGCCTCGCGCGGCGACCGGCGGCTGTTTCACGGCACGCTCGCCGATCTGCCGGCGCTTGAAGACCGCGATGAGCTTGCCGGGCCAGTCATGGTCGTGATCGGCGATGCCGTTGCCGGCGCCAACTTTGAACACTCCACACCCATTGCAGACGGTCAGCCCAGCGTTGCCGCCGTCAGCCGAACCCAAGTCGCCTGAGGAGGCCACCATGAAAACCAAGGTTCTGACCGCAAATCGTCTCACCGATGGCATCTCTGTCTGGCTTGGCGCCGACGGCGAATGGAGCGTGGCGCTGAAGGATGCGTTCCTGGCCCGGCATGAAGACGCCGTCGCGGCTATTGAAGCGGCCGGCAAGCAGGCACTGGCCGACAACCGGGTCGTCGATGTCAATGTCATCGAGATCGAGGAAACCGAGCACGGACCGCGCCCCTACCGGCTGCGCGAGCGTATCCGTGCCGCCGGACCGACAATTGATTACGTGCAGGCCCCGGCCTCCAACGTCTCTCATGCCGCATAAGGACTGAGCAATGTACCGTTACGATGAATTCGACCATGCCTTCGTTGCCGCGCGGGTCGACCAGTTTCGCGACCAGGTCGAGCGGCGGCTTACCGGCGAGATCTCCGAGGATGCCTTCAAGCCATTGAGGCTGATGAATGGCGTCTATCTGCAGCTGCACGCCTACATGCTGCGCGTTGCGGTTCCCTACGGTACCCTCAATGCCCGTCAGATGCGCAAGCTGGCCCATATCGCCCGCGTCTATGACCGCGGCTATGGCCATTTCACCACGCGGCAGAACATCCAGTACAACTGGCCCAAGCTGTCGGACATGCCGGCGATCCTCAATGAACTGGCCGAAGTCGAGATGCATGCCATCCAGACCTCGGGCAATTGCATCCGCAATGTCACAGCCGATCATTTCGCCGGTGCCGCCGCCGACGAGGTCGCCGATCCGCGCCCCTATGCCGAGATCCTGAGGCAATGGTCGTCGGTGCATCCGGAGTTTTCCTTCCTGCCGCGCAAGTTCAAGATTGCGGTGACGGCATCGGAGCGCGACCGCGCCGCAATACAGGTCCACGATATCGGCCTGCAGCTCAAGAAGGACGATCAGGGCCGTTTAGGCTTTGCGGTCTGGATTGGCGGCGGGCAGGGGCGTACTCCAATTCTCGCCAAGAAAATCAGGGACTTCCTGCCGGAGGCCGATCTTCTGTCGTTCACCACGGCAATCATGCGCGTCTACAATCTGCACGGCCGCCGCGACAACAAGTACAAGGCGCGCATCAAGATCCTCGTCCATGAGACCGGCGTCGAGCAACTGAGCCGCGAGATCGAGGCTGAATGGGCGCATCTGAAAGATGGCGAGCTGAAGCTGCCTGAAGCCGATATCGCCGCCATCAACGCCTATTTCGCGCCGCCGGAGTTCGGCTCCCGTGCCGAAGGCTGGGGCGAACTGGCGGCCTGGAAGAAGTCCGATCCCGGTTTTGCCGATTGGGTTGGCCGCAACGTCGCCCCGCATCGCCATCCTGACTATGCGATGGTGACCATTTCGCTCAAGCCGATTGGCGGCATTCCCGGTGATGCCACCGCCGAGCAGATGGATGCAGTCGCCCGTCTGGCCGAGGAATTCGGTCATGACGAAATCCGGGTGACGCACGAGCAGAACCTGGTACTGCCGCATGTGGCGCTGGCCGATCTCGAGCCGCTCTATCGGGCGCTTCTCGCCGATGGTCTCGCGACGGCCAATTCGGGCCTGATCACCGACATCATCGCGTGCCCCGGTCTTGATTACTGCGCGCTGGCCAACGCCCGCTCGATCCCTGTGGCGCAGGAGATCTCAAACCGTTTTGGCGATCCGGCGCGGCAAGCCGAAATCGGCGATCTGAAGATCAAGATTTCCGGCTGCATCAACGCCTGCGGACATCACCATGTCGGCCATATCGGGATTTTGGGCGTCGAGAAGAAGGGCGCCGAACTCTACCAGATCTCGCTCGGCGGTTCAGCCGACGAGAATGCCTCGATCGGTCAGATCACCGGCCGCGGCTTCGAACCCGACCAGATCACCGATGCCATCGAGACCATCGTCGATACTTACCTCGCCGAACGGACCGGGCCGGAAGAAGCCTTCATCGAGTGCTACCGGCGGATTGGCGCCGATCCCTTCAAGGCCGCGCTGTACAACAGCGAAGCCGCCGCTGCCTGAGACCGGAGAGAGTTGATGACCATCGTTTGGACCCGAGACGGGATTGTCGAGAACGATCCCTGGATGACTGCTGAAGGTGAAGCAGAAGCGAAGCTGCTTGCCCTGGCCGAGGCCCTGGAGCATGCACAGGACAACGCCGCCTTCGGCGTGGTGTTGCAGCCTGCCGATGATGTCCGTGAACTGGCCCCGCTGCTTGACCGGGTGGCGATCATCGCCTTGACCTTCCCGGCCTTCAGCGATGGGCGCGCCTTTTCGCAAGCCACGCTTCTGAGGGACCGGTTGGGTTACAAGGGCGAGCTGCGCGCTGTCGGCAATGTGCTGCTCGACCAGGTGCCGTTGATGCTGCGGACCGGTTTCGACAGTTTCGAGGTAGACCATGCGCCAACCATCGAACGGCTGACGCAGAAACGCCTGCCGGGCATTGACCTGCATTACCAGCCAGCCACCGACACAACACTGGACGGCCAGAGCTACAGCTGGCGCCGGACAGCTGTCATCAACGGCTGAGCCGGGAGTTTTAGTCATGCAAATCCACGTCACCGACCAGACCGGAACCCGTCATACGCTTGAGGCGCTTGAGGGATTTCGCGTGATGGAGATCATTCGCGACTGGGGCCTCGACATCAAAGCCGAATGCGGCGGCGCCTGCGCCTGCGCCACCTGTCATGTCCATGTCGCGCCGAAATGGCTCGATCAGCTGCATCCGATCGAGGACGAGGAAGAGGACATGCTCGACCAGGCTTTCGATGTCCGCGATAATTCGAGACTGTCCTGTCAGCTGCTGATGACCGAGGAACTCGACGGTCTGGAGGTGACGCTGGCGCCGGGAACCGAGGACAAGGACCGCGCCGCGGCCTGATCCAGCCGGCAGGCGCGCGAATCCGACATGGCGGTGTCGCTTGATCTGCTTGCGCGACGCTGGCTCCTCATGCCAGTTTGCGCCTCATGATCGACAAGCTCGAATGTTTCATTGTGTTGGCGAGGGAACGCCATTTTGGCCGCGCCGCGCAGGAATGCGGCGTCACCCAGCCGACCCTGTCGGCATCTCTCAAGCAGCTTGAAGACCAGCTCGGCGTCACCCTGGTGCAGCGCGGCTCACGCTTTCAGGGGCTGACGCCGGAAGGCCAGCGGGTGCTGGAGTGGGCCCGGCGCATCGTCGGTGACGCCCGCACCATGCACGAGGAGATGAAGGCAGCGCGCAAGGGCCTGTCGGGGCACGCCCGCATCGCCGTCATTCCGACTGCCACTTACATGGTGACTGATCTCACCGTCGCCTTCACCGAAAAACACCCGGCGGTGACGTTGTCCGTCACTTCCTGCACCAGCTACCAGGTGCTCTCCCGGCTGGAAAATTTCGAAATCGATGTCGGCATAAGCTATCTGGAGAACGAACCCACCGGGCGCGTTGCCACCGTGCCGCTTTATGCCGAGCGCTACCAGCTCATCACCTCCGTCGGTCAGGCGTTCGCCGATCGTGACGAGGTGACATGGTCGGAAGTCGCCACCTTGCCGCTGTGCCTGCTAACGCCTGACATGCAGAACCGCCGGATCATCAACCAGCACCTCGCCGAAGCCGGCGCCACCGCCAAGCCGACGCTGGAATCGAATTCGATGATTGTCCTGTTCTCCCATATCCGCACCGGAAAATGGGCCTCGATCATGCCGGTCAACCTCGCTGAAACCCTCGGTTTTGGCGGCGACATCAGGTCCATTCCCATTATCGAACCCGACGCGCATCATGTCGTCGGCATGATCGCAGCACCTCGCGAGCCGCACACGCCAATCGTCTCGGCTCTGTTGCACGAGGCGAGGGTCTTCGCGAAGTCCCTCTCCGTTCGATAGAAATTTTCTATCGCACAACGAATATGCTGTCTTGATTCAACGGCTTATTCACGGCGTACTATGTGTTCAGTTACGCCGTCGGAGGGATTGGGGATGGAATCACGTAGCGCAGACACGGATATCGCGTCGAAAACCGAGGCGATCATCGGCCGGCTGAAGCCGCTCGAAGGTCCGTTCTTGCCTATACTCCACGATATTCAGGAGGAGTTCGGCTACGTTCCCCAGGCAGCGCTGCCGGTGATCGCCAAAGGGCTCAACCTGTCGCGTGCCGAAGTCCATGGCGTTGTCAGCTTCTATCATGACTACCGGGAAGCACCCGCCGGCCGCCATGTCATCAAGGTCTGCCGCGCGGAAGCCTGTCAGTCGATGGGCGGCGATGAGCTTGCCGAGCGGTTGCTCGCGCTGCTCGGGCTGGACTGGCATGGAACCAGCGCCAATCGCGCGGTGACCGTCGAGCCCGTCTATTGCCTCGGGCTTTGCGCCTGTGCGCCGGCGGCGATGGTCGATGGCGAGGTGATCGGCCGGCTTGACATCGCGATGGTCAAGGAACTGGCAAAGGCGGTGCAGGCATGAGCGTGAAGATCTATATTCCGGGCGATTCAGGTGCTGTCGCACTCGGCGCCGATCGATTGGCGGCGCGTATGGCCGAGGCGATCAAGGCGCAGGACATCGATGCCCAGATCGTCCGAAACGGCTCGCGCGGGCTCTACTGGCTCGAGCCGATGGTCGAGGTGGAAACCGGCAATGGCAGGATCGCCTACGGTCCGGTCAAGCCCTCCGATATCGACAGCCTGCTCTCGGCCGGTCTGACACAGGGCGGCGATCATCCGCTCCGTCTCGGGGCGCCGGAAGACATTCCGTTCCTGAAGCGTCAGACCCGGCTTACCTTTGCCCGCTGTGGCGTCACCGATCCGCTGTCGGTCGAAGACTACCGCAACAATGGCGGGCTGACCGGCCTGACCAACGCGGTCGCCATGAGCCGTGAGGCGATTGTCGCACAGGTCACGGAGTCCGGCCTGCGCGGCCGCGGTGGTGCAGGCTTTCCGACGGGCATCAAGTGGAAAACGGTGCTGGAAGCTCAAGCGCCGCAGAAATACATCGTCTGCAACGCGGACGAGGGTGATTCAGGCACTTTCGCCGACCGTATGATCATGGAGGGTGACCCCTTCGTGGTGATCGAGGGCATGGTGATTGCCGGGATAGCGACCGGGGCCACCAAGGGTTATGTCTACCTCCGCTCCGAATATCCGCATGCGATCCGGGTGATGAACCGTGCGGTCGAGATCGCCCGTGAGGCCGGAATCCTGGGCAGCACCGTGCTTGGCTCGGCCTTCGCCTTCGACATGGAAATCCGGGTTGGCGCAGGCGCCTATGTCTGCGGCGAGGAAACCGCACTTCTCGAAAGCCTCGAAGGCCGTCGCGGCGTCGTCCGCGCCAAGCCGCCATTGCCTGCCCACAAGGGATTCCTCGGTCGCCCCACGGTGATCAACAACGTGATCTCGCTCGCTTCCGTGCCGGTCATCATGGACAAGGGCGCGCAGTATTACCGTGATTTCGGCATGGGCCGCTCGCGCGGCACCATCCCGATCCAGATTGCCGGCAACGTCAAGCATGGCGGGCTGTTCGAAGCTGCCTTCGGCATGACGCTGGGCGAATTGATCGACGACATCGCAGGGGGAACCGCCACCGGGCGTCCGGTCAAGGCGGTGCAGGTCGGCGGACCGCTGGGCGCCTATTTCCCGCGTGAACTGTTCGACACGCCGTTCGACTACGAGGCCTTTGCCGGCAAGGACGGATTGATCGGTCACGCCGGCATCGTGGTGTTCGACGACACCGCCGACATGCTCAAGCAGGCCCGCTTCGCCTTCGAGTTCTGCGCCGTTGAAAGCTGCGGCAAGTGCACGCCCTGCCGCATCGGCTCCACCCGTGGTGTGGAAGTCGCCGACAAGATCCGCGATGGTATCGAGCCGGAGAGCCAGATCGCTCTGATGACGGATCTTTGCAACACCATGAAATTCGGTTCGCTCTGTGCGCTGGGCGGCTTCACGCCGTACCCGGTGATGAGCGCGCTGACCCATTTCCCGGAAGATTTCCGTCCGGCCCCCCAAATGACAGGACCGATGTCCCAGGCTGCGGAGTGAATGAAATGACGCTGATCCAGGAAATTGACTACGGCACCCCGGCCTCCAAGTCTGAAAAGACAGTCCGCCTGACCATTGACGGTTTCGATGTGGCGGTTCCCGAAGGCACCTCTGTGATGCGCGCCTCGATGGAAGCGGGCATCAAGGTGCCCAAGCTCTGCGCCACCGACATGGTTGACGCCTTTGGCTCCTGCCGGCTCTGCCTGGTCGAGATCGAAGGCCGCAACGGCACGCCTGCCTCCTGCACCACGCCGGTCAGCGAAGGCATGGTGGTCCACACCCAGACCGGACGTCTGAAGGACATCCGCAAGGGCGTCATGGAACTCTACATTTCCGACCATCCGCTCGATTGTCTGACCTGTGCCGCCAACGGCGATTGCGAGCTGCAGGACATGGCCGGCGCCGTGGGCCTGCGCGATGTGCGTTACGGTTATGACGGCGAAAACCACGTCAAGGCGCGCCACAACGGCGAGGCCAACCAGGCCTACATGCCGAAGGACGAGAGCAACCCCTATTTCACCTATGACCCGTCCAAGTGCATCGTCTGCTCGCGCTGTGTGCGCGCCTGCGAGGAAGTGCAGGGCACGTTCGCGCTGACCATCGAGGGCAGGGGCTTTGAAAGCCGCGTCTCGCCGGGCATGCACGAAAGCTTCATGAGTTCCGAATGCGTCTCCTGCGGCGCCTGCGTGCAGGCCTGCCCGACGGCGACACTGACGGAAAAATCGGTCATCGAGATCGGTCAGCCCGAGCATTCGGTGGTCACAACTTGCGCCTATTGC
>Ga0189291_100473_pt1 | contig 10810 bp, 5 predicted proteins | sample UW1redminimetaG_FD_130331 | JGI IMG/M metagenome (GOLD analysis project Ga0189291, IMG submission 130331) | Marine microbial communities from the Costa Rica Dome - UW179B-red mini metaG | ecosystem: Environmental > Aquatic > Marine > Oceanic > Photic zone | place: Costa Rica: the Eastern Pacific... | reverse complement strand
CCCCGAGAACCGATTGCCCCAGCTAAATACGGTACCATCATCGGCCAGGGCCATGCTTGATAAAAACCCAGCCTCAATATCTATAAGGGTTTTATTCCCAAAATTTGCTTTCGGCACTTGAACAGGAAGTGTGGAGATTGCTCTTTGTCCATTACCATACTGGCCATTGCTGTTAGCACCAAACGCAAATACATAGTTGCTGTCCGAAAGCATTAAGGTGTGATCATCACCGGTAACAATTTGGGTAATTTTGTGGCCGCTCAGGTTGGTGGTGTCAATAAGGGTGGGAACCAATACTTGACTTGGTGAAGTTCCCCCGATACCGAGATACCCATTATGGTTAAGTCCCATTGCAAATACCAACCCATCGCTTGCCAGTAAATACGAGCGCTCGTTTCCAGCGGCTACCGCCACAAATTTTTTACCGCTTATATTGGTGTGGGTTATTTGGGTGGGATCTCTGCGGGCAACTACATCCCCGTGACCCAACTGCCCTTCATCATTTTTCCCAAAACTATATACGGTACTGTCTTCGGCAATAAGCAGGGTAAATTCATCAGCACTACCATTACTGGTAGCAGAGGCAATAATTTTTTTCCCTCCAAGATTGGCGTGGGTTATAGGCGCTGCAATATCAAATCGGCCGGCGTTGCCCTGCCCGGCGGTTCCGTAGGTTCCATCGCCAAAAGTATATACGGTGCCATCATCGGTAAGCACCAAACTTTGGTTTGCCCCCACCGCAATTTTAGGCGTAGTGTTTTGGGCAAGCGCCGACCCGTGAAATACAAAAAGCAGCCCGAAAAGACCGGCAGTAAGAAAGTTAGTGCGTTTGGTTTTCATAATGATGGAGTGAGGTTATTCGTACACCCAAAATCTATGAAATTGTATCTACGCAAACGTGTCAATTTTCTGTGCAAATGTTTCAAATCGAGGGCAAAGTAACTTTAAAGATGATTTTTGGGCATCTTTTTTTACCCAGGCTTTGAATGAATTAATTAGTCACTTAGAGCGGTAGCGAAGAGCCTGCACAACTAAGAACTATGATAGAAATAAAATACAGAGCAATAAACAGTTTGTATAAATTCTTCTCCACCAGCTGGCGAATCTGAATGACTTTAGTTAACCCAGCGGATGAACTCCAAACCTCTTTTCATATTTTTTTCTGAAACTGGTAGCACTTTTGTAGCCTACGGCATTAGCAAGTTCTTCCAATCTCAGGGTTTTGTTCTGGGCTACTATTACCCTTGCTGCTGTTAGACGAACTTCTCTGACAAACTCAGCAGGAGTCATTCCTGTTTCTACCTGAATATTCCTATATAAAGAACTTCTGCTTTGTGAAAACTCATCGGCAAGGCTGTCTACCGAAAGGTTCGAATCCGCAAGATTTCGCATGATAAAAGACGCTGCCTTTTCGGAAAGTCTATCTTCTTTAATTGATACTTCCTTCATAGAAAGGTCAATTTTCAATCTTTTTCTTCGATTATAGTAGGTTAACAGGTTTTTGGTTTTCAGCAATAACTGTTCAGGTTGGAAGGGTTTTGTGATATAATCAACTACTCCTATGCGAAGTAAATGAAGTTTATCATCTTCCAAAGCTTTTGCAGTAAGTACAATAACCGGAATATTTGCCCATTTCTTGCTTGCAAAAAGGTTTTCAATCAACTTTTGGCCACCCATTGCCGGCATCATTAAATCGGTGATGATGATATCAGGAGTATAATTGGCAAGCATATTCAAAGCTTCTTTACCATTACCCGCGCGTACAATTTCACCGACTTCGCCTAAAATATCTGCTACATAGTTCATCATATCTTCGTTGTCCTCTACTAACAGAATGCTGAACTTTTCTTCGGGTAACGATTCAGATAATAATTCAGTTTGATAAAGCAGATCTTCTTCTTCAGCTCCGAGTAATTCAACCAAAGTATACTCTTCTTCTTCAACCAAGGGCAAAGAAAGTTTAAAAAGTGAGCCTTTTTCTATATCGGAAACCGCAATAATCTCACCATTATGTAAATGAGCAAGAGTTCTGCTGAGTTCTAGTCCTACTCCCATGCCTTCAACATATTCCTCTTCTGTTCTCTTGAGCCGGTGGAAGCGCTCGAATATAATTTCCTCCTCTCCGGTAGGAATTCCGGGGCCGGAATCCAAAACAGTTAATACCAAATTACCTGATTCTGTTTTGGTTCTGATTTCAATATTACCTCCATCAGGTGTAAACTTGATAGCATTGGAAATGAGATTATTAATAATCACTTCAATCTTAGAACGATCCACATGTAAAACAGCAGATTCAGCTCCGGGATGAAAACGGAATGTATGTCCGTGATACTCTGCTAGTGAACGAAACGATTCCACCGAAATAGCGGCGAGGTTATCTGCCTTGTAATAATTCCGGTGTAGCGTAAGGTGATTTTGCTCCGATTTTGTCAGGTCAATAATCTGATCCACCATATCGTGTAAACGGTTCATATTTCTCTTCACTACTGACAGATCAGATTTTGTTGATATCTGATTCAGGTCTTCTTTTCGCATTACTTTATTGATCAGACCTTCGCTAATGGTTAGTGGCGTTCTGAATTCATGCGAAATGTTAGCAAAGAATCGTTTTTGATATTCATTGGCTGTTTCCAGATCAGCCGTCCGCGCCCGAACTCTGTTCTCGAGTGTAGTAATTAAACCGGCATAGTTGTTTGCCACATTAAAGGTTAACGCAATAGGAATTCCGGTATAAGCCAATAAAATTGACAGTATAAAAAGTGTGTGATTTTGAGATCCAAATGCCATGTAAGGCAGAACATAAAGAAGTCCACCACCTACTGTTATGAGTAACCCTGTCGCAATTATCCAGATTTTATTTTCTTCGGATTCTCGCTTTGCTTCCCATAAAGAATAAATGCCATATAGAAGCGTGAATATGATTAGTACTGGGTGAAGAATGTTCAACCATCCTCTGTTTATATAAATGGATATAATTCCAATGATTATGGAGAAAACTAAAATGCAGGTAAGCGATCGCCATGGAATGGTTAAATCAAAAATTCTTCTTACCGCTATCAAAAAGAAATACACGACAAAGATGAAAGAAATAGCATAGGAAAATTCAGAAAAGTATAGGTAAGAGTAGGTCCAATCTACCATAGTATCACTTAAAGTAGTGAAGGCATGGAGTAACATAAAAAAGGTGGTTAAAGAAACAAATGTATGGTACTGCCCTTTAAATCTCACCGCTAAATAGGTATGAATCAAAACCAACAACGAAAGTAACATCAGAGCTCCGCCAAAGATAAAAGCTCTGTGCCTGCGCTGAAATATTTCATAATTCTGGTAGAGAACGAGATAAATGCCATCATTAAACCATTGCCAGGTTTTAAAATATGTTGGCATCGTATGCGCCGAATAGCGAACCAGAAAAAAGTTTGAACCTTCTTTGAGCATAATCCCGGTTTGGATTTTGGTCATATATCTGGATAGAACTTCTTCATCAGGAGACTTTGAAACATTCCCGTTATTCAGGATTTCAATTCCGTTTAACCATATTGTTATTGGCTCCTGTCCATGATACGATAATATCCACGGAAGCCCTACAATGGAGGAATCCGCTACAACTTCTGTTTCAAACCAACCATATTCATTCCATTTTGGATCGGATTTCAAGCCTTTGAAATTTGAGAGATCAACAGGAATGGTATCGGTAAGATTACGTCTCGATTTTATTTCTTCAGGGTCATCGAAAGAGAATTTCCAGCCCTCAACATCATATAGAGTTAGATTTCCATACCTGTTTGTATCAGCAATGCTGATAACCTGAGGAGTTTGCATTCGGGCATGAGCTTCATGAACTCCCAAGAAAGCAGTTAAAAAGAGTAAGAAAATTAATTTCCAATTCTTAACGGATTGGAAATACTGCGTTTCATATTTCAACAATTAGCACCCCTTTGTAAGAAAATGTATTAATCCTGAATGTATGATTACTTTTTAAAAAACAAAAAATCCAACCAAATTAATGATTGAAGTTCATCTCTTGTTTCCACATTAGGCACAGTTTTGAATGTGCTTATCGAGACCAGCGACAAAAAGGGAAGCTAGCCCATTATTTTGCTGGAGCGGAGTGATGGAGAGATTATCAAGAGAAAGAGTTTCTTCAACGTATTCCAAGCAGGAACTTGGGATAAAGATCAACACTTATTAAAAAAATGGTCGAGGCTTTTTCAATTTCCTCGACCATAGGTTAGTTTATAAGGCTCGTTTATTTTTAAAATTCAATACTCATATTGATTGCCATAGTTTGTTGGCTGAATGGTTAAATTGAATTATTCAAAAGAGTGATGTTCAAAATGTTTATCTATTATACTGAAACTATTAATTGTCATACTTACACTATCGTATCAAATTCTTGTCATATCCTATCAATTTGAGTATCAATTAGTGTTTTGCTTTCTAAGTTTTTTATAAGCATAAACACCACCCGCTGCTGCAAGCAGAGATAGCCCGCCGTCAATGGGCGCTTGATCAGGAGGTCCTGGGAGACCCGGCTGGGCGGTAACAACGGCGGTTGCTATTAAAATGATAGTGAGTGTTAGTAAAATTGAGAGTAGAATTTTCATAATAGATGGTTTTGAGCCGTTAGCTGATTACTTAATAAGGGTTAGTTTCTTGGTAATAATCGAATTCCGGGCTTGCAGGCGATAAATGTACATACCAGATGAAAGATTACGGGCATCAAAGTTTATAGTATATCGGCCAGCCGGTTTGCGTTCTCCATTCAGAAGCGTCGCTACTTTTCTTCCGAGTAAGTCAAAGACTTCTTAGGTTACTTTTCCGGTTTCAGGAATCCCAAACGCTATACTCGTACTTGGGTTAAATGGATTGGGGTAGTTTTGTTGAAGTCCTACTTTTGAAGGCAGATCAACCAAGGGTTCGTTGCTGACAGAAGTTCCTGAGTTGATTGTAATCACAAAGCGAGAACCCGAAGTTGAGCTCTTAGTTTTGACTACTTTTGGCGAGAATACTCCATGAATTGGCTGAATTCGTGCTGGTGTAGATTCATCGCTTCGCCTGCCTCTGCCGGCTGGTAGGCTCTGAATGACTTTGGCTTGGTTTTCAATGTTGAAGCTATAGGAAGAAGCTTCAGTCAGATCAACTTCTGTTCTGGTTTTTTTATCAACCAAGACGATATTCATTCCCTCAGGAAGGTTTTTGGGATTCCACGAAAGTTCAAACTCTCCAGAAAGATCAGAACCATCCATACCCAATGGAATAGATAAGGATTCTTCAAAATCTAGTGGAAGGGCATTAATGTCAAAACCTGAACCATCTTCTCCCACTGGTACAGGCAATTGCGTAAACAAGCTCAGGTAGTTAGCGTTTAATGATTGAAGTTTGTAGGTGTCATATCGATCTTTTGTTGTTGATGCGTTCTCTTGTAAGCTGACGATCGCAGATGACCGTTGGCCATTTCCTTTAAGTGTTAGGAACAAGGTTAAAGAAGGATTTTCCTTCAGGAATACTCCACCGTTACTACGAACCTGATCAGTGAATGTAAGAACAGGGTTTTCTGCATTGGATTTTACCCAAAATCCTTGCCAAGGGGCAATTTTTCCATCTCCTTGTGTGCGTAGCGGTAGCATTGTCGCTGGCTCATTGTACGCTAAGAGTATAATTACCACCTGTAACTGTTGGTACGGTAATAGTTAGCTTTGTAGCACTTGCTGAAGTTACAGTGGCTGTAGTAGCTGATCCCCCTCCTACCGGGGTAAAACGTACGGTATTGTCGGTGTTAGTTGCGTCTAACCCCAAACCATAAATAATTACAGATGTGCCTGCGGTACCGTTTAGTGGCTGTACTTGAGTAATGTCTTGAGCAAACATATCAGGAGAAAAAATCACCAGCATCAAAAAAGTAAAAATACACGCCATGATATTTTTTACCTGAATGAAGGCGCTTGCAGGATATGAGGTAAAGGAATCCGAAGTGTTCATGGCTGTGTATTTATGAGAATGAGGTTTGGTCGAAAAAAATGCGGACAAGTATTTCATTTAAAGCGAATGAAACTTATTTGTTTGGAGGTCACTTTTAGATCTTTTATACCCGAATTTTTATTAAAGAATTTCTAACGCTTAATCATAGGGAAAGGCTGGGGATTTTCGCTTATACTATCCCCTCAATTGTTTTACTTATTCTATCAAATTGGTTTTATGTGGGTATTAAAGGGTATAATTCTGTTCATTTTGTTGCACTTTTCAGTACAGCTCTTTGCTTTTCAGCAGCAGGCTAATCCATTTAGTTGGGATACTATCCCGAACCAATACCACATTCGTAACTACACCGTAAAAGATGGGTTGCCAATCAATTCTGTCAATCATATTACCCATCACTCTGATGGATACTTATATGTGGGTACTAACGATGGGTTAGCTCGTTTCGATGGAGTACGTTTTTCTGTATTCAATACAGTTAGCCATTCCGCAATGCAAAGCAACAGGATTAAATGGATTTTAAGCGAGAAGGATGGAGATCTTTGGTTTTCCGATTTCTCATCAAACCTGTATCTGTTACAAGGGAATACCATAACATGGGTTCAGGAAAAGGAAATATTTAAAGAGCTAGTAGTGATCAAAATTAGTAGTCTGAACAATGGAAATACCATTATTGATACAAAAAAGGGGCTATACGAATACAAGAATGGGCGGGGACTCAGTCAAATTCAACATGAAGTAACACAACAAGAAATCATCAACAGTTTCATTTTAGATGGAACAACAATCGAGCTGTTTGTTGCAGATGGTTGGTATTCTTTAATTGATGGAGAAGCCACAAAAAGAAAGGCTGCGAAGGAGTTTCTTCTTCCTGTAGATGGAATTTCTAATTTGAAAAAAACTAGAAATGGAAACTTCTGGTTTTTAGGGCTTAATAACGAATTGCTAAAAGTTGAGGGAAATGGACAACAAGAGTTGTTCACCTATAGAGAGAAAGAACAGGTGATCTTTTGGAATTTTAAGGAACTGAATGAAAATATACTTTTGCTGAGCACAAACATTGGCTATCTGAGATTTAACAGGAGCACAGGAAAGTTTGAAGAAACGGAGCAAGTATCTGAGTCGGAGGGATATTTTAAAGACAATGCGTGGACCAGAATAGAAGACGTAACTACCACAAAATTCCAAAATAAAGTGTATATCAACGGAGATTTGATTCTTGACCCAAAGTCATCAGTGCCATTTTTAACAGCAGATAGGGAAGGCTCCATTTGGGTGGCTACAAGTAATGCAGGGCTGTTTCAAATCAGCAAAAAGAAAATGATAATTCTTGACTCGAACACCCATCCGGCCTTAAAGAATATGTACGGATTAGATACTTACAAGAATTCTTTGTGGGCAACAAGTTTTGAAAATGGAGTTTTGGCATTTAATGAAGATGGAATAACAAATTGGAATCGAGAGAACAGCAATATCAATTATACCTTTTTCCGCTCTGTTGAAGTAATCGATTCTGAAATAGCATATGCAGGAAGTTTCAACTTGTGGAAGTATGAAGATTCAATGTGGACCCGAGATTTCTCGTTCGGGGACGACAGGCGACTAATAGATGCGCTTTTGTATGACAGCCAAAACCAATTATGGGTAGGTACGGCAATAGGATTGCACTATTTTGATGGACAGAAGTACGTGCTTTATCGGGATAGCAACGGTAACTCTGTAACCGGAGTTAAAACTATTCAGGAGTTAAAACAAGGGGAATTTTTAATCGCCACAACAGGAAATGGAGTTGTGCGACTTTCACCCGAAAAAGAACGTATTCAAATTGATATAGAAGATGGTTTGAGTAGTAATCTGATTCGGGACGTTTATGTGGATTCACCGGATACATTGTGGGTTGTAAGTGAAGATAATGGTTTGAACAGAGTAATTATTTCCGAAGATTGGGAAGTGAGAGAAGTCAAACATTTTAATACAAAAGATGGGCTTTTGGGGAATTCTCTGCATCGTATTATTGAGGATTCTTTCGGCTTTATTTGGATAAACTCCAATCAAGGCATCATGCGAATTAATAAAAAAGCGCTGAATAATTATCTGGATAAAAAGCGAACAGGTTTTATTGTACAGGGCTTTACTGAAGAAGATGGACTTGTAAATATTGAAGGAAATGGAGGAGTGCAAAATGCGGGTGTTTTAACTGAAGACGGATCACTCTTATTTCCAAATCAAGACGGACTGATTTACACTCGTCCTGAGTGGCATATTAAGAAAAAAGGTAAAGGATTGAATATTCCTGTTTTTGAAACGATTTCAATTTCAGATTCGGTAAGAAATGTCATGGATGTATCCGAGATTACCTTCTCTAAAGATGAACGAAATATACAGGTAAAATTTACACTGCCTACTTTTGCAGAAACTCACAAATTAGAACTTGAATACAAGATGGAGGGAGTAAATGAAACATGGCAGAAAACAAATAGCGATAGAATAGCTGTGTTTACAAATATTCCATCCGGTAATAACAAGCTTTCAATTCGGGGTTATTTAAAAGGATTGGATGAGTATTCTAATGCTTCCATGATTATAAATGTAAAGCCTTATTTCTACGAAACTACATGGTTTATTCTGCTTTCAATCTGTTTACTGGCAGGGATTTTTTATTCAGGATATAAAATTCTTTTGAGACAATCTAAACTCCGGGAAATGAACTTGGAAGGTCTGGTGAATGACAGGACAAAAGAATTAGTAGCTGAAAAAGAGAAAACTGAAGAAGCTCTGCAAACCATAAAAAAGTTAGATGAATCAAAATCTCAGTTTTTTACAAACTTCACACATGAACTTAGGACACCTCTTTCTTTAATCCTAAGTCCGCTGGAAGAGATGTTAGAGAATAAGTCTATACAAACCAACGGAAATAAAGTTCCACTATCTTTAATGATGAGAAGTGCGAATCGTCTTAAAAGCCTTGTTAATCAGTTATTGGAAGTCTCTAAACTTAACTCAGGGGAAATTAGCCTTACTTTTCAAGAAGTGGATATAGTAAATAAAACCCAACATAATGCAGCCCAGTTTGAACATGCATTTGAAAAGAAAAACATTGAGTTCTACATAGATTTCAAAGAAGATGTAGATCTTGTTTTCATAGATGTAAGTGCCTGGGAGCATGTTTGTACAAATTTATTGGGTAATGCCCTCAAATTTACTCCGCAGGGAGGGAGGGTTTCTATCCGAATAAATAATGAAGATGAATATGTTAAAGTACTTTTTGAAGATTTCGGAACAGGAATAGCAAAGTCAGATCTGCCTTTTATTTTTGATCCGTATTATCAGGGAGATTCATCCATCGCAAAATCGGGTGGTACCGGTATTGGTTTGGCAATTGTGAAAGGAATGGTCGAAAAAATGGGAGGAAAGATAGCCGTTCAATCATCAAAAATAGAAGGTACAAAATTTGAGGTGAGTTTAAGAAAAGGCAAAGACCACATTTCAGAAAAGCATAAAATAGTACGTGAACCCATCGAAACCTTAGATGAAGTGAAACCCGGGTTTATTGAACCAGCCAACCAAGATGATTTAATTATTGCAAAAGGCGTTGGTGAATCAGCACCAAAAGTATTAATAGTGGAAGACAATGAAGACTTTCGCATGTATTTGTACTCGGTTATAGGCAGAAGATACAATGTACAAGTAGCGCCAAACGGGAAATTAGGACTAGATGTTTTAGAAAATTTTCATCCCGATATTATCATATCAGATATAATGATGCCTGAAATGAATGGGTATGAAATGATGAAGTCGATAAGAAGTAAAATAGCATTTAAACATGTTCCCTTTATCTTTCTTTCTGCCAAAGACAGTAACAATGAAATAGAAACCGGACTCAATATGGGAGCAGATATTTATTTGACCAAGCCTGTCCAAAACAAATTACTGCTGGCACAAATAAAGGTTTTGCTAAGAAGAGAGAATAAGCTCAAAAGTAGCGAGGATATATCAGAAAAAGCTTCAAAGAACACATTCACAGCAAAAACTACAGAGATTATTAAAAGACATCTTGGTAATCCTGATCTGAATATTGATTTGATAGCAGAAGCATTATCAATGAGTACTGCATCTCTATACAGAAAATGGAAGAAAGAAAATGATGAAACAATAAACCATATTATTAATATGCTAAGATTTGAAGAATCTCTAAAACTAATTGAAGAAGAAGACCTCAATATTTCTGAAGCCTCTTATGCGGTAGGTTTTTCAACGTTGTCTTATTACTCTAGAGCATTTAAAAAGATGTACGGTCTGCCTCCGCAAGAATATTTAAGACAGAGTAAATAAAATTTCATTATTCGAGATCTTGTCTCTCTTTCTTGCCGTGACTTAACTTCTTAAAAGCATAAGCTCCTCCGGCTGCGGCGAGTAATCCTAAACCTCCATCAATGGGAGCCTGAGCCGGGTCGCCGGGAAGCCCTGGTTGAGCCAATACCGATTCAGTAAAAATTAACAAGTTCATCAACATAACAGAACAACCAAGTCCGAATTTTTGTACCAATTGTATCATGTCTTTCTTCTTTTCTTTTTGAGTTTTTTTGGAATGTTGTATCAGGCAAATCTGACAATATTTAATATAATCAGGATCCCCAGGAATCGAATTGAGCCGAACTACTAACCCTTTAATAGGATGTTCTGTACCTTCTTTGACTTTGCAACAATTACAACAATCGTTTTCTATTGAGATAGATTTTAGTATGCTTTCAAGTGTTTTCATATTGGATATAGATGTAGAATTTAAGCCATAAGATGTTAGACTTCTCTTATGTCTCGTGTATAATGTCTT
>Ga0189291_100471_pt1 | contig 10833 bp, 7 predicted proteins | sample UW1redminimetaG_FD_130331 | JGI IMG/M metagenome (GOLD analysis project Ga0189291, IMG submission 130331) | Marine microbial communities from the Costa Rica Dome - UW179B-red mini metaG | ecosystem: Environmental > Aquatic > Marine > Oceanic > Photic zone | place: Costa Rica: the Eastern Pacific... | reverse complement strand
AGCATTGGCAAGGTGCTTGGTCATGCTGATTATAAATCCACAATGCGATATGCTCACCTTAGTTCTCAACAGCTTCTTGAGACCGTTGAGGCAGCTTCTGGCAAGTTGCAGGTGGATTGGTAGAAGTGAAGTGCGGACCCGAGATTGCTGTCCAATAGGATGGTTATATTTCGGGTCCGCTTATATTCCGGTTAGATATAACTAACGTCAATCCCTTCAGAGCATTATACTAGATCAAACTGAAGCCAAGAATTAATGCACTGGAGACAAGGTGCGTTCGCGAGACAATCGGGCCCCGTTTTGCTATGCCAAAAAGGTAAGCGGCTAGATATATAATGGCATGAGTCACGATCCATACCGCAAAAAATCCCAGCAAAGAATCGATAATATTTGACCAACTTTGATATTTTTCGAGGTAGCGCTGGTCCGCCAATACTGCGCAGTAGAAGATAGAGGCCACGCTGATTATCGGCATAATAACTGACGATAAACCTATCTGTTTCCTCTGATCCTTCGGCGCGTGCAGGCGCCGATATATCAATATGCTATACGGGCCTACCAGCTTTCGGCCGACCTCTTCCATCACCAGCGCAACATCTATTGCGCCGCCGCCAAAGCGGGCATTAGAATTATATGAAATCGTCGTAAAACGGGCGCCGATTGGATCTTGCTGCAAATGATCCAATGGTAAGTAGGCGGATAACAGCATTGGCGGAGGTAAAGGCGTTGGGCCCAGACGCAATCAAAGCTGAAAAACGCGCGACAGAAAACATCAATGCTCCCCACGCAAAAAGATCCTCACTAAAACAGAAATGGGATGTCAACTTTGACAAGCTTCAGCGTGAGAACTCATCGGGAGACACGCGATTAGTCCAGTCCGCGAGCCAACATTGTAACGAAGAAAACGATTTCGGAACGCTCTCCGATGCTGCGCCATTCCGCTGTCATTCCCGAGGAAGTCGACGTTCTGCAGGCTTTCATGACCTGATATAATCCATAGTAGATATATTTTATACAGTCGTATCAATATTACTAGTAGCGTATAATTTATTACTGATCTAGCTCATCATTCGAAATTGCGGATAACCGGATTTCAATCGGCAACCGCCGTTCAAACACTCAGAAAATTGAGGTTGAACGGCACATAAGTTGCTATGAATTAGGAGGGGACATCATGATCCAGAGGCCAGTTAAGCAATTGCATGTGAGTTTGTTGGTGTTGGCAGGCGCCAGTGTGTTGGCAACTTCGCCGGCTTACGCCCAGAACACCGAAATCGTCGTGACGGCGCGAAAGGTGGAGGAAAATCTGCAGGATGTCCCTGCCTCTGTTACGGCTTTCTCTGGTGAAACATTCGAGGAAGCGGGCTTGACTGAGTTTGCTGATATTGCGCAGTTAACGCCTAACTTTGATGTCCGACCGAACGGCGCAACCGGTTCGTTGTTTGCCAATCTAACTATCCGAGGGCAAAGTGCTGGTTTTTTGACTTTGAATGCCGACCAAGCTGTCGGTATTAACATTAATGGTGCTCCGATAACGCGTGGCACCAGCCTGTTTTCAAACCTGTTCGATATTGAACGGATAGAGGTTTTGAAAGGTCCGCAGGGGACTTTGTACGGCAAGAATACCACTGGCGGCGTGGTCAACGTCATAACCAAAGGGCCAGAACTTGACGAAATCAGCGGATACGGTCAGTTTACTTATGGCTCATTTGATCGCACGGATGCGCAGCTTGTTGCGAATCTTCCGCTTATCGAAGACAAGCTCGGTATTCGCCTTGGCGCAGCTCTGACACACCGGGATGGCTTCGGCAGTGGCGCAGGTGGTGTTGGTGCTCCGGCGGGCAGGGAGCTTGCCGATGACAATGAAATATTCCTGCGTGGCTCACTGCTTTTCGAACCAAGCCAAGCATTCTCTGTTCGGGTGAATGCTGATTATCATGAGGTTGATGAGTCCACCTCTATTTTCCGATCTTTGAGAACGGCGGTTCTGGACCTTGGCTTTATTGTTATTCCAATCGCTTTGGAAACGCCGGGTACAGATATTTATGTTGGCAATGATTTTCGCCCCGAAGCGCCTTTCGCGCGGTCCGATGAATTTAATATCAACACCACCGTCGGCATAGAGCTAGGCGGGGCGAATTTGGAGTCTATAACAAGTTATCGCAAGCAAAATTCGCTTACTTTGGTTCAATCCGCCCCCGGTACATCAATTACGATCGGGCAGAATTCTGATCTGTTTGCACAAGAAATTCGCTTGTCGGGAACTTCGCTGAACGACCGGCTAACTTGGCAAGTTGGCGGCTTCTATTCGACGGAATCGGGTGAAGACATAGACAATGTCGGCGGATTTCAGACCACGGCTGCAAAAAACGAAGGCTGGTCTGTCTTTACCCAAAATAGCTTCGCTTTCACCGATCAGCTGAAATTGACGCTCGGCCTTCGATACACAGATGAAAATCGTGAAGTTAGAGATGTCTCTCCGGTTCCTGCCGGGATTCTTCAGAATAACGCAAGCTTTGATGCATTCTCGTGGCTCGCCAGTCTCGATTTCAAACCTACTGATGACACACTGCTATATGCGAGCGTATCGCGAGGTTTCCGAAGCGGGGCCCTCGATCAGGATGTTCTGACAACGATCGTTAATCCTGAATTTGTCCTCAACTATGAAGCTGGCTTTAAAGCTGATTTTTTTGACAACCGCGTGCGTTTTAACTCGTCGGTATTTTATAGTGACTATACTGATATTCAGCGGACATCATTTGATCCCATCATTCCACCAAGCGGCGTTCCCACTACGTTATTGCGGAACGCGGCTGAGGCCACAATTTGGGGTTTTGAGGCGGAATTGCAAGCCACTCCTGTCGAAGGCCTGACTCTGGGAGCATCTGTGGGTTATACCAATGCGCAATTCGATTCATTCCCGGATCTTGACACTCTAGGTAACCCGATTGACAGGACTGATGAACCGTTGGGCGGACCTGAATGGCAGTTCAGCCTCGCGGGTCGTTACGAGTTCGAGGTTTCTGAGGGCGCTAAATTGGGTCTGCAAGCCAATTATTTCTACATTGGTGAGGCAGTGATAGCTGCACCCGCAGTCGTGGCGGCCCTGAATCCCGGTGAAGGGTCGATTCAGTCCTTTGGGTTGCTAAACGGACAAATTGATTTGGACCTTGAGGCTTATGGCGGGATTAATATTGCCATATTTGGTACAAATATTTTGGATAAGGAATATTTTGTTGGCGGTCTTTCATTAGACCTATTTGGAGGAATAGTGAACCGGTTGGTTGGCGATCCTCAGCAATGGGGTATTCGCGTGACAAAAGACTTTTAGAAACCCTAGACTGCGGGCTTAACCCTAAAGTTGATTACGGAGTGAATATGGACACCGGACTTGAACTCGATACACGCTCAAAACTTCTTAAGGCGGGCGTAGCGCAATTTGGCAGATTTGGTTTTGCAGGAACATCGGTGCGTAAAATTGCCGATGAGGCAGGCGTCAATCACGGTTCGATAAAATATCATTATTCAACCAAGGACGAGTTGTGGCGGGCCGTAGTCGCCTATTTATATGGCCTTCTTGATGAGTCTGTTCACCGGGACGAAAGCAATTGGAAACATATGTCGCCGCGCGAGCAACTCGTCAACAGCACGACGAACTACATCCGGTTTTGTGCCAAGCATCCAGAGCTTAGCCGCATCGTGTTTTTTGAAACGATGCATGAAAGTGAAAGGCTGGAGTGGCTGACCGAAAACTATATCCGGCCCTATACTTCACGCTCGATAGCCCGGATTGCCTTGGCGCAGGAGCAAGGCGTTTATCCTGCTGATATCGCGCCTATGCATGTGAACTATATCAATATAGCCGCTGCAAAGAATATTTTTCTGATGGCGCCAGAAATCAAGCGAGCGTTTGATATTGACGTATTTGATGAAGATCAGATCGAACAGCATATCGAAGCAGTTTTGAAGATAACCTTGCTGCCCGAAAAGAACGACAAACAAATCATCGCAAAAAATACGACGAAGATGGCCACTCGCAAACGCGATAAAACAAACGCGGGTCTATAGCCCACGTCGCATAATCGTTTGCGAGGGCCAACCACCGATAAAAGGATCAACATGCTCGATACATTAATAAAAGGCGGAACTATCATTGATGGTCTGGGCGGCGGCGGTCGCGTTGGCGACATCGGAATAAAAGACGGCATGATCGTCGAACTCAGCGAAGCGATTTCAACAGAAGCTCAAGAGATACTTGATGCTGATGGCGCGATTGTAACGCCAGGGTTTGTGGACATTCATACACATTATGACGGACAAGTAAGCTGGGATGATGAAATGAATCCGTCGGCCAGCCATGGCGTGACGTCGGTTGTAATGGGAAACTGCGGTGTTGGGTTCGCGCCCGTCCCTCCCGGCGGAGAACGCGACCTTATTGAAGTAATGGAAGGTGTCGAAGACATCCCCGGCACCGCCCTTTATGAGGGCATCGAATGGGGGGCCTGGGAAAGTTTCCCCGAATATCTCGATTATATAGCCTCGCGCAAATTTGCTCTAAATATCGGTGCGCAAATTCCGCACGCTGCGGTGCGAAACTACGTCATGGGTCAGCGTGGACGGGACAATGAAGCGGCCACTCAGGACGATCTCGACAAAATGGCCAAAATTATTTCCGAGGGCCTCAGTGCGGGGGCCGTTGGCTTCTCGACATCAAGAACGATCGGGCATCGGTCGACGCATGGCCATTCCATTCCCGGGACCTTTGCCGCTGACGAGGAAATTATGACACTTGCTCATGCCATGACTGAGGCGGGAAAGGGCGTGTTCGAACTCATTCCGGCCGGTGTTATTGGTGATTTGGAAATGCTTGGGGGAGAAAAGCGAACAGCTGAGCAGGAATTGGATCTGATGACCAAGATATCCAAAGAAAGCGGCCGTCCCGTAACATTTACTTTGCTGCAACATTCCGAGGCAAAAACAGCATGGCGTGATGTGTTGGAGCAAGTTTCCGCCGCCAATAAAGATGGCGCACATCTATTCCCGCAAATCGCCTCACGTCCCATCGGACTGGTGACGAATTTGAAAACATATCACTTATTCCAGAGGCGCGAAACGTTTCTGAAACTCCGTGAGCTGCCTTTTGATCAGATGTTGGCAGAGATGCGCAAACCAGAAGTACGTGCGGCCATTTTGTCAGACAAGAATGTCAAACCGGAACTCCCCGGCACCATGGAAAATGTCTATAACGCATTTATAATGGGTGCCAGCCATCTGTTCGAGATTGAAGATCCAATCGACTACGAGCCAACCGCAGAAAAAAGTTTTCAGGCTCGTGCTGAATCAAAAGGTCAAAATATCGAAGAATTTATGTATGATTTTCTTGTTCAGGACGACGGGTCTCGCTTTGCCATCGTGCTAGGCAGCAATTTTTATGACTATAACCACGACGCTATTCACGAGATGCTTTCTCACGATGAGACCGTTACCGGCCTGAGCGATGCCGGTGCACATGTTACGCTTATATTTGATGGCGTTGCGCCGACTTATCAAATGACCCATTGGAGCCGAGACCGGATACGCGGAGCTAAACTGCCGCTTGAATTTATCGTCCAGAAGCAAAGCCACAAGAACGCGCAACTATACGGTTTGCATGATCGCGGATCATTAGAGGTTGGCAAACGAGCGGATATAAATGTCATTGATTTCGACCGGTTGAAACTCGGTGGACTGGAAATTCATGCCGACTTACCTGCTGGCGGAAAACGCATCTTGCAACCAGCCTCCGGTTATATCGCTACCTATGTCAATGGCATCAAAACCAGAGAGAATGATCAGGATACAGGCGCGCGCCCCGGGCAGTTATTGCGCAGTTAGTGCGGCTGGCTTTTCATTTTTTGAGACACATAGGAATGGAGAATCGCTACATTTGTAAAGTTCAATCCGACCCGATGCCAACAGCCTTAAACTGTTTTGACAAGGTGGTTTTGGCTCTGTGACTGACGATGTTGCTCCTCCCATAAGCAAGGTTCAGCAAGTGGGCCTGATTTTTGTGATGCTGATGGCATTTACTGAAGCGATTACGGTTGCTTTCAACATCGGCGTAATCATGACCAAGTTTGACGCATTAGGTTCGCAAGCCGGATTTGTTGCAACCGCCCAGGGCCTCAGTATGGCCACCGCGGCCCTCATTGGGACACGTTTGATTTCGCGATATTCAGCAAGAAACCTGATCGCCATCGGTCTCGTGGCGGTCGCCATTGGCCATGCCTTAACGCTCTTGGCGACAGGCATCTTGACGATGGCGGTATTTCAAGCAATCGGGGGCTTGGGAACCGGATTGGTAATCTGTGTTGTAATGGCCACAGCCGCGCGGACACGGAAGCCCGAGATGACCTACGGCTGGATCAACGGATCTGTAGGTGCATATTTGTCGATCATGGCGCTAACCGTGCCCAAGTTAATAATATTTGGCGGTTTCGCAGCGATTTACGGATTTTACGCGTTGTTGGCCGTGGTAGGATTATTATGTCTACCAGCGATACCAAATGTTCGCGCGCCAACCGCACCAAAAGCGTCAAAAGCACAAGCTGATATTGATATCGACAAACTGAAAATGGGGTTTCTCGCCAAAAAAGGCGGTTGGATAGCGCTTGGTGGCTTGGGCATTTTCTATTTTTCAGTTTCCGGAATGGGCGGGTTTATCGAGCGCATCGGCGTGAACGAAAACATATCGCTAGAGACAATCGGCTTTGCATTTTTCATTGGTGGATTGTTGACAATCGTTTGCCCGATAGCTGCTGGTGTAGTGGGGGCCAAGTTTGGCAGCACCCGTCCACTAATATTGGTTGGCACCTTGATGTGCATGACGGCGCTTGCATTAACAATCGGCGGTAATGATTCGAGTTTTCTGGTGGGTGTTCCAATGTGGATTGTCCTGCCAGCAATCCTGACGCCTTCATTTTTGGGCGGATTGGCTGTGATTGATCCGACGGGCAAGCTCGCCGGTGCCCAACCCGCGTTTGCAACTCTTGGTGGATCGATGGGGCCAATGATCGCCGGCGGTATTGCAGATCTCGGCGGTTATGGAACTCTGGGGATTTTCATTGTGTGCACTTTAACAATTGGCATGACGTTGATGGGAATAGCCACCTTAAAGGCCGACGGCATTCGCCGTGCGCCGTTGCAGCCAGCGGAGTAATCTGATTACCGATAATTCAGTCACTATACAGGAGCGTAGTTGAGCCGTGCACCCTCGTTCATTTGCCATTAGTCACCCGGAGAATATCGCAGCGATCATGAGCGATGGCTCTGGTTCGTTATCATATCTGCAATTGGAACAACGAGCTAATCAGGGCGCTCATTATTTTCGATCGCTCGGTCTGAAAAGCCGTGACGCAATGGCGATATGGGTTACGAACTGTACCGAATTTTTTGAAATCTACTGGGCGGCACAACGATCCGGCCTTTGTATTGTACCGATCTCGACCCAGTTAAACGCGGAAGATGCTGCTTATATCGTCAACGACAGCGGGGCGAAATTGCTCATTTGCGATCCGGCAGTTCGATCTTCCAGTGATATATTCAGAGACCACTGTACGTTGGCATCTGAAACAATCCTTCACGACCTTTCGGTTTGGCACGAGACGATAGAAGAGTTCCCCGACACACCAATAGCAGATGAATTAGCGGGAGTTCAAATGGTCTATTCATCTGGTACGACCGGTCGGCCAAAAGGTGTGAGAATAACTATAACCGACATGCCAGCTGATGCGCCAAACGACCGCGCCAAAGGCCTTTCCAAGAAATATGGTTTCAATGATCAGTCGGTCTTGCTGTGCCCAGCACCTCTTTATCACACAGCGCCGTTGATTTTCTCGACCATTCCTCAACGGTTGGGTTCAACAATCGTTGTGATGCCCAAGTTTGACCCTGAACTGCTGCTACGTTGGGTCGAAGAATTTCGTGTCACATTTGTGCAAATGGTCCCGACCATGTTCATTCGCCTGCTCAGACTTCCTAAGGATGTGCGTGATCGATATGACTTGTCGTCGCTTGAAACAGTACTCCACGCCGCTGCACCGTGCCCCGTAGAAGTGAAACGCGCGATGTTTGAATGGATGGGGCCGATCATCTACGAATATTATGCCGGTTCTGAAGGGAATGGAGCGACCTCAATAGGGCCGGAAGAATGGCTTCGCAAACCCGGTTCAGTTGGCAAATCCGACTTTGGTATCATCCATATCTGCGCCGAAGATGGCAGCGAAGTGTCAATGGGAGAACCAGGGCTAATCTATTTTGAAGGCGGCAATGATTTTGCCTATTTTAACGACGACGAGAAAACGCGCGACGCTCGAAATCCAGTGCATAGAAATTGGACGACGATGGGTGATATCGGACGGGTTGATGAAGATGGATACCTCTATCTGACAGATCGCAAGAGCTTCATGATCATTTCGGGCGGTGTAAATATCTATCCGCAGGAAATAGAAAATTTACTTATCCAACATCCAGAAGTAGCTGATGTCGCTGTTTTCGGCGTGCCGAACCCGGAAATGGGGGAGGAAGTAAAAGCAGTCGTGCAGCCCGTCCATTGGGAGGACAAAAGAGACGCGTTGGCAGAACGGCTGACCGATTTCTGCCGCGAAAAGTTGAGCCACTACAAATGCCCTAAATCAATAGACTTTGATCGACAACTACCCAGACACGAAACAGGCAAGTTGTACAAACAGCAACTTAAGGATCGTTATTGGTCGAACGCTAATTAGACCGATCCCTGCTATTATTTTAGCATAAGTGGACTTCATCTAATAAGCTCTTAGAGAAGTGCTCTGAACTCGAAAACAAATACTATTGTCCGCTTTCGGGATATAGCAGCCACTAGCACAGTTGCGATTATGGCTGTTCGTATTCCAGGCAATTGAGGGCCGGCGGAGGACGAAAATTTAACTTCCAATGGACCAAAGTTCTTTCATTAGGAAAAATCCCAAACCGGATTTTCGCTGAAAATGGGAAGGAACTGGGTAATGGCCAAATCACCGGCCGGATGCACCCGCAAACCCATATAGTTCCTTACATCTTGACTTTGCTTCCAAGGCCTTCGTAATGATGGGGTCAGAGGTTCGAGTCCTCTAAGCGGCACCACCCATTTTACCAGTTTTTGGTTTCTCTGGCCCGAGGTTTGCGGAGCATATTTTATCCCTATATTTTCGTCAGTTACCGGCTCTGACGTGATCGAACTTGCGACCAGAGACCATTTGTCAGTGCGCAATGACCGGTCTTCGGGCCGTTTATCTCTGTGCCCCGATTATTGGAGTCCAGATGCACATTGGATTTAATCTTATTTAGCGGTGGATTTGGAGATTAGTCGAACCCGAACATTGATCGCTGGCTCGCCCAGTCGAGCGGGATATTGTTCTGCCGCGTAATCTTGCGGCCGGTCAGATCTGGCGGTTGGGTTCCATTAATGATGGCAGAAATAATGTCCGGCGCAAGGTAGCTGAGCCGAACCAGCTGATGCAAATAACGTCTGGAATAGTGTTCCACCATCGGCTGTGAATTGCCGTGCACCAAATAATCCCGCGCTGCAAAAGCCTGAGCGATCAGCCTAACAAGAACGGGATCTGGCTCGCGTTCTGCCAAACCCTGATCGGGCGATATCGCAAGTTTGAGTTCCGATCCTCTAGAGACCAACTTTGCATTGATGGTAAATTGGTGCCTGTCTTCTCCGCTCTCAATGACCATGCCGATCACAACCGTCTCGGGCTTCACTTGCACTTGTACTTCATGCTTGAGCAACAACCTGCGTTTATCGGCAATGCTCATTGACGCTTGATCGGACTTCAGCTGATTGCTCTGATAGATCTGTCCCGACAATATGGTAGCGTCTTTGCCACTGGACGAGAGAAGCAAGCCGAGCTGTTTTACAACAGCGTCAATCACAAGCCGTTCGATTTCCCCCGCTGGCATTCGCCATGCGGCGTTCTTGTCAGCACCGGGTTCAAGTCTTGTCACATAATATCGATATCGCTTCGATCTGCGACTGGCATGCGTTGGTGTCATTGACCTGCCATCGGGATCTGTAATCAGGCTGATTAGCAAGCTCGGGTTCTTGGACTTATTACCCAGAATATTGTCGCTGCGATTGGTGGCAAAGATGTTTTGCACTTCATCAAACAAGTGTTGATCTACGATAGCTTTATGCTCACCATCATAGATGGCCTCCTTGTGTCGGACCTTGCCAATGTAGATTGAGTTTTTGAGCAACTGGCTAAGTGCTCCAGTGCGGAACGCTACCCCGCCCCTTGTTCGTCCATCTTTATAAGGGCGCATCTTGGTGCGAACACCCGATGCGGCAAGTTCTTCAACCAATTGCGGTACTGATCGGAGTTGGGAATATCGAGTGAACATATGACGGACTGTCTTGGCCTCTGCATCGTTGATCAAAAGTTTGCGATCCTTGACATCATATCCAATCGGAACGGGACCTCCCATCCACATGCCCTTCTTCTTTGACGCAGCGATCTTGTCGCGGATGCGTTCCCCAGTGACCTCACGTTCAAATTGGGCAAATGACAGCAGGACGTTCAGGGTCAATCGCCCCATGCTCGTTGTTGTGTTAAAGGACTGGGTAACGCTTACAAATGAAGCTTTTTGATCATCCAGTATTTCTACGATCTTTGCAAAGTCGGCAAGACTGCGTGTCAGCCGGTCAACTGTCCGTCGTCAGATAATTTGAGACATATGGCGGTTTAAAACAGGCGAGTATTTGGTTCCATCTGTTGGTTGATATTATGCGGCTATCTTGCGGTGATGCAAGCGCCTTTGTTCGATGGT
>Ga0189291_100470_pt1 | contig 10924 bp, 7 predicted proteins | sample UW1redminimetaG_FD_130331 | JGI IMG/M metagenome (GOLD analysis project Ga0189291, IMG submission 130331) | Marine microbial communities from the Costa Rica Dome - UW179B-red mini metaG | ecosystem: Environmental > Aquatic > Marine > Oceanic > Photic zone | place: Costa Rica: the Eastern Pacific... | reverse complement strand
TGTCGGCGGCGTATACCCGAGCATTGCCGTCCACTGTTCCGTATGCCATTCCCCTAACGGAGCCTACCGTAAACCAACTCGGTAAAGTCTCCGAAGCACCTGTTCTGGATGTACGTTCCCAAACGGTGTTAAGCTCTTGAGCTTGAACCGAAAAAGTAGTCCCCATAGTTAGTAATAAAACTGCTGTTGTTGAAAGCAGTAAATTTTGTAAATGTTTTTTCATTCAATTATATATTTAATTAGTAAATAATGTGAGTATCGAATAAAGGTATATATTCTGTAATTTCGTAATTGTGTACATTATGTATATATAAAGTGCTTTTAGAGGATTATGTTAGCTTTAGGGACTAAATTCAGATTAAAGTCAAATATTCCATTTATATAAAAATTGCAATAATAATATATGCGGAGCTTAGCTTAGACAGAATTTAACTTCTACTGATTGGTTAAAATTGGATAGAGTCTTAAGTTAAAGTCTAACTAGAAACATAATATATATTAGGACTCAATTAATCTGGGATTACTTTAATAAGAACGTAAAATGAAAAAAATATTTATACTTTTGGTGTTAACACTACTGACCGCGGATTTCGCGTATGCTCAACTATTTGGGCGTCAGCCTGAATTTACCCGTCAGGATACCTTAAGAGGTACTATTAGCACCGAACGTTCTTGGTGGGATGTAACTTACTATCACTTGGATATGAGTGTTAATATGGAAGACAGTACTTTTTCCGGAATCAATACCATTCAGTACCGAGTAGATTCAATCACAACCAATATTATGCAGATTGATCTTCAGGAACCAATGGAGATTTCTAAGATAACACAGGATGGAAAAGTGCTAACTTTTGAAAGAGAAGGAAATGCTTTTTTTGCCGAGACTTCAACCAATCAATCAGTAGGAGCAATTAATGAAGTAGTGGTTCATTTTTCCGGTAAACCAAAAAAGGCAATTCGTGCTCCCTGGGATGGAGGAATTTCGTGGACAAGAGATAAAAATGAAAATCCATTTGTGGCGTCTTCGAATCAAGGAATTGGTGCAAGTTTGTGGTGGCCAAATAAAGATCACGCATACGATGAACCCGATAGTATGTTAATGAGTATTACCGTCCGGGATGATTTGATGAATGTTTCTAACGGAAGACTAAGAAAGGAAGTAGATAATAACGACGGCACCAAAACCTGGCATTGGTTTGTAAGTAATCCAATCAACAATTACGGAGTGAATATAAATATTGGAGACTATGTGCATTTTGAGCAAATCTACGAAGGAGAAAATGGAGAGCTGGACATGGATTTCTATGTACTAAGTTATAATCTCGAAAGAGCCACAAAACAATTTGCTGACGCTCCCAGAACAATCGAAGCTTTTGAATATTGGTTCGGTCCGTATCCTTTTTATGAAGACAGTTACAAGCTGGTGGAAGCTCCCTATCTGGGAATGGAACATCAAAGCTCAGTGACTTATGGAAACGGTTATGAAAATGGATATTTAGGAAGAGATTTAAGTAGCACAGGTTGGGGTTTGAAATTCGATTTTATCATTGTACATGAATCGGGTCATGAGTGGTTTGCCAACAACATCACCTATAAAGATGTAGCTGATATGTGGATTCATGAAAGCTTTACTCATTATTCGGAATATTTATTTCTGGAATATCATTTCGGAAAACAAGCTGCCAGAGAATATGCTCGAGGAGTACGATTATCAATTCAAAACGACCGACCTATTATCGGGATCTATAACGTGAATTACGAAGGTTCCTCCGATATGTATTACAAAGGAGGGAATATGCTTCACACCATTCGTCAGATTATCGGTAATGATGAATTGTGGAGAGAAATTCTCAGAGGGTTGAACAAGGAATTTTACCACCAAACAGTAACAACTGAACAGATAGAGAACTTCATCATTGAAAAATCCGGCAAAGATCTGCAATCTGTTTTTGATCAATATCTCAGGGATTATCGAGTTCCTGTGCTGGAATACTTTTTCAGGGAAAACAAGCTGGTATACAGGTGGAATAACGCGGTATCAAATTTCAATATGCCGGTAAAGGTTTATGTAGATGGAAAAGAAGTTATGTTAAAACCAACAACCGGCTGGAATGCTATACCAAGTTCAGGTAAAGAACTGAAGGTTGACATCGATTATTACGTGGCCTCGTTTAAAGTGCAGAATTGATCACTGATTTAGCCGATTCGATTGCTGATTTACTTTGATTGCGATTCAGGTAAACAGGACGAGGACTTTAGTCCGTGTAAAAACAGAGTAGCCTTAACATTCGGAATGAATTCCTCTCTGGTAAACATAAACAGATTCTAAATAGTGATGCAAGTTTAGTCTGATAAACAAGCAAGGACTTCAGTCCGCGGCTGAAAGGCAAATAGCTGGCCGACTTAAAAGTCCTCCTTATTTAATTTGATTAACCTTTAACAAGGTGATCGTTTACGGTCGCACCTTAGAAACTTTTAAAGAATAGTTATCGAATTGCAGGCATGTTTAAAATTTCATTTGGCTAAATCTTGTTCAGTACACAAGACGAGGACTTTAGTCCGTGTAAAAACAGAGTAACCTTAAACATTCGGAATGAATTCCTCTCTGGTTACATGAACAGATTCTAAATAGTGATGTAAGTTTAGTCTGGTAAACAAGCAAGGACTTCAGTCCGCGGCGAATCATCAAAAATTCCTAATCGCTAATTTTTCATTCTTAATTCTTTTAAAAACCTCGTACCTTTAAGCTTCTGTAGATTGATATAGAAATTTCCTCAAATTCAAACTCCCAAGCTAACTACATTCATGGCTGATGCTATCGTAAAAGAACCGGAAGTAAATCTTGAACTTGCCCTCGAACACGGATTAAACGAAGAAGAATTTGAAATGATAAAAACCCGCTTAGGTCGGGTTCCTACGTTCACTGAATTGGGCGTATATTCCGTAATGTGGAGTGAGCATTGCTCATACAAAAACTCCATCATAGAATTAAAAAAGTTACCTCGTGAAGGTGAGCATATGTTAGTAGCAGCCGGAGAGGAAAATGCCGGACTTGTTGACATTGGAGATGGTTTGGGGTGTGCATTTAAAATTGAAAGCCATAATCACCCTTCAGCTATTGAGCCCTATCAGGGAGCAGCAACAGGAGTGGGAGGAATTCACAGAGATATTTTTACCATGGGTGCTCGTCCTGTAGCAAGTTTGAATTCGTTGCGATTCGGAAGTCTAGAAAACCCAAGAGTTCGTTATCTACTGGATGGTGTTGTTCGCGGGATTGGTGACTACGGAAACTCATTCGGAATTCCTGTTATTGGTGGAGAAGTATATTTTGATGAAAGTTATGAAGGAAATCCGCTAGTTAATGCCATGAGCATTGGTTTGGTTGAAGCCGGAAAAACGGTGTCAGCCATTTCTGAAGGAATCGGAAATCCGGTGATCATTGTAGGAGCAAGTACAGGTAGAGACGGAATTCACGGGGCGACGTTTGCATCTGAAGAAATCAGCGAAGCAAGTGAAGCAAAAAGACCTAGCGTACAAGTTGGAGATCCATTTACTGAGAAATTATTACTGGAAGCGAGTCTTGAAGTTTTGAAAACAGGTGCTGTAGTTGGAATGCAGGATATGGGAGCTGCAGGAATTGCTTGTTCCACTTCCGAAATGACAGCCAAAGGTGGTCAAGGAATGTTAATCGATCTGGATAAAGTTCCGGCACGAGAAGATGGAATGACAGCCTACGAATTACTGCTTTCAGAAAGTCAGGAGCGGATGTTGATTGTTGCTAAAAAAGGACGTGAGCAGGAAGTGATTGACGTCTACGAAAAATGGGATCTGCACGGAGTGGTAATTGGTGAAGTTGTGGATACCGATAAAGTAACTTACATGAAAGATGGAGAAGTAAAAGGCGATATGTTTGCTGAACATTTAGTACTTGGTGGTGGAGCTCCTCAGTACATCCGTGAAACTAAAAAACCTGCTTATCTTGATGAAGTTCAAAATTTTGATATTGATAGTCTGGACCACCCAACCGATCATGAAGAAACGATCAAAACACTATTGAGTTCTGTAAATGTAGCTTCTAAAAGATGGGTGCATGAGCAATACGATACGACAGTGAGAACCAATACCGTAACATCTCCGGGAGCCTCAGATTCAGGTGTGATTCGTGTAAAAGGAACGAACCGAGGATTAGTAGCAAAAACAGATTGCAACGGCAGATACGTGTATTTGAACCCTCGTCGTGGTGGACAAATTGCAGTAATAGAATCTGCGAGAAATGTTGTTTGTTCAGGAGGGAAGCCTTTAGCAATCACAAACTGCCTGAACTTCGGAAACCCGTATAAGCCGGAAGTTTACTGGACATTTAAGGAAGCTCTGGGCGGAATGGGAGATGCTTGCAAAGCTCTGAACACACCCGTAACCGGTGGAAATGTGAGCTTCTACAATGAAAATCCAAACAGCGCCATTTTCCCGTCGCCAATTATCGGGATGTTGGGTTTGATTGAAGATGTGGAAAAACACACCACTACTCCTGCATTCAAAGAGGACGGAGATGTTGTTCTGTACATCGGCGCTGACAGAAAAGGGCTTGGCGGAACTGAATATCTTAAAAAGATTCATAACCTAACTACAGGCGATGCTCCGGAATTGGATATTCCTTTCGAAGTAAAACTACAGGAGGCTTTGCTTGATGCAATCAAAGCAGGGTTTATTACTGCAGCTCATGATATTTCAGATGGCGGGTTAGCGATCACACTAGCAGAAATGGCTATTTATGGCAAAAAAGGAGCGAATATTAATATTGGTTCTTTAAGCGGTAATCGACTCGAGGTTCTTTTCAGTGAAGATCAATCCGGGATTTTGATTACCATCAGCCAAGATGATTTAAAAACTGCGCTGGCTCATTTCAAAAAAGCAGATGTCCCGATTATTGATCTGGGTCAGGTTGTAGGTAAAAAATTGGTCATTGAAGGCGTTGGAGAGCTGGATGTGCACGAAATGTCTGCAATCTACGAAGGAGCTCTTCCGGGAATTATGGAAAAATAGAGGAAAGATTTAAGACACAAGACTTAAGAATTTGTGTCAATATTATTTTTTTTAGCTTCTCCGCTGCGGGAGGTGATTAAAGGGTGTGTCGAAACGACCAATTTGTTTCCAAAATTCATCGATGGATTTTATCATTTGTCTTTAATTTGGAACGAAATTACACCCACCTCTCATTTACTTGTCTGACTATTCATCAAGAAAGACAGATAACTAATTATGAAAGACAAAATCGTACTCATCGTAGGTGGCTCAGGCGGAATTGGGTCTGCATCCGCGAAAAGATTCGCTAAAGAAGGAGCTAAAGTAATTCTTGCTGCGCGAAATAAATCCAAAGCAGAAGAAGTAGCTAAAGAGATCAACGATAGCGGAGGAGAGGCTTTTGCTATTGAGGTTGAGGCTACAGATGAAACTTCGGTATCTAATATGGCTCAGGAAATTGAAGATAACTTGGGTAAAATTGATGTGCTGATCAATGCTTTTGGTCAGGGAATCATAAAACCGTTTATGGATATTGATCCTAAAGATGCTCAAGAAGTCATCAATGTAAACGTGTACGGAACTTTCCTGATTACCCAAACCGTGATGAAACATATGAATACTGATGAAACGAACAATATGGTTTTCTTTCCGGGTACAATGGGTAAATATGTGATGAAAAATTCATCGGTATATTCGGCTTCTAAATTTGCCATCCAGGGATTTGTGAAATCATTGATAGAAGAACAACGTCGTGGCAAAACAAAATACTCTCTGTTCTATTTAGGTGGAGTGGATACGGCATTCTGGGAAGATGATCGTGTTGATATGAAAGTGAAGAAAGAGATGATGCTTTCTCCTGAAGAAGTGGCTGAAGCAGTATTTTACGGAGTTAACCAACCTTCAGGATCTGTAATGAATGAAGTAGTTATTCAGCCTGAAAGCCATCAGTTGGTTTAAGCATAAAACTGCATCATATCCATAGCAAAGTGTACCATCCAGAACCACAAGATGTCTTTGGTTTTATTGATGGTGTAGATCAAAAAGAATCCAAGCCCGGTATCTAAGAAAAGACTATAAAATTCTTCTAAAGGAAATCCTTTCGAGATCATTGCGGGTATATGTCCCGCAGCGAATAAACTTGCTACTACAACAAGAGCAATGTTAAGCGAAGTAGCTTTTTTTAGTCGAATAAAAAGCATCGCGATCAGAATATCCTCACACAAAACCTGAATCAGATGGGGAAAATTTTTAGGTGAGTACGTTCCAATCAAAATTTCAAAAAATGATCTGTCGCTTCCGACTGCACTATAAACTAGAATAGCTGAGAGAGCAAATCCTAGTCCCGTAAGTATCTTCAGATGTGCATTTTCTACATTTATCCACGCACTGTCAAAAGATTTATGTCGCAGTATCAGTAACAGAATAGCAGGAGAGAAAATTAGAATCTGGTTTATAGCTTCTAAAACTTGAATGCTTGATGGTAATCTGATTCCTGCTATATAAATTTGTCCGATGGCTATTACTCCTAATCCACTCAAAAATACATAGCCGAATTCTTTCCAGGGTTTTTCAAATTCGATAACACGGTCAGTTTGCCACAATGAAGTTTTATGATTGATGAAAAGTACGAGTACAGCTACCAATCCGTAGCTTAGGTAAAGAGATATGTATTGCATTTTTTTCAGAGTACAATACACCAGTACACAAATATTAAGTACTCATTATGTCTGGCTGGAAGGATTTTAGGTACGAATGGTTGTTTATTCTGCCCGAAAATTCTAACCTTATAAAATGGCTAATGAAAAAAATAAAAATCCCAAATTTGCGACATGGAAGACGGTAGTTTTTTCAACTACCATTGGCTTGCTGGTCTATTATCTATTGGGTTACGGATTTAGTCCTTCTCAATTTTATCTGGAGGGCATATCCGTATTTGAGTTTCTATATTTTTCGCTTATCGATCAATTTATGATTGAAGCACTATATACTTTTCTTATTCTTAAATCGATGGAAGTATATACAGTATTTTTTAAGGTAGAGATTAAACAACCCGGGGAGAATAAACTGTCTTCCGATTTGTTAAAATTCATTCCGTTTTTTGGGTTGATATTTTTCTTAGTTAATCCAATTACTCAAACTATAAGATATATTATAAGGAATGGCTTTTCATTCAATTCAGAAGTGTTGCTGAATGAATATCTATTTTCGCTATCTCTTTATATAGTTTACACTGTATTTGGTTCTTTAGTTGGACTGCTCGTTATTTTGATGAATGGATTTAATGCAGCAAGAGTAGGAAAAAGACAAGAGAGTCCACTTGACAGATTAGTTGGGGAGCATGAAGCGGTAATGAAGCCGGTTAATGCTGAGGAGATCTGTTTTATAGAAATAAGAGATCGAAAATATTGGGCGATCACAGCATCAAAAGAATTAAGAATCTCAAAAACAATTTCGAAGTTAGAAGCCGAACTGGATTCAAACAAATTTATTCGGATCAGCAGGGGTGTGATCATAAATGTAAACTACATTGAAAGTTATTCACCTTGGGAAAACGGCAGCTATTTAGTGGAACTAAAAACTCCAAAAAAGAGGGAGTTTTCTATTAGTCGTAATAGAGTGAAAGAGTTCAAACGAGTGATGCGAATAGGAAATACATAGAACCAGAAAAACGAAACCTGTGCTTGAACCGCATGTGTATGAATGTGTATGGACGCGATTAATCGAGTCCATACACATCTTAAAAAGTCTTAGTTTTTCTAACCAGCCACAGGACACTTACCCAAAGCTGATTTATAAGCCTTTTCAAGAATATCCAACCCTTCGTCTATTTGTTCTGCTGTAATGTTCAAAGGTGGACGAAAGCGAACGGTATTTGGTCCACATGCAAGAATCATTAATCCATTTTCAATACAATGGCTAATAACAGCGTCTCTGGAATGTGAATCAGGAAGATCGATCGCACAAAATAATCCTTTACCACGGGGATTGGAAAGATGTTCGTGCATATCTGTCATTTTCTGAAGTTTAGAAAGCAGATGTTCGCCTACTTTAGCTGCGTTGGATACAAGATTATCTTCCTCTATGATATCCAGAATTCTTCCAAATCGAACCATATCCACTAAATTTCCACCCCAGGTAGAATTAATTCGGGATGAAACCTGGAAACAATTGGTCTCAACTTCGTCAACACGTGGCCCGGCTAATATTCCACAAACCTGAGCTTTTTTTCCGAAAGCAAGAATATCAGGTTTTACATAATGTTCATGAGCCCAGAATTTACCGGTCATTCCAACCCCGGTTTGAACTTCATCATATATAAGGAGTGCTTCATGCTTATCTGCAAGATCACGTAGTGCTTGATGAAACTCGAGTCTGAAATGACGATCACCGCCTTCACCCTGAATGGGTTCGATCAAAATACAAGCAATGTCATCCCTGTACAGCTCAAAGAAACGCTCAGCCTGTGCAATAGCTAGTTTTTCTTCAGTGGTTACAGATTTTAAAGATTCTGGGGTTTCCGGATAAATGTTTGCAGGGCTAATTACTCGTGGCCAGTCAAACTTGGGAAAGTACTTTACTTTGTTAGGAACGGTATTAGTTACAGAAAGAGTATAACCTGATCGCCCGTGAAAAGCTTTTTCGAAGTGCAATACTTTATGCCCGACTTCGTGACGATATCCTTTTTGGAAGTTTTTCTGAACTTTCCAGTCGAATGCAACTTTCATTGCATTTTCTACCGCCAAAGCACCACCGGAGATAAAAAAGGAGTGTGGAAGATGCTCTGGAACAGCAACTCTGCTGAAAGATTTCATAAAGCCTGCGAGTTCTTCCGTGTATACATCTGAATTAGAAGGCTTGTTGATGGCGGTTTTACCAAGCATCGCAACAAAGTCAGCATCCCCGGCAATTTTAGGATGATTCATCCCCAACGGGTTGGATGCAAAAAAGGTAAAGAAGTCAAGATACTTTTTTCCAGATTTTGAATCATGAAGATAGGCACCTTCACTTTTTTCAAGATCTAGTACCATATCAAAACCGTCAGTGAGTAAATGTTTCCCCAAAACCTGCCTTACTTGTGCAGGTTCAATAGTAGTTGCTTTAGCCATCAATCAATTAAATAAGTTAAAAATTCTATTAATTGATGAAGCTAGCAAATAGATGATTATTGCTCAAACAAAAAAGTGTATTTGCGTTTTTACTTTTTGAACTCAGAAACAGTTTTAGTGATTATAGACACACATTCCATCAGCTCAGATTCTGTCATAACTAATGGAGGAGCAAATCGAATGATATTTCCGTGCGTGGGTTTGGCTAATAATCCATTGTCTTTAAGGGCTAAACAAAACCTCCAAGCTGTGTCGCTGTCAGGTGTATCGTTAATGATAACGGCATTCAGAAGACCTTTACCACGAACCTTTACAAAAAGATCAGTGGACTCAGTAAGCTTATTCATTTCTGAACGAAATAATTTCCCAAGTTCTCGCGCATTTTGTGCCAGATGTTCTTCGTCTACAACCTCAAGAGCAGTCATTGCTACTTTACAACCTAAAGGATTTCCTCCATACGTTGAACCATGTTGGCCTGGCTTTATAACATCCATAACTTCGTCATCTGCAAGAATAGCAGAGACCGGATATGCTCCACCTGAAAGTGCTTTTCCTAATATAAGGATATCAGGTTTGGTATAAGTTGATTTACGCTCACAATGTCCTGAACAATCACAATCTCCGCAAACAGCAAGTAAACCACCTGTTCGAGCAATACCGGTTTGAATTTCATCAGCAATAAATAAGGTGTCGGTTTCTTTACAAAGACGAGCAGATTCAGATATAAAATTATCATTTGGTACAACAACTCCTGCTTCACCTTGAATAGGTTCAACTAAGAATCCGGCTACATTGCGATGTTGAAGTGCTTGTTCAAGTGCATCGAGATCGTTATAAGGTATTTTGATGAAGCCTGGTGTATACGGACCAAAGTTCTTTTTTGCGTCAGGATCGTTAGAAAAAGAAATAACCGTAGTGGTTCTGCCATGAAAATTATTCTCACAAACAATTATTTGAGCTTCGTTCTCAGGAATTCCCTTTTTCTCGTAAGCCCATTTTCTACAAACCTTGATTGCGGTCTCCACGCCTTCAGCTCCGGTATTCATTGGAAGCACTTTATCAAAGCCAAAATAGTGGCTCATATATTTCTCATACTCACCCAATACATTATTATAGAACGCTCGTGAGGTAAGGGTCAAAGTTTGAGCTTGATCTATAAGAGATTTCGTAATCTTTGGATGGCAATGCCCCTGGTTAACTGCCGAATAAGCCGATAAAAAATCAAAGTATTTATTACCCTCCGGGTCCCATACATATACTCCTTTACCTTTTTCCAATACTACAGGTAGCGGATGGTAGTTGTGAGCTCCGTATTTATCTTCTAATTCAATCGCTTCTTTGGATGTTATCATAATCTTTTATTTAAGTTTGAAGGAAGATAAAAAATTGACAGACAAGCATTGCAAAAAACTCAAAATAAAGGTTGATAGTCATCCTGAATTAATCGTATATTTAATACTCAATATCGCGGGGTGGAGCAGCTGGTAGCTCGTCGGGCTCATAACCCGAAGGTCGCAGGTTCGAATCCTGTCCCCGCCACAAAACAAAAAAGCTCTATCATTAATTTGATAGAGCTTTTTTTTGTTCATACCTATAATCAGTAGAGAGAATTCTGATCTTATAAACTCATGGTGGATACCAACTAAAAAACATTTAGAGTAGCTGTCCTAATCGTTAGCCAAAAGGTGTAAAATATTTGTTAAAAAAAAGTAAAGGATTTATTTGCTTTACTTTTTTTAATTAAGCAATTTACAGTGTCTGTTAAGTAATTATACTAAACAGGAGAAAATAAAAGC
>Ga0189291_100469_pt1 | contig 10930 bp, 18 predicted proteins | sample UW1redminimetaG_FD_130331 | JGI IMG/M metagenome (GOLD analysis project Ga0189291, IMG submission 130331) | Marine microbial communities from the Costa Rica Dome - UW179B-red mini metaG | ecosystem: Environmental > Aquatic > Marine > Oceanic > Photic zone | place: Costa Rica: the Eastern Pacific... | reverse complement strand
TGTGCAATCTCGGTCTCCAGGTGGCCGTTTATGGCGAATTTGACTTCGCTCGGCAGCGGTGGGTTCATGCATCAGTTCTCGTAAGACCTGAGGTGGGTTCGTACCAGCAGATGCTTATCAGTGTTTCGGCTAGAACTTATTCGCTCTCAGCCAACCAATCGAACCTGCTGGTGCATGGTTTGAAGCTGCCTGGTTTGAGGTTTGGTTTTGGATCACTCGCGCCAGGTACCAAAGCCCTTTTTGCCCTGAAAGATGACGTTGCACCGTTTGCAGGCGTATCACCGACGAGCCAATCCCGATTAACCCTTTTTAACGGTTCGGGCACCCACTGTTGATCGAGGTAACTGTCGCTGGTGATTGGCCCATGCAGTTGCGCAGGAAGGCGGCTGATCTTGTATGGATGTGTTGGCCTGAATAGGTATGTGCCAACCCCTCACCGTGTAGGACTGCTGTGGCTGTAAGAGCACCAAGCAATCCTTTCTGGAGGAAATGACACAGATTGCTCTGAGGATTTCCGCTGATAATTTTGTTCATACCGGGCAGTCGTGCATTGTTTTCAGAGTTAATCATTGGAAATAGTAGGTTGATTGATTATGAGCAAAAGACTTTCTTCGCACAACACACCATCTCCCGAGTTAATGGCTGAGTTGATGACCCGCGTCAAGCGTTGCTGTGATGTTACTCATAGGCTTAGTGGACAAGCTCAATCCCGCTTGTGGCGGGATCAGTTTGTCCTTGCGATTACGACAATAATTTGATGAGCTGACTTCTAAACTGCTTTTAGGGATAAACAGTCAGAGAGCTCAGTTGTGTTCGGGTGATGATGCTTTCATGGCCTCGATTTATTTTGTGAAATAGTCGGGGTATTTGGTTCTAAGCTCTGGCCTGTCCGTCTTGATGCTGATATCCATAGTATTTCGAATCAGCATGTGCAAAATATTGCGATTGGATGTTATCTTCTCTCCTAGCAGCCTATGGGAGGCAAGAAACTCGCTACATCCATTCCCTCCAATCAGTTCGTTAAGGCTTTTGTTGAGTCTTTCCGTTGCTTCAAGTGCAATCACTAAATCACGCGAGATGGCCTCCTGATACGTAGTCGGGGGTGTAGCCGTTGGATTCGGAGGGTGGGATTTGTCATGCTTTCCTGCTCCTGATCGACGGATCGGCCTGTGAATTCTTGGCGTCGTTGTCATTGGATTCTGTATCTATTACCCAAAGCATATCCGTGATTTGGATTTGCTTTGGGTAATTTCTAATACAAAATTGGGAGTCGCCTGGAACGGTGATTGCTAAACATCCTGGCTGTAGTCTTCTAATAGCATGGCTAAGCCATTAAAATGAGAGCATAGTTCTCCTCTCATTTGTGCATAGTAAACGAGCTTTTCGGTGTCATTTGTCTCATCAATTAACTCCCCGAGATTGTCTGTTATGCGGTCTAACGCTTCGTAAGCGATGACTAAATCTTCGGATATCAGTTCTTGTTTTGCAGGTGAAGTCATTTTGGGGTTGGCGTCAATCAATTGTTTGCGGAATGCCTCTATTTCCATCGCTGCTCTCCTTTTGCGTGTTCCTTCCAATTTACTGCTGATTAGAAGTATATGCGTAGTCCTTAATACAGAAAGGGTGGCTATCGGCCATGCCGAAATTTGTTTCATTGCATTTAGGGAACGCTTCTGCGCCAAGCTTTTCTTGCTAGTCCATCACCTCTGCACGTCTCCATTGAGCACGAACGGTTTTGATGTTCTTTATCGGCATTGAATTGGTTGCAGCGTTTGCATTTGGCCTCTTCTTGTTCATCTTTCTCGCCAAACCGCTCGATGTATTTCAGGGTTTTTATTGCATTCATGGTTGTTGACCGTCTGTTTCGGCTGTAGAGGCCCATGCTCTGGCATGGGCTTCAAGCTTGTAGGCCTGTTTCAGCTTCTCCCCCTCAGGCTGTCGTTTGAAGAAGGTTTCGACCTTGTGTCCATCAGCAGCTTCCCTTGTATGGATTCAATGCAGGTCTATCAATGCTGTGGCCATACTGAAAATGTTGCCGGTGATCTCAATGGATTTAGCCAAACAGACCTGTATCCCCTGCCAAGAAGGGGCTCCCAAACTCACAGAAGCAGAACTTGCTGATCTGCTGCCTCAACTGCCTGGCTGGGAAGTGGTTGATAACCATCACCTCACGCGTTCGTTGCGATTCATCGATTTTCAGACGGCCCTCGATTGGGTGAATGCAGCTGGTGCGATCTGTGAAGTCGAGGGACACCATGCTGAGTTTTCCCTAGGCTGGGCACACGCGGAAGCTGTGATTTACACCCATAAGGTTGACGGCCTAACGCAAGCCGATGCTGTATTGGCAGCAAAGCTGAATGGAATTGATGTTTAGATCGACGTCTTGAGGAAGATGATCTGAAGCTAAGTAGGAGGCTTCTGTTTATAAGGCTTTTTCTGCTTCAACAAAAAACCCGCCTGTGGCGGGGAACGATTCTCAATCAGTGCGAACGATTTGAGTCACCAAGTTGGCATTGATCTGGTTTTAATTATAATCTGCTGTATCCCAGTTTGGATGGGTAAATCTTGAGAGGAAGACCGAAAGATTCCATCAGCTTTCTGCACTCCTCGCCAACAGTGCCGTAAACCTCGATGCTGAATCCATCTCCTAGTTCAGCATGCTTTTGCAAATATTCCTGGACTGGAGGATTTGAGACGTGAAGGGCAAAGGCTTTGTCATTGGCGTACACCTCTGACCAAACAAACATCTGTGGGTCTTCCGGATCCTGATCAAAGGTGTGATGAAGCATTCCAGGCTCGGAAGACTGAACGGCTGCATCAGTCACACGGGCAAGCTCTAGATACTGGTCCACGCAGCCCTGCTTCACGTGGATCCGGGCCAGAAGCATGAAGGGAGTGGATTGATCGAATGTCGCCATTTTGAGCCTTGAATTTTATTGATTATCACAAAGTCACCCTCAATACGTTCAGTCACAGCAGTCAACGGACTGAGGGTGGAGGTGATGCAACCAGCTGGTCAGTCAGTGGAGGCAGCAGCTTGAACTCCTGGCCACATGGCCGCGAACTCAGCATCGGAAACAACAGGTGTCACTTCGAATTCGATGCCAAAGCCCTTGATCCAAGGGGCGAGATGGGCCCAGACCTTGCCTATGTTGCTCGCAACAGCAATGGCCATTCCTGTTCCACCGATGGGCTCGCAGACGCGATATTTGAGCTCAAAGCCATCGAAGCAATCTCCAGGGCCGCCAGCATTGATGTATTCAGCAAATGGAGTGCAGGCATCCCAAGACCCTTCCACTGTTGGGAAATTCCAGACGATTAAATAGTGCTGCATTAACTTTCAACCTTCTCTACCAGTGGCTCTAATGAGTAAGTGTCACTTGTGTTACGGAACTGATCAGTGACCTGTCAAATGACAATTAGCCCAGATGAATGAACGCGTCTTGCTTTTTGCCGAGTGATTCCCGCTGGGACTTGGGTAGAAGCTTGCCGCCTAGTCGCTTTGAAGAGTTATTCCGTCTGTTTCCTCTTCGTTGATTGAGAGACGCATTCGCCTCAGCTCTAGGGCCATGTCTGAGATGGTCCTGATGATCTCCAGCTCCCACTTGCATGCATAGCTGAACTCCTCAGCGATGTCAGTGATCAGGACTGGCACATCATCGTTTTCGTAGCTGCGACTGATCGCCAGCTGCATCCTATGGACCCACCATTTCCAGTATTCGTCCTGGTGAGGGGTGAGGTCCTTGATGTCGAAGGAGAACTGGACATCGCGTAAGGGGGGCATCAGCAGAGCTGATTTCCCGAGCTTGTTGCCTTGTTTGGGGCTGAGGAATTCGTTGGTCCTGTTCATCGGATCAGACCAGAGGTCTGGGCTGTTCGGCCTTTCAGCAAAACAGCAGCGCTGTTCCCGCTCTACCCCCAAAAGGGTGATCAGTCCGAGGGTCTGTGGCTGACCAGGTATAGCGGTGATGTTGTTGTGCGATAGATGTGCTGGGGGAAAGCTGCGCGCTCCCGCTGCCATCAGAACCCCGGTCGCCTTGGGGTTCAAGGATCGTGCTCTTCATTTTGCCTTTCTTCAGTACGCTTTCAGCCGGCCTACTTGTAAGAGGCCTTAAAGATGTTGATCAATGGCTTAACGGTTTTACTTCCCTCATGCATCTTTTGTCATATCCTAGGGCGGAAATTTCAAGAGATTAATGCTTTACTCATTGTTATGAGCGATAGGACGATGACGTTGATCAATCTGTTGTTCTTGAGCTTCATCCTGTCTGTCGGTGTTATTCCAACAAGCCATGCCAAAGACACAGAACCACTGAGGCTTGGTAAGTGCGATCCTGATGGTGCTGTAAAAACTCTTGATGCAGGATTAAAAAAAGGGAAAAGTTTAAATGCTGCGATGAAAATGGTCATCAATAACAAGCAGTTTGATGGCTCAAATGCTTGCATCACCTTCATTCGTGAATCATCTATGGAGCAGCGTGAATCTGCTCCCTATGCTTTCAAAAAACTTTGGATGGAATAACGGTCATTCTTCTATTGATATTTCGTTCGTAATGGCAGAGGGCAGTTTTTTCCGCTTCTCGTTTGTGCTGGAATTGCCTGATAGTTTTCAGAATTCTAGGCAATCAAGATCCCATCCATGGTGGGGGATAGAAGAAGCAAATAGCTTGTTTTTTGTGGTCATCGTTGCTGAAGCCCTCTCTTGGTTGTTCAACATTGTTTGTTTCGCTCATCGAGGCTTTGCCTCTAATGGGATTGACGGTCCCATGGCGATGCCACCTGCCATGGGAGTGAGCTGATGACCTGTATCAACCGCTGCTGTGATGCCCGCTGCACGATCAGCCTGAGGCAGGCGAACTTTGCAACCCGTTACAAAAACCTCTAGGGTCCGTTACATAAGTTCACGAGCGCTTTTGATGACCGACTATTCAACCGCCATCTTTGGCCTGATCGCCTTCACCGGAATTGTCTCGGCTGCCGTGGTGTACATCCTTGCCCAGCCTTCCGATCTGCCAGTCGTGAAGAAAGCAAAATCAGCTCAAAACTGAGTCCCCTTCTGAACACTTCTTACCGGTTCAACCCATGAACACCCAAGATCTTCTCGTGCTTCTTGTGAGCTTCGGGACCGCCTGCTTCGCTCTCAACATTTACAAGTTGAATCAAGTCCCAGAGCAATGAGCTTTACAAAGCTTTACCAGTCTGTTACTATATGTAAAGCGTTCCTCGGACGGGATCTGCAAACGAACGTCGCTTGAGGGAGCGGTCTTCAATCACTAAAAAGGTCTGCGTGGAAGCAGGCCTTTTTTTATGCCATCTCCTTCAGAGAGCGGTAAGTAAGAGGTTTTTCGATCTTCACCACCCCATAGCCGAGAGAGACAAGCTCCTGAACAGCCTTGGCGAACTTTTTAGAGCCCATGCCTCGGATTGCTCTATTCCCTTGTTGTTTGGCTAATTGCCATGTGCAGCCATCAGCCTGGAAGCCGTGCTCATGAATGTGGCGCATCATCAGTATTGAGTCTGTGGCTTCCACCGAAAGCTCATCATTGTGCATCTCTAAAGATTAGTCGAGTTTTAAACCGCAGCAGAGGGGAATCAACGGAGTAGAGCCTGGATACGGTCCTGGTATTCCGAAGCAACATGTCTGGGATAACCCTATGCCTTGAGCGATCCACCGCATCCGTTATTCTCTAGATTTTTGGATTCAATATCTGTCTGAGTAGTAACAGATTTTGGCCCTATTCAAATTAAGGATCAGGTTGAAAAAGCTTTTCAGAGTTTCTTGATTTGCGCAGCATTGATGCTGAGCAGGCTGGTGCTGCGGGAGCATGTCTATGGATATTATTGTCGGCTAGCTTGGAATAGACCCAAGTGTGATTCAACTTCTTCTTGCCGGAAGTCTTGCTTCCATTATGTTGTCTTTAGAGAATTTTCAAAGGCCACAAGATTTTGGATTCGCATTTCAGCAGCCAAAGACTTTAATTGCTTTTTCATTGATATGTTTGAGTTTTGATGTGCTTTGAAGAAGTTTAGACTGCTAATTGGAAGGCGACAATGACGCCCATCAGGCTCTGCATTGCATATTCAGTGAAGCTGATGATTCCTAGGGGTGTTTTGCTGTTCCCTCCAACGCAGGCGCAGTTCAAAGCGAGCTTGTCGATGTAAACCGCTTTGAGCACTGAAATCATTCCCTGGATACCAACAATCAGTGCGATCCACCCTGCCATTGGAAGCGGCGGTTTCATTAAAAAACCAAGCCCGATCAGTAGTTCCACTCCCGGATAGAGCTTGCCCCATAGGCGCCATCGTTTTGTGGCCAGGTCGTATTTCACGAAACTGGCCGCGAAGGACTCCACATCAATGAGCTTGAGCATTGCCAGTGTGCAGATGGAAATCCCCATGAAGTGTTGGATCACATTGCCTTCCAAAACCAGTGAGATCAGAAGTGCAGTTCCGAAGACTGCTACCACTGGCATGTAGGAATACTCAGCTCCCTGAGCTTCTTCTCCGAGCATGGCGGCCAACTCTGTATACCCCCCTATTCGTTCATCGCCGTTGAAAATCTGTGGCGTTGTGGCAACGCCATGTTGAGCTTTGAAGGTGTTGACTTCCTCTCGGCTTGTTAATCGATGGTCTTCAAAGCTGATCCCTTGCTTCTGCATTAATGCAATCGCTTTCAGTCCCCAGGGGCATTCGTGTTCCGGCATTGACATCCGAAAAACGTGCACGTCTCTAAGCCTGGATGAAGAAGTCATGGCTGTGGGGATGATCATCTTGAAGGTAGCCATGGCGATCTTTCCTGACCCTGCGCTTGATCGGGGTGATTCCGCTTCCCGCTTTAGCAAGGGGCGATAAGTTTTTTGTTAGACGGATCGCTTCGTCATGTCCATCCAACCTGATGCCACCTTTCAGCACAGGTGCATCGAAGCTGCTTCAGACACTCGTGAGGATGCCGGTGATCGCTGCTCCTATCCAAACGTGACAGAAACGCCTACCACTGGCACTGTGGCTTTGTCGTTAGGTGACTTCATGGCTCTGATTCCTCGCTGGCAGTACATGTCTGATCGCAGCAAGGCCATCGTTAAAAATACCGCTGGCACGGCAGTGGTGCTCTTGATTGGTGTCGTGCTCCTGCGTGCATTTTTGGGGTGGATTGTTCTCGCTGTGATCATCTGGGCAGGCTGGAAGTACCTGACCCGCAAGTAGGCCAGTCATGACAAGCGTGGATCGCACTTGAGTTGGATTTTGGCTTCGGCTTTTCTGATGCACGTTGGAGTTAGACCTGCGTGAGCAAAATTTCTAAAGCAGATCGTGATAGTTGCTTTATCGAATGCTTCTTAAAAGGATATTTGCTTGAACTTTACTTTGATTGCGTTCTTGGCATGCTTCTGCAATCCTCGGCTGTTTCTGTTCAGAAGGCAATGCGCGTTTAAACCGATGCGGAAAATGCTCATCGGGTGGAGAATACTTTCATCGAGATCGGAGGTGCCAGCATGGCAAACACTCCCCCCCAGCAAAAATAAGAAGCTGCCTGGCCTTTTAAGCACCTGCTCCACGAGTTTTCTCACCATCCATGGACACGCCCTTCATCCCGGCTATAGCAAGCTGGGGGGTACTCCAATCGGAGCCAGAAGGTCCATCACCTGGAACATTCGCCCCAGTTGCTCATCAAAGCCCGACACTTCGTCCTGACGTTTGAAGCATGCGGCTTGACCTCTGGTTTCTGGATTCCCAGAGGTGTCGGAAGCGAAGAATCATGAAAGGGCACTCCCACATCTGCCGCAGGTGGGCTGCTCTCTCACACCTCTGAAGCACTCTCGGTGTGAACCATGCATGCTCGAGAGAGCTAGGCGAGTTTCCCATCGCGAATTGCGTTATGGCTCTATCTTCTGGAGGCAAACCTGCCAAGAACTGCCTTGGCAGAACGTGTCTTAAGTGGGCCTCTGATGGCTCGCTTTCTGAATTTGATAAGGACGATCTCATGAGGAGGCTTTGTGCTGCTGACGCAGAACTGGCTAAGTCAGATGCCTGCAGGATTCACGTTCAGCCGAGGAATCACTAATCCAAGGCTCTTGATTCATTACCCCCGCGATAAGCGGGGATTTTTATTGCCGCCCTGTCGCAGTGATGAGCTTGTTGATATCGCAAATCATGTTTGTCGCTGTCCACAAGCCTTTCGTCAACTATTCTTCTGTATAGGTGCTAATCACCGTGCTTTCAATAATGTGGCCGCTGCCACGAATCATTTCTTTGTTGTCATCAAAGATTTTCTGGGCAACACCAACGGGTGCTTGCTGAATGGCGCAGATCTTGGATGGATCGCTCTTGCTAACTCCACGAAACAGTGACGTTAACCCAACTGCCTTGTGCATTTTGCTTACATCTTCACTGTCATAAATTGCAGCCCACTTTGCGAAGGGAACGCTCAAGCTAAAGGTCCAGATGGTGGTTTCCATGGAGCAAAAACTTTGTTCATTGATTTAAGCTCTCTCTCTGACTCTGTTTGTTTGCGTTGTGACAGTGTCCAGCATGAGTCTCGCCATGGAAAAGCCCAGGATTGGTGGGCTGCTGCGCAGGCAGCCATGGCTCCTGGTGGTGGATGGGATGACGCCGTTGTCAAAAACTTAGAGGCTGGATTCTTTAATCATTCCTTTTGTCCAACGTCTGCTGAAGGTCCCATTGTCTGTATTTGGGAAGTCCGTGAGGGCATTACTTCTGAGCAGTTTCAGGATTTCATTGATGGCCCGATGGGTGTGAATTTTGGGCTTGCGGCAATGATGAACATTTGCAAGGCAGTGAACGTGGAGCTTGCGGGTAATACTCCCTATCCCAGGAAGTTTTGATTGGGTGATCGATGAATCAATGTGCTTCAGATGATTCTCATGTGATTCATATCGGTCATTGGGATAGGTTTCACTCCTGATTTGGATATCCAGCTCCTCTGTGAGCTGATTAAAGATTACTTAAAGAAGCATCTCGCTACACTTGCTTTTCTCTTGCTTTTCAGACAGAAAGGAGTCAGATCAGGAGTAGAGAATGTCTTCCATTCGCAACCGCTCGCACTCGCACCACAGCCCTCAGGTCAATCAGCGCATTCTTGAGCATGACCTGGAAGGGGCTGGCGAAGCCTTGATGGCTTTTGATGGGTTTCAATCCGAAGGTCCAGAGCTGGAGACCATGGTGTTGCAACGACCAAGCGGATCTCAGCAGCCCGGCCTTCTTCAACAGTTGCTCAAAAAGGTCAACAACTTGTTTGCTTTTGTTCGATCTCGGCGGTGATAGCGCTACCGATCGCTTCATTCTCACCAACTGCTTCATCATGAAAAAGCGAGTAGCCGTTCCGATTGAATCCATTAACCGCCCTCATGAGAGTGTGATTGATGAAAGTAAAGTTGATGATCTGATCAGAAGCATCAAGGAGATTGGGCTTCAAGAACCTATCGATCTCATTGAGTTTGAGGGTAGGTTCTATGGATTTAATGGCTGCCATCGGTATACAGCGCATAAGCGTCTCGGCCGGACAACGATTGAGGCCAATATTCGTCAAGTAGATCGGGCTACGTTCCGTCTCCATTTGATGTGATTCAGCAGCACTGGAATACCTTGTTGGGATTGATATCTTTACTTTCCTGCTCGGCATCTCTGACATTGTGAGATGCTGTTTTTGTGGTCATCAGGAAGCGTCAGGAAGTATGGATCAATGTCGAATTCATAGCCACAATCACAAACTACATGGTATCTAAGTTTTTTGGACTTTACGAGCCTTGTGAGCAGAGTGATGTTTCCATATTTCTGTCCAGATTTAAATCTTTCGAGCTTCCTCTCTCCGGTTGTAGCGCGATTAACACGTGCCTTTGACAAAGAATTTCGTACCGAATTTTCGCTACCTTTGCCGATGACTTTGGCGATCTGGGAAAAGGTTCTTCCCTCTTCCACGTAGAGGCGTTTGATTTCTTCAAATTCGCTTTGTGTGAAGCCAGACTTTCCTGCCACTTGAGCTGCTCCCGCCTTCAGCACCAAGTATCTCAGGGGCCTGCTCAGTGTTCACGGATACAGATGTAATCCAACCCAGCGGTGATGGGAGTGGAGGGGCGTTTGGCATGGGCCCGTGGCTATCTGTGTCGGGTTTTATCTCCCCAGCTATGGGGTTTGAGGAAGGAACGGTTGTTACGCCATTGAAGGTTCGGTTCATGGCTTTGCTATCCCTGCCTTTTCCCTTATATTCAGAGCACGTTGGTCCCCATGAGGGGACGCAGTTCGATCTCAAACAAGCAACGGGGTTTGAGGCGCTGTCGGTCGTTCCCATGAACACCCTCCTCCTGATCAAAGAAAAAGAGCTGAAGGCACAACGTCTTCAAGATGCTCAGCGTTGTTTTGCTGCCCATTCAGAGGGCATTGATTACACCTCCGCGCATCTTTCGCCTACGAAGCTTGCTCCTCTGGCGCGTTAACGTCGCCCTGATCGTTGTGATCCACCCCGTTAATACGGGGTTTTTTATTGTTTTAGAGGATTTGATTGGCTCAGCGCGTCTGGCGCGATCAAGCCGTTCGGTGGCAATGCTGATGTCTTGCTTTTTTAGTCATTGCCCCAATCAAGATTCGGCCGATTATCTTTTTTTGCCGATTCGAACCATGCGGGGATTCAAAGGGCAGGCAAGGGCGTGGAAGGGTGTGTGAGTTCCATCGTGGATCAGGCTTCCCATCGGTTGGGCGTTTGCACTATCGAGCTTCATTGCTTGGAAATATCACTCAATCGTTCTAGGGAGCCGAGTATCCCTAAGGCGATAGGCATAACTGCCCATTTTTGACGCTTCAACCGTGAGTCAGGGAATTCAGCTGGAATCAGTCGGTTTGATACGGCCATCTCTTGAGAGCTTGATCCACCAAAAGCCTGTGGCCATCTGTCCTTCTCTCTGATCGATGTTTGGCTGCT
>Ga0189291_100468_pt1 | contig 10989 bp, 15 predicted proteins | sample UW1redminimetaG_FD_130331 | JGI IMG/M metagenome (GOLD analysis project Ga0189291, IMG submission 130331) | Marine microbial communities from the Costa Rica Dome - UW179B-red mini metaG | ecosystem: Environmental > Aquatic > Marine > Oceanic > Photic zone | place: Costa Rica: the Eastern Pacific... | reverse complement strand
GCTGATGGAGGGGATTTGATACTCTTAATCTCCTCCTTTGATCTATAGATGTAGTCTAAATTTTGTCTGTCTTCGTGAACTGAGGCGTCTCAAAGTTCAGCCTTAAATTGTTTCTTGGGATTGCTGAGTGTTGGCTGAGATCGCATTTGCTGGCTGCGGCTTTTACCAGCGCTCAAAGGTGTCGAGACTCGTGCCTCGAATCGCCCTGGTAACCATGCGGCCGTAGCCGGGATAGTTGTAGCGGCTTAGCCATCCCCAATTGTCATTCGCTCTTTGAACAATGGGAATCCCGCTTTGCGATGTGTTTAGGGTGAAGGATGAGGGATTGTTCCCATCAACAACGCAGATGCTGCTGGCCCATGCCAGACCGCTGAGGGTTGCTCCGTTGGGGCGAATAGTACCCGTTGGTAGATACAGCAGCGCATAGGGCAGGTTGTCATCTTTGAAACTCAATGACCTCACCTTGGTGTTGCAGGCGTCTGCGGGTGCTGATCCACCACTGGCCATGATCACGAGCTGCTCAGGATTTCCATTGCAGGTTGTACTACCTGGATTCACGTTGCAAAGCTTTGCTGAACCTGAGAGTGTGATTGCGCGTGAAAAATTTGGATCGGTTGGATAAGCAATGGGCTGCTCCAAATGCAGGACAACCGATCTCGTGTCTGTTGTTTCGATTAAGAGTTTTTTGTTGCTTAAGTTGATGTGATCAAGATAAACATGGCAATCGAATTTTTCTGATTGGCTGCAGAGGATATTGGTCTTTAGGGTGATGACTGATCCATCAGGATCAATCTTGATCCCTTCCTCTTCTAGGGTTCGGAAGTCTCCTGAATCAGTGATGCCATAGTCACCTATGTCGGTTTTATCAGCATCACGCACGCAGACCGCTTCACTGCAGGGAAGTGCTGGATACTGAATTTCTGTGATGCCATCTTCTTCGACATCGTTTAGACCATCACCATCTCGATCACCAGGCGCTGGGGCGCTGTCATCAAAACTCCACATCCGGATCGTGTTGCCACCACTGCCTGTGGTTGTGTCTTTAACAGGATCTTTTTCGAAGAGGTTGGATGGTGGCATTCCGCTGACGCCCCTTCTTGTCGTATTGATATTGATTGGCCAAACCTGATTGTCTAGGCTTTTGCCTGCCAGTTCAGCATTGCTCGAGCTCACATCAGCGAGTAGCGCTGAATCGCTGCAGCCACTGGCATATTGTGTTGCGAGGTAATTTCCGGGTGTATTCGTTAAATAAAAGATGTTGCCAGGTCCATTAATTTCAGTGTCGTTTAAGCGGAGGTTGTGACCGCTCATCACACTCCAGTCTCCAGCGCCGGCAACTTTTGAGCTCACATAAAGAGAACGGCGTAGCAAGGCTCTAGCCATGACTGTTTCTCCACGGCTGACTATTCCTTCAATATAAAAAGTGCCTTCACCATTGCCTGCTGTTGCCGTGGTGTTGTAACTACGCAGCCGGTACGCCACTTGGATGTCATTACTGCCTCCATCATTGCGCATATCTCCTTCACTTATTAATACGTTTGGTGCTTGTGACTCTGTTTGCGCTGGGTATGCTTTGGTGTATTTGGTGACTGGTGTGCAGAGCTCCACCAATTCATAATCATCTGTATTGGGTTTTGCCCAGCCCCACTGTCCTTCGCTGTTGTTAAGCGAAAGAAGGAATCCTGTGTAGTTGTTACGGTCATCGCGGTTGATATCGCTAATGATCCGGTTGAGGCCATTGAGTGCTGCAGACTCGGCCATCTGTTGATAACTTTCTGAGGCGCCAAGTTTGCGTGCCATGATCTGGCGAACCATTAAGCCTGTGGTTCCAGCCAGCAGAACCGTTCCCATCAACATGGCAATGACCATGGTCATGCCTTCTTCGCTTTTTGCGGTGGTTAGCTGATTCGATCTTTTGTATTTGCTGGGAAAGGTGTGTTTCTGCATGACTTAGCTGCAATTTAGTGTGTCTGCGATTTCGGAGAGTTTTCCACTTTTTATGTCGCTTGCCCCGTTGCTGATATTGAAGCAAGATTTGATAGAAAACCCATACTCTGTGCAATCATTGGCATTCTCTGCACATGGGTCACTCTTACCTCTATCGACCACCCGTGTTGCGATCAGTGTGTACACTGAATTTGCAGGCCCTGTGATTGAGAGATCGTAAATTGAGTTTGGAAGTGTGATTGGTGTATTGAGTTTGCCTGTTGCTGGGCCATTTTTTGTCATGACGACTGCAATACTCGACAAATCATCCCAGCTGGATGGTGTCTCTCCCGTTTTATCAATAAATGCACTGATGATTGGAGGAATTGCTGAAATTGTGGATTTTGCATCAAACAGCTTGGCTTTGTTGTTGTGATTTACGTAATTTGGATATGCAACACTGACTAGTACTCCAACGATTGCTGTAGTGATTGTTAGTTCTGCAAGGCTGAAGCCATTTTTGATCCGCCATGCTTTTGGTGAAGGGATTTTTTTGATCATGAGAGTCATTGCATTTCCCGACTTGATTGATGCAGGTGTGAGTTTTAATCCCCTGCCTCATTGTTTAGGTTTTATTCGTTGACTGTTTTGCTTGTTAAATTTGGCTGATTTTAGAAAACTTATGTTATCAGGCAACATCTGTATGCTGCCTGATGTGTCATTACACCTCTGAAAATTTCATATTGCCGTCTAAAAACTGCACTTTTATGTTGCACTTTTTACCCTCGGCTAACTTGATGTCGGGTCCGCAGCTTACTGTGCCCGCTAGATCTGCTGGTATCACTTCTCCTGTGTAATTGATGTCAACTGTTGGAGCAGATGTTTTCGCTGTGGTGCCATGGCAGTCTTTGTCTATGCCCTTTGCTTTTAGATTGGCTGAGTATGTATCAGGCCAAGGACCATCCATTTTAATAGAGCTTGAACATTCTTGTGCAAGTCCGATGAACTCTCCAATTCGTGCTGTGGCTTCTGATTTCTCTTTTACGCCTAAAAATTGTGGTAGTGCTGTTGCTGAGAGTACGCCGACGATTACAATTGTAATCATTAATTCAATTAAGGTGAAGCCTTTTTCGGCAAGATTCTTGTCTTTCTTGCGGTTGAGAATGGAAAGCTGAAGACGGCTGTTCAGTGTGCTCATGATGTTCAATAAATGAATTTTGAAATGGCACCTTTGTGCTCATGAATCCACTATCTCCTGATTGATTGGTGCTTAGGCAAGAAAAGGGCTAGATCTTTCTGAGAAGTTTCTTAGGGCCCTTTCTCCCTCTAGATTTGCTGTCCTTCTCTTCGCCGGGGAATGCTTCACCCAGCTGTGTTTGAACCCTTTGAGTTGTTTGTTGGTTTGTCGGCCAAGATCACAGGCTGGCTTCGTGTTGCCCCTAGCGCTTACCGCTTCAGCGGTGTTGCTGCTGGGGAGTGCTTCGATTCATACGCTCAGCCTGCAGAAGCGCTTGCGGAGTAATGCCTCTCATCAGCGTGAACGGGTCGCTGATCAGTTGCGCGCTGCGGCGCAGGCCTTTGTTGTTGCTACCGGTGGGCATGAAGCCTGTTTGCTGCAGTGGCCATCACTGGACTGGCCTGCTGCCGTTCACGCTTGCGATGCATCCGATCCCTCCCAGCTGAGCCGTGGTGAGGTGGGCGAGATGCAATGGTCCCTGCTCGATTGGTCTCCCTTAGGGGAAAAGGGGTCGCTGCGATTGCAGTTAGCGGATGGCCGAATTGGCCGTTTCTGGCTTGCACTTGATCCTCTTGCTCCTGCGGTAATCGGCATCAGTGAGGTGCAGCTTCAGGCCCGAGTTCCTCAGCTGGAGGCTGATTGATGAGCTTGCTTGAAGTGGTGGTCTCATCGGTTGTGTTGGCTGGAAGCAGCGGTGCTGCTCTTGGAGTGTGGAATCAGGCTGCCACTGAAATTCGACGCGCCACTCAGTTTGAGGAGTTTGCTCTTCAGCTGGAGACGGCGCGGATCGCGACTGAACGTTGGCTTCAGTTGGATGCAGCAGCGTCTGACGTGATCGATTCCAGTTCGCCTGATTGCAGATTTAACCCTGAAGCCTTAGAGGCAGCCGTTGCCGAGCGTTTGCCGCTTGGATCTGAGCTGAGCATGCGCTGGAGTGCCGATCCGCAGGGTCTTGGCCATTGGCTCGAGATCAGTGCACCTTCTCAGCAAGCAACACCTCCCTTAAGGAGACGTTTGCTGTTGTCGCCTGCGGCCTATGGCCTCTGCAAGAGAGATGAGGTGAGCGCATGAGCTTGATCGAGCAGCTGATCGTGGTGAGCTTGGTGGGTATGTTGGCGTCGATCCCAATCGTGACCGGCCGCAGCGATCGTGATCAATTGCAGCTGGATGCCAGTGCGCGCCGCTTGCAGGTCGGTTTGGACCGGGCCCGCAGCATGGCTCGGCGAGAGCAACGAGCATGTGGACTTTCCCTAAGCGAGGAAGGATTTGTGGCTCCTGATGATGGGATCCTGCCTGCTGCCATTCCTGCCTGCCCTGAGATGGGGATGGCCTTGCAGGAAGGGTTTGAGCAGGGGCCGATTGTTTTGAATACCAACCTGCCGGCGGTGTTGCGCTTCACCGCCAACGGTTTGCTCTTGGATGGCGGGATTGCGGTGCTTAGCCATCAACGCCTAGCGAAAGCGCGTTGTTTGGTGGTGAGCTTGCCCTTAGGCGTGAGCCGGATTGGTTCCTATCAGGCTCCCCTTCCCTCTGATGGAGGACGTCTTTTGAGTAGCCGTTGCCTGCCTGATGGCGCCTCGAGCTAAGCCGATGATCAAGCGAATGAATGAAACAAGCGCTGAGAGAGGCTTCACGTTGATCGAACTGCTGCTGTCGCTCGGCCTTGGCAGCCTGCTGTTTGTGGTGATGCTGCAGCTGATCGGCGCTGATTTGCGCCTTGGCAACAGCATGGCGAGCCGTTTGCGTGAATCAGCGCAGCAACGCCGCACCTTGGAGTTGATTCGTGATGAGTTGGCGATTGGCTCTGGCTGGGAGGTGGATCCTGTGACTTCCGATCAATGGCCCTGCGGCATGGCCGGCCGTCAGCCGGTGCTCGCGATTGGGCTGGATGGCAGCAAGTCTCAGGGTTCTGCTCCAACCATTGTTTACAGCGTGGGCGCTGCGCCCTCACCCATTTGGCGCGGCCAGGTGTTGATGCGCTGCGGGCCCGCCTACGGCCTTGATGGTGTGATCAGACCAGGGGGCACAGCCCAAAACCGCGTTCTTATTGATGGCTTACCCAAAGACGATTTGGGGTTTCAAGTCCGCCAGGATCCTCATTCCAAGGTGCTGAATCTCGCGTTGGAACAGGAAGCTGATCGTGGCTCCAAACGCCTTCGCTCTGCTGCCGTGTTCTGAATGAAGTGCTTTCTCCTTAATCGTTGAAATAGACCTTGATTCTGATCTTCACCCAGCGTTTGTAAGGAAACACTCTCCAGAACCGCCATAACCCCTAGGCCAGCAGCCAGCCAAATAGGCCCACCACCAGTCCTACGAGGAATGAACTCAACCAAATGCTGATTGGTTGGAGTTTGCAAGTTTTTTGAGGCCTATTTACTCGACTCTAGGTATGTGCCCAGTGCAGGTCTTGCCTTTTCACACCAGCATCAGGCTGCATCGATTCCTTCTGCTTGTTCAAGCTTTTCAGCTGCAGGTATAGGCATGCATAGGAAGTAGGCTTCCACGCTCGTGGCCGCCAGGGCCAGAAAGAGATGATCAATCCAGCCGTTGCGCACCCCCATGCCCATGAAGGCAATCCAGGTGTTGATCACCACCATCACGCTTAGGAACGTGCTCAAAATGAAGCTAATAAAATGATTGAGACGTTTGCGTTGGGTCCAGAGACTCACTAACAAGGGCAGCAAGATCAGGGTGGACGTCGCATGCAGGATTTGCATGCTCAGATCGCTATGAAGATGGGGAGTAATCGCTGCCCATAAATTCACGGGAATCAGCAGGGAACAAAACACCAAGTAATAGATCATCATGAGGCTGAACTTGCTGTTGATGCTGGTTTTGGAAGGATGACAGAGAAGCAGCTTCCCTCTCCTTCTTTGCTTTGAACGCACACTTGTCCGCCCATCGCAGACATCAGGAGCGCGACAACAGAGAGCCCGAGACCGGTGCCGCTGCTGCCTGAGCTGTTTTTAGCCCGATGAAAGCGCTTAAAAATATGGGGGAGATCACTCTCTGGAATGCCGATTCCTTCGTCTTTCACATCGATGGCGATGCCATCTGGATGAGAACGAAGAAGCAACCAAATGAGAGAGCCTTCTGCGGAGTATTTGGCAGCGTTATCGATTAAATCCAAGAGAACTTGTTGGAGGCGACCCGGGTCAGCCAGAGCCTCACTGTTTTCATCAGCAGGAATGTTGTTGAGCACTTCAAGCCTGCGATCGGTGAGATTGCTTTGGCTGAGATCAGCCACTTTCTCGACCAATGGCCCAAGGTCCACCACTTCTTGGTTGAGTTGCAATTGGCCGGAGTCCCCTCGCGAAAGGTCGAGGAGATCGTCGAGAAGCATGCGCATGCGAATGCTTTCCTCTTCTGCGGTTTTCAGTCCGCGACGTTCATCGTCGCTTAACCCCTGGCTGCGCTTGATCGTGCGGTGCAGATACCCCTGAACAATGGTGAGCGGTGTTCGCAACTCGTGGCTCACGGCACTCACAAAGCGACGCTGATCATTCCAGGACAGGGCCAGCCGTTCCATTAAGTCGGAATAGGTTCTTGCCAGTTGGCGCACTTCCTTCGGTGCTGCCGTCATCTCTGGAATCGGATCTTGATTGAGGGTGTCGGCGGTGAGGGCGGCACTGCGTTCGCTGAGTTGCAGCAGAGGCCTCACGATCCGTCTCACCATCACGGTGATCGTGACCAGGGAGAGCAACATCGATCCCACCCCGATCAAGATCATCCAACCCAAAAATTCGTTTTGGATGCGGCCCGCGTCAATCGCTTTGGCACTACTCCAAAGCCGTTCCCCTGTGGGATAGGAGCGGCCAAGCAACGTGAGGTAATCCTCGTCTTCAACGCTGATCAGCCGAGTTTTGGGATCCTGTTTGTGAGCCTGCATGGTGGCTCTCATCATCTTTTGGGGGATGGCGATGGGGCCCACCGTTGGCAGCACGACGCGTCCATCTGCCAGCTCAATCCAGAGGGTGGTGCGCACGCTGGAGTGATCGCGTAGCTCCTGGCGCACTTCCTCCTCAATCGTTGGGCTCCAATCGCGGGCTGAATGGCCTTGGCCGAGGTGCCGATGGGCCACCAGGTTGTTGTTCAGATGGTCCGCATTGGCCTGCAATTCCGCTTCTCCGTTGCGGATTTGATTGCGATTACTCAGCCAAAGCCCTGTTGTGGTGGCCCCTGTAAATCCGATCAGCACGGCGGTGTAGGTGGCCAGCTGAAGTTGGCCCTCAAGGCTGCCAAGAAGTTTTGATCGCCAGTTGGACCCAGATGCCACGAAATCGGTCCTCAGCGTTCATGCCTATCTTCTTGCGATTTTGGCAGCTGGACCAGGGAGAATGAAACCCCTAGCGCGTTCTCTTGCCTTGAGTTTTGCGGTCTCTCCCTTAGGCATTGCACGGCCCACCCTCTCGGCTCGCATGGCCCGATGGGGGCTTGTGATTGTGGGGATCTACATCGCTGTTGCCCTGCTCACGCCTGTGTTGATCAGCGTTGGCTTCCTTCCGGATCCCAATGCCGGGTTGGACAATGCGATCTATGCACCGCCGTCTCCGCAGCATTGGTGTGGCACCGATCGGCTCGGCCGCGATGTGTGTGTGCGCACACTGCAGGGGAGTGGTGTGGCGCTTCAAGTGGTGCTGCTGGCCGTTGTTCTTGCCTTGGTGGTGGGAGTGCCGGTGGGCATGATCAGCGGCTACCTGGGCGGCGGGGTCGACCGGGTGCTGGTTCTACTCATGGACACCCTTTACACCTTGCCGGTGTTGTTGCTGTCTGTGGTCTTGGCGTTTCTGCTGGGCCGAGGGATTCCCAATGCAGCAGCAGCATTGTGTGTGGTGTACATCCCCCAGTACTTCCGGGTGGTGCGCAATCAAACGGCCCAGGTGAAATCGGAGCTGTTCGTGGAGGCAGCACAAACCCTTGGGGCCGGTCCCATCTGGATCCTGCGGCGCTACCTGTTCCGCAATGTGATCACGTCAGTGCCTGTTTTGCTCACCTTGAATGCTGCTGATGCGGTGTTGGTGCTTGGAGGCTTGGGCTTTCTCGGTCTGGGCCTGCCAGAAACGGTGCCGGAATGGGGGAGTGATCTCAATTTGGCCCTTGCGGCGGTGCCCACGGGCATCTGGTGGACGGCCCTCTACCCAGGATTGGCCATGTTTGTGCTGGTGCTGGGTTTGTCCTTCCTTGGTGAAGGACTCGAGTCTTGGGTGAGCAGTACGGGGCGCGACGCGGCAAACTGAAAACACTTGGTGTCTTGCGCATGACGCTCTGGGCCACATTGATGTTGCTTGGGCTGATGACCTACCTGTGGTTGGCGGGGCGCAGCAATCCCGATGACGTGATTGGTCTTTTAGAGCAAATCCTGGCCATCACCCTTGGCTTGGTGGTGCTGTTCATCGGACGCAGTTTGTTCCTGGAAGTGCTGGTGCTGGTGTTTGCCCTGCGTTTGCCCGCCGCCCGTCGCAACCATCCTGTGGCGGCTCGCTCCAAGGCTGGAAAAGACATGTTGATGCCCTTCTGATTGTCCTGATCGAGGTCAGATTTTGATTAGCAGCGCAGTTTTGCGTTGCGTGGAAGCTCTTCCTGAATCTCCCCCTCCGCGTTGAGGGTTGGATAAGCCCTTTCTTGTTCGCGGCACCACAGGGCAACGTCGGGATAGGCCCATTCGAACAACAGATCGTCGTAGTTCTCTGCTGGGATTCCCTCCCCATCGGAGGGCGCAAGTCCTGCCGCTTCACGCTGTCGCAGTGCCTCAAACAACAGGGTGGCGGTGGCCACCGATACGTTGAGCGACTGCACCATGCCGCGCATCGGGATGAACACGTCCGTGTCCATCAGCTTGGTGGCGTTTTCGCTGAGTCCCCATTTCTCTGCGCCTAAAACAAAGGCGCTGGGACCGGTGAAGTCGCAGTCGCGGTAATCCACCGCATCCACGCTCAGATTCGTGCCATACAGGTGAAAGCCCCTGTCTTTCAAGGTTTGAACGGCTGCCTCGATGTTGGGGTGGTCATGCAGGGGCACCCAGCGTTGGCTGCCTTGGGCCGTGCTGTTGTAGGTGCGCGAGCGGCCACTGAGGCTCACGGCATGGGCTTCCAGCACGCCAACCGCATCGCAGCTGCGCAGGATCGCAGAGAGGTTGTGGGGTTTGTCCACGTGCTCGACCAGAACGGTGAGGTTGGCCATGCGTTGGTTTAAGACCGCACGCAACCGCTCGAAACGACGGGGAAGGATGGGCATGGCGCATCGTTCTCTATCCCTGAGGGTATGGGATGCCGCTCTCGGTCACATCCAGACGCATCACGGTGCTGGTTCAGTCATCGATTCCCCGTTGGTTTGCAGAACGATGGAGTTGTTGCTTCTCACTCCATGAAACGCGCCGGGTTCGCTGTTGCTTTGATGTTGATGTCGGCGGCGGCTGCCGCTACTGCTGCTACTGCACCTGCTTTTGCAAGGCCGAAAAATATCTATGACGCTCAATCTGCCTATGTCGATCAGCGGTATGGCGGTTCAGCTCGCGATCCTTGGGTCGGTTCCAATCGTGATGTCTACGTGAACAATCAAGACACCAATAGTTGCCTGGAAGGCAGTGTGATCGGCGGCTTATTGGGCGCTGGCCTTGGGGCCGCCTTGTCACGGGGCAACGGCCGCTGGGTGGGTGTTCCCGTTGGTGGTGCCGCCGGAGCTCTGCTGGGATGTCAAGTGGATGGAGGTTGATCCACTCAGCGATCCCCGGTAGAACCAAAATTCGCTCCCAAAATCGCCGCTTGCAAGAGGGTTTGCATTTTTTGCAGATCCTCTTGCTCATAGGGCTCCCCGCCTGGCCAACGTTCAAGTCGGTAAGACACTGCATCGAGTAAAAGTCGGAGATCTGCTGGGCTTAAGGACAGATCAATCCGTATATCACCATTGTCCTGTGTTGTCATAAAGAAGAAAAACTAAATGCATGTTTAAGAGATTTTCGGAATGTAGTTGAATCGTGTTCGCAACACACTTTTCTTTTGCTGCGAATCAAAATTGAAAAGTTGTTTTAATGACTGCTCCAAGATTGTTCAATGTTTTGTTGGTTCCATTGTCGGATTGTCGTCCCGCTTCGCCGCCTACTTGCCAGCCGTAGAAGACTGCTGGAGTGATGGCAATGTTGTCCGTGATTTGCCAGCGATACCACGCCTCCCAGAGAAGATTCGAGTCGTGCACTTGCTCAGAAGTGAGTGAGTTTTTTGTTTTTTTGCTACCACTATTCGTGATGTAGGGGATTTGGCCGATGGCGGTACCAAGCGTGTTCCCTTGATAGAAAGCATCTCTCCATTCCATGCCGAGCATCCATGACTGAACTTCGGGTTTATTGGCGAGTTGGTATGGCGCGCGCTCCAGCTGGGTGAAGCCATAGCCAAAGCTCAACGAAGGGATCCATCCGTTTTGTTCTGGTTGCCAATACCCACTCAATCCAATGTTGTTGGAACTATTTGTTGGATAGTCTTCGTTTGGCTGTGAGATTTCTACCGCTAAAGGTGTGCCGCTGGGCAGAGATAGATTTTGGCTGTAGGCATAAACAGCGGCTAATCCCCATCCTCCACCAATCAATGGTAGATGTTCTCCAGTGATGGCCACTTGATTGGTCCATGTTGAGCTTGATGCAGCTGTGCCTATGCCGCCAGAATTTGAATAAAATTGCCCATATCGTCCGGATGAGGTGTACAGGTCTCCGCCTGGAGTTGAGTTGCTAACACCAGAGTTTCCTGAAATGTAGCTGCTACTGAGTTTCAGCCAGTCCCTCCCTAAAACGTTGTCTAGTGTGATTCCCAAGGATCCGCCGCGAGGATTGAAGTTGT
>Ga0189291_100467_pt1 | contig 11000 bp, 8 predicted proteins | sample UW1redminimetaG_FD_130331 | JGI IMG/M metagenome (GOLD analysis project Ga0189291, IMG submission 130331) | Marine microbial communities from the Costa Rica Dome - UW179B-red mini metaG | ecosystem: Environmental > Aquatic > Marine > Oceanic > Photic zone | place: Costa Rica: the Eastern Pacific... | reverse complement strand
GCCGGCCACGCCCAGATCGGCAAGGGCATGTGGGCCATGCCGGACCTGATGGCAGCCATGCTCGAGCAGAAGATCGGTCATCCGAAAGCCGGCGCCAACACCGCCTGGGTGCCGTCGCCGACGGCTGCCACCCTGCACGCCACCCACTACCACAAGGTCAATGTTGCCGAGGTTCAGGCCGGATTGCGCAGCCGCCCCCGCGCCAAGCTGGATGATATCCTGTCGATCCCGGTGGCGAAGAACCCCAACTGGGCGCCGGAGGAAATCCAGCACGAGATCGACAACAACGCGCAGGGAATCCTCGGTTATGTGGTGCGCTGGGTCGACCAGGGCGTCGGCTGTTCCAAGGTTCCCGACATCAACAATGTCGGCCTGATGGAAGACCGCGCGACACTGCGGATTTCAGCCCAGCACATGGCCAACTGGCTGCATCACGGCGTCGTCAGCCGCGACCAGATCATCGAGACCATGAAGCGCATGGCGGTGGTTGTCGACGGCCAGAACGCCGGTGACCCGGCCTATCGCCCGATGGCGCCCGACTACGACAAGTCGGTGGCGTTTCAGGCGGCCGTCGAACTTGTGCTGGAAGGCCGCGCCCAGCCCAACGGCTACACCGAGCCGGTGCTGCATCGCCGCCGTCTTGAACTCAAGGCCGCTTCTGCCTGAAGCGGCCTCCGGGCCGGCACACTTTGACCGCGCCCTGGACCATTGAAACGAAAAAGCCCGCCCGGGATATCCTCGGGCGGGCTTTTTGAATTTAGCGGAAAACGTCAGCCTATTGCTTGACGATCACCCGGGCGAACTTGCCGGGTTTGACCCGGTCGTAGAGATCGATGATGTCCTGGTTCATCAGCCGGATGCAGCCCGACGAAGCGGCGGTGCCGATCGATGCCCATTCCGGCGTGCCGTGCAGGCGGAACAGCGTGTCTTCGCCCTTCTGGTTGAAGAGGTAGAGCGCGCGGGCGCCGAGCGGGTTCTTCAGGCCGGGCTTCATGCCGTCCTTGCCGTACTTGGCCAGTTCCGGCTTGCGATCGATCATTTCCTTCGGCGGCGTCCATGTCGGCCATTGCTGCTTCCAGGCGATATAGGCTTCGCCTTCCCAGGCAAATCCGGCCTTGCCGACGCCAATGCCGTAGCGCACGGCCTTGCGGCCCGGCAGCACCAGGTAGAGATAGCGGTTGGGTGTATCAACGATGATGGTGCCGGCTTTTTCCCGGGTGCTGTAGGCCACGATCTGGCGGTGGAACTGCTTGTCGATCTTGCTGATCGGGACCGCCGGGATCGAATAGCCGGCATCGACAACGGTGCCATATTCCGAGGTGAAGATTTCCGAAGTGGCGCCGGACACACCCTCCTGGGTGCTTGAGGTACAGCCTGCGAGGGCGAGTGCCGCAACCAATCCGGCAATAGTCAGTGAAAATCGAGGTGACATTTTTGAAAACTTCCGAGAGCAAGGCGTGAGCGCTGGTTTCAAACCGCGCTCAACGTGATGCCGTTTATTTTAATTAAGTCTTAACTATGCAACTGTTCAGGGGTAAAAATCGATCCCCGTTTCATGCTTTGTTAGGCGTCATTGTTTTTCTGCAACATGACCATGACCTGACGTTGCGATAGAACAAAACCCGTGGCACGTATAGCGCATGCCGATCATTTCCCCACATTCCGACAATCCGCTTGTCGACGGTCGCCAGTCCGATCGCGCACTGATGGTGCGCAGGGGTGTTCAGCGTCTGTTTTCGGATCTGCGCCTGTCGATGGTGCCTGAACTGCCGCTGGCTTCGGGCCGCCGTGCCGACCTGGTTGCGCTCAATGCAGCCGGCGAAATCTGGATTGTCGAAATCAAGTCCTCGGTCGAGGATTTCCGCTCGGACCGCAAATGGCCGGAGTACCGCCAGCACTGTGACCGGCTTTTCTTTGCCACCCATTCAGGCGTGCCTGCGGATCTGTTCCCTCAGGAGTGCGGCCTGATCGTCGCTGACGAGTGGTCCGGTCATCTGCTGCGCGATGCGCCCGAACACCGGCTTGCTGCCGCAACCCGCAAGGCCATGCTTTTAAGGTTTGCCCGCGCGGCTGCGGATCGTCTGCTGCAGGCCGAACTGGCGGCGTGCTGAGGCTCGACCGGGCCGGGCGGGGTCTGGATGCGCCCTAGCGCGGTGCGCGCTTGGCCAGGATCCGCTGCAGCGTGCGCCTGTGCATGTTGAGCCGCCGCGCCGTTTCCGAGACGTTGCGTTCGCACATCTCATAGACCCGTTGAATATGCTCCCAGCGGACCCTGTCGGCCGACATCGGGTTCTCGGGAACCTCGGCCCGTTCACCCGGCTTGCGGGTCAGCGCGGCGAACACCTCGTCGGCATCGGCGGGCTTGGCCAGATAATCGATCGCGCCAAGCTTCACCGCCGTCACCGCCGTTGCGATGTTGCCATAGCCGGTCAGCACGATGATCTTGGTATCGTCGCGGCGTTCGCGGATGGCCTCGATGACATCCAGCCCGTTACCGTCCTGAAGCCGCATGTCGACAACGGCATATTTCGGCGGCTTGCCACGGGCCCTGGCAAGGCCTTCGGTAACGCTTTCGGCTATCTCGACCTCAAAGCCGCGTGCTTCCATGGCGCGGGCAAGCCTGCGCAGGAAAGGGCCGTCATCGTCGACAAGCAGCAGCGTTGCGTCCGGTCCGATGGACTCTGCTTCGGTGGAGTTGGCATTCTCGCCGGTCATGTTTCACCTCATCGGTGCGGGCAATGCAGGTTTGCATCCCCCGATTTAATGCGTTTTTTGAATTTATCCAGCTTCAACCGTGTTTCCAAGCATCTTATCGGCGCCAAACAGGTCCATTTTTTCCCTCGGCCAGCTTACTTTCACATGGGCGCCGGTCGCAGGCGGCGTTCTGTTGGAGAATTCCAGCTGGGCCCCGGATCGTTCGAGCAAGGTCTTGGCGATGAACAGTCCCAGCCCGAGTCCGCCCGCCTTCTCCCGGTCCAGGCGATTTCGCCGGTTCATAAAAGGAACCCCGATCTGCGCCAGCACATCGGGGGCGAAGCCGGGTCCGTCGTCATCAATGCTGATTTCGACCCGGTCCTGATCGTGGGTTACAGTCACCGTCACCCGGCTGTCGGCAAAGTCCACCGCGTTCTCGATCAGGTTGCCCAGCCCGAAAAGGATGCCGGGATTGCGCCGCCCGATGGTTTCACGCATTCCGGTGTCGTCATGGACGACATCGATGGCGATGCCGAATTCCCGGTGCGGGGCGATGACTTCCTCGATCAGCGACCCGAGCGGCAATCGCACCATGTGGGCTTCGTCTTCCGCTGACAGGGTCGACAACCGCCGGAGGATATCGCGGCACCTCTCGGTCTGGCTGCGCAAAAGCATCAAATCATCGGTGAACCGTGGATCGTTCACCAGTGCCTTTTCCATCTCACGCGCCACCACCTGTATGGTGGCCAGCGGTGTGCCGAGTTCATGCGCCGCAGCGGCGGCCAGCCCGTCGAGTGCTGAAATATGCTGTTCGCGCTGTAACACCAGCTCGGTCGCTGCCAGCGCATCGGCCAGCTGGTTGGCCTCTGCCGAGACCTGGAAGGAGTAGAACGCCGCAAAGGCCGTGGTTGACACGATGGCGATCCACGCGCCGGCAATCAGCAGGTACGGAACCTCGAAATCGCTGCCGGGATACCAGGGAAGCGGAAGTGAATAGAAGGCCAGAACCGTGACCGCGGCCACCGACAGGGCGCCCAGGCTCAGCGTGTGGCGCACCGGTTGCGAGGCCGAGGAAATGATCACCGGAACGCACAACAAGACGGAAAACGGATTGGCCAGTCCGCCGGTGATGAACAGCAAGCCCGACAGTTGCAGAACGTCGAAAGACAACACCCCTGTCGCGCCCAGCGGCGGCAGACGGTGAGCTGCGGGAAACCGCACGGAGAGAAAGACATTCATCCAGGCCGAGCAGGCGATCAGCGCGAAGCAGAACAGCTCGGGCACTTCAAAGCCGTAGCCATGGGCAACAATCAGCACGGTCGCGCTTTGGCCGATCACCGCCAGCCACCGCAATCGCGTCAGTGTCTGCAGGCGCAGCCGGTGCCTGATCGAATGGTCGTGAAGAAACGGCGGAAAAGCGTTCATGCGTATTGATTTAGCGCATCGCCGCCGGGATTCACAATCTGTTTTGCCGGAACCTTGCCGAAGTTCAGCTGCCGCGTGGCTTGGCGCGGTGCGTCGGGGCCGCTTCCGCCGGGTTTTCCGGCCAGGGGTGGCGAGGGTAGCGGCCGCGCATGTCGGCTCGCACATCGGCCCATGAGCCGCGCCAGAACCCGGGCAGGTCGCGTGTTGTCTGGATCGGCCGTTGTGCCGGTGACAACAGCTCCAGGGTCAGCGGCAGCCGTCCGCCGGCAATCGCGGGATGTGCGGTTTCGCCAAACAGTTCCTGCACCCGGATCGCCACCACCGGGCTTTCCTCTTCATAGCGGATCGGCAGCCGCGATCCGGTTGGCGCTTCGTAATGGGTTGGTGCCAGCCGGGTAATCTCGCCACGGGCGCCGGGGCCGCACAATGACAGCAAGCCTTCATTCAGCCCGTCGCGGTCGATGGCCTTGAGCGATGTGACGCCGGGCTGAAACGGCGCGAACCAGATTTCGAGCCCATCCAGCAGGGCCTGCTCCGACACATCCGGCCACGGCGCCCCGAGGCTCTTGTTCAGGAAGCCGATCCGGTCACGCAATTGCAGGCCGGCGGGCGAGAACGGCAGCGCCTTCAGCCCGGCCTTGCGGATCGCCGCGCACAGCACCGCCATCGCCGCCGCGTCATCGGGTTTCGGCAACGGCGATTCGGCCAGCGTGATGGCGCCAAGCCGGTTGATCCGCCGTGCCCGCACCGACCCCGATTGCGGATCGAAATAACACTCCTCGGTTTGCACCGCCCGGTTTTCGAGAACCTCGTCCAGCGCTTCTCCCGACAGGTCCGCGGCCGCGAGGATCCGCGCGGCTTGCGCCTTGCCGCTCAGATCCGCAATCACCAGGAACTCCGATCCTGCCAGCCGGTCGGCCTCGTCGATGGCGGCACCCCGGCCATTGGCCATGACGAAGCGTCCGCGTCCGCCGCGCTGGCGGGCGATACGATCCGGAAACGCATGCACCAGCAAAGCCGCAGCCGGGCAGGGGGTCGGGTCTTGCGAAGATTTCCCGCCGCCTGCCAACCGCGCCGCCAGCGCGCGGGCAGCCGACGCCCGTTGGCCCCTGTCGCTGCGAAAACGCGACAACCGGGTTTCCAGATCGGCGTCCTGCCCGCCAAGGCCCTGTTCTGTGAGCAGCACAGCCAGTTCGGCGGCGGCAAATCCGTGTCCGTCTTCCTGCCCGGTAACCACCATCGCTGCCAGCCGCGGCGGCAGCGCCAGGGCGCGCATGCGTTTGCCCTGATCGGTCAGCCCGCCCTCCGTGCCGATTGCGCCGAGGCCTTCGAGCAAGAGCCGCGCTTCCTCGATCGCCGCATCAGGCGGGGGATCGATAAAGCGCAATTGCTTCGGATCCCTGACACCCCAGGCGAGGCAGTCGAGCACCATGGTGGAGAGATCGCTGGCAAGGATCTGCGGTGTGGCGAACGCCGGCAGCGCCTTGGTCTGTTCGGCCCGCCACAGCCTGACAGTGATGCCCGGCGCGGTTCGTCCGGCACGGCCGGCGCGCTGGTCGGCGGACGCCTGGGACGCCCGAATGGTTTCAAGCCGGGTGATGCCGGTCGACGGCTCGTAGACCGGCTGGCGCACCAGCCCGCTGTCGATGACGATCCGCACCCCGTCGATGGTGATCGAGCTTTCCGCCACCGGCGTGGCCAGCACCACCTTGCGCCGGCCTTCCGGCGCAGGCCGGATCGCCGCGTCCTGCTCCTGCGCACTCAACCCGCCATAAAGTATCTGCACGTCGGTCTGTGGCCCCAGCCGGTCTTCAAGCCGCGACGCCACCTGCCGGATCTCGCCCTGTCCCGGCAGGAAGGCCAGGATCGACCCGGTCTCGTTGCGGTGAAGCGTCTCGATTGCGCTGGTCATCGCCGCCTCGATACGCTCTCCGGCCGACCTGTCGATGTGACGAATGTCGACCGGGTAGCTGCGGCCCAGACTCTCGATTACCGGGCAATCGTCGAGCAGTGCCGCGACACGGGTGGTGTCAAGCGTTGCCGACATCACCAGGATGCGCAAGCCCTCGCGCAGGCCCGACTGGATGTCGAGCGCCAGCGCCAGGCCGAAATCGGCCTCCAGCGCACGCTCGTGAAATTCATCGAAGATCACGCAGTCGATGCCTTCGAGATCGGGCGAGGACAGTGCCATGCGGGTGAACACCCCCTCGGTCACCACCTCGATCCGGGTCCTGGCCGACACCCTGGTGTCGAGCCGCATCCGGTAGCCGACGGTTTCGCCGACCTCTTCACCGAGCATCGATGCCATCCGCCGCGCTGCTGCGCGCGCCGCCAGCCGGCGCGGCTCGATCAGGATGATCTTGCCGGAAAGCCAGGGTTCGTCCGCCAGCACCAGCGGCACCAGCGTGGTCTTGCCCGCCCCCGGCGGGGCTGCAAGCACGGCATTGGGATTGTCGGCCAGCGCCGCCCGCAACGGAGCAAGCGCATCGGAGACCGGCAGGTCGGCATAACGGGCGGCCAGATCGCTCACGCCGGATCGACCTTGTGAACCGGCCCGCCGGCCGCCCGCGCATCTTCCGCGTCATGGGTGACAAGCACCACCGGCAAGCCCGCCCGGCGTGCCCGGTCAAATACCATTTGCCGTGTCTGCTCGCGCAGATTGGCGTCGAGCTTGGAAAACGGCTCGTCAAGCAACAGCAGCCGCGGCCGTGACATCAGCACCCTTTGCAGCGCGACGCGGGCTTTCTGGCCGCCCGACAGCGTATCGGGGTCGCGGTCGCCAAAACCGGCCAGGTCAGCATCTGCAAGCGCTGCGTCAGCCAGCGCCCGCCGTTGGCTGCGGCCGCGGACATCCTCGGGAATGGCAATGGCGATATTGTCGGCGACACTCAAGTGAGGAAACAACAGCGGGTCCTGGAACAGGATGCCGGCGTGGCGTTTTTCCGCTTCCAGCGCGGTCAGGTCGAGGCCATCGACGAAGACCTTGCCACTGGCGCAAAACACCGGATCGAGAAACCCGCCGAGATAGGCCAGCAGCGTCGATTTGCCGGAGCCCGACGGCCCCATAACCGTCAGCGTCTCTCCGCGCCGGACCCGGGCATCGAGCCCCACCAGCAGCCGCTCGCCAAGGCGGATGCGCACGTCATCCAGCACCAGTCCCTGAGTTTCGATCACGCTGTCCATTCTCACACCCGCAAGCCTCGCCGGTTGCGGAATACCAAGCCGGGCAATCCCGTTGCAATGCTAAAAGCAAGAAACGGCAACAGCGTCTGCATGAAGGCATAGACGCCGATGACCCGCCGGTTGCCGCCCGCTGCCAGCGCCACCGCCTCGGTGGTCACCGTGGTCAGCCGTCCCGCGCCGATCAGCACTGTCGGAAGATATTGCCCGACCGAGACGGAAAACCCGACTGCTGCCGCCGTCAGGATGGCGCGGGTCAGCATCGGCAGCCGGATCGCAATCAGCGTGCGGCTCCGGCTCATCCCCAGCCCTGCGGCAATCAGGTCATGGCGCCGGTCATGCGCCCGCCACGGATCGCTCAGCGACAGGAAGACATAAGGCAGCACGAACACCAGATGCGCCAGCACCAGCGCCGGAAAACTGGCATCGACCCCGAGCCAGATCGACAGCACCTGCAAGCCGAACATGAACGAGATCTGCGGCACGATCAGCGGCAGGTAGATCAGCAAAAGCGCGCCGCCGCCGCGTCCGCGCCCGGTCTCGTATTCGCGCTCGAGGCACAGGATGGTCAACACGAGCGCGATCAGTGTCGACAGGCCGGCAACAGCCAGCGTCGTCGCCAGCGGCCCGCTCATCCGCGGCAGCGCCTGCATCCAGCTGCGCAGGCTGAAACCCGACGGCAGCGCATCGGGGAATTGCCAGAGGCCGGACACAGACCACAGTGCCAGCACGGCAATGCCGCCAAACACGATCGCGGCAGACGCCACCATCACCGTCCGCGCGCCGATGCGCAGTGCCGCATCGTGCCGCCAGCGCCGCCCCGCATCACGGCTGATCCGGACCAGAAAGGCCCCGGTCTTTTCAAACCCGACCCAGCCGAGCAGCGCGAGCAACGTCACCCCCAGCTGCGCAACCGCGCCGGCCGATGCAAGAAACCGGGATTCAAGCTCGGGATCGTTCATCCAGTCGATCAGCCGCACCGGCAGCGTCGGCGGCAGATGCGGCCCGAGGATCAGCGCCACATCGACCACCGAGCTGGCATAGGCGACAACGGCGAACACCGCCAACCGCACCTGCCGGTAAAGCGGCGGCCACAACAAAAGGGTGAAGCTGGCGATCCGGCCATAACCGAGCGACCGTCCCAGCCGCATGGTCTCGGCGTGCCTCGTTTGCGGCAGTGCCGCCAGGGTCACCAGGAACAGGAACGGGATTTCCTTGACGATCAGCCCGGCCATCATCGACAGCGCCAACGGGTCGTTGACGATCAACAGGTCGGGCGGCTGATCCAGCCCGGTGGCCCACGGCGAAAACAGCCGCATGATCATGCCCGACGGGGCAATCAGGAAGGCAAGTCCGAACGCCGCCGCCGCGTGCGGCACCGACAAAAGCGGCGAAATCATCCGCCGCATCCGCGTAAACGCAGGTGAGCCGAGATCGCTGGCGACGAAGGCCGCCACAGCACCCAGCGCCACCAGCGTGGTCACCAATCCGATGACGATCGACAGCATCGCCGAGCGGAAGATCCCTGGAACTGCGGCGAGATCGCTAAAATGCTGAAGCGTGAAACCCGCACCGCCCAACTCGGGCAGGTAGCCCAGCGCCGGAAGCGCGGTGCCTGCCAGCCCGAAGGCCAGCGGGCCGAGCAGGATGGCAAGGGTGAGGGGCGGCGCCAGTCGCGCCAGGCGTACGCCGCCCGTCATTTCAAGAGCTCCAGCTTGGGAAAGCCACGCCGGTCAGTTGGCTGCGCCGTAGCGCTTGAGCCACTCGCCTTCGATCCGCTCCATCCAGTCCGGATGCGGTTCGTCCAGCGCCGGGCCGAGCTGATCCGGCTTCAGCGTGGCGATGCCCAGATCAAGCGCGTCGAACGCGGCGCGTTCATCTGTAGACAGCTTGTCCATCGACAGCACGGTCGGATCGCCCCAGATCGACGGATCCTGCTTGCGGGCCTGGGCTTCCGGCGAGATCAGGAAGTTGGCCAGCACCAGCGCGCCTGCCTTGGCCGCGGCATTGTAGGGAATGGCGACGAAGTGGGTGTTGCCCAACGTGCCGTCGGTATAGGCAAACGACCGCACCGTGTCGGGCAGTTCGCCAGCGGCGATGCCCGCCGAGGCCTCGGACGGATTGAAGGCGAAGATGATGTCGAGCTCGCCGTCGGCCAGCTTCTGCTTCATGTCGGGATAGTTCTGCGGATAGGCCTTGCCGCCACGCCACAGGTTCGGATGCAGCGTGTCGAGATAGGCAAACAGCGGCGCCACGTCCTCATCGAAACTCGCGTCCGTCACCGGCTGGCTCAGCTTGGATTTATCGGCGATGGTCTCGATCAGAACCTGCTTGAGGAACGACGAGCCGATGAAATCCGGCGGCTGCGGGTAGGAGAACCTGCCGAGATTGTCTTGGGTCCATTTCAACAGCTCCGCCGACGACTTTGGCATGCTCTCGGCCGGTGTCCGCGCGGTGTCGTGGAAGAACACCATCTTGGCCCCACCCCACGGGCTTTCGAGCCCGTCGGTGGCGATGGTGAAATCGGTCAGGATCGTCGGCTTGTTCTCATGGTCGACATAGGTCCAGTTCGGCAGCCCGGTGGTCCAGTCCGGCGACATCAGCAATTGCTGCCGCTTCATCGAGGCGAAGTTCTCGCCGTTGATCCAGATCAGATCGACCGATCCGCCCTCGTTCTTGCCCGCGGTTTTCTCGGCCAGCACCTTGGCCACCGCGCTGGCGGTGTCATCGAGCTTGACGTGAACCACCTCGACCCCGAAGCGCTCTTTCAGTGTTTCTCCGGCCCAGCCGATATAGCTGTTGATGTTCTCCGAGCCGCCCCAGGCGTTGAAATAGACCGTCTGGCCCTTGGCTTCGGCCAGAACCGCGTCCCAGTCGCGCGGGTTCGGATCGGCGGCCTTGGCCGCGTGCGACAGGGCAAGCGCTGCGGTCAGCGCTCCGGCAAACAGGATAGGAGACTTCAACATGGCATTCCTCTTGAGGCGGAAAAGTTCAATCCACACACCACAGGCTCATGGTGGCGTCAATCAAAGCCACTGCGCCGAAGCGTCACATTTTGGTGAGCCGCGCGTGTTCGCGGGCCCCGCATGAGCTTTGCCCGGCAAAGGCTAGTGTGCCTCGTCCCAGTTCAGCGCCGCGCGTGCGTCAACTTTCAGCGGAACCGCCATGTCGATCGCCGGCATCGCGGCGTTCTCCATCACCCCGGCGATCACCGGAATGATCTTGTCGGCGTCGGCTTCAGCCGCTTCGAAAATCAGTTCGTCGTGAACCTGCAGCAGCATCCGCGCCTGCATTCCGGCCTTTTCAAGCGCCGGCTCCATCCGCACCATGGCGCGGCGGATGATGTCGGCGGCCGAGCCCTGGATCGGTGCGTTGATGGCGGCGCGTTCGTTGAAGGCGCGAACCTGCGGGTTTGACGAGCGGATTTCCGGATAATGCGCACGGCGACCGAAGATCGTCGTCACATACCCATGCTCCTTGGCCTCGGCCTTGGCGGCGTCCATGTAGTCCTTAATGCCGGGGAACCGCTCGAAATACTTGCGGATGTAGTCGCCCGCTTCGGAGCGTTCGATACCAAGCTGGTTGGCGAGCCCAAAGGCCGAAATTCCATAGATGATGCCGAAATTGATTGCCTTGGCGCGGCGGCGGACCTCGGACGGCATGCCCTCCACCGGAACCCCGAACATTTCTGACGCGGTCAT
>Ga0189291_100466_pt1 | contig 11125 bp, 10 predicted proteins | sample UW1redminimetaG_FD_130331 | JGI IMG/M metagenome (GOLD analysis project Ga0189291, IMG submission 130331) | Marine microbial communities from the Costa Rica Dome - UW179B-red mini metaG | ecosystem: Environmental > Aquatic > Marine > Oceanic > Photic zone | place: Costa Rica: the Eastern Pacific... | reverse complement strand
CTTTTCATCTAATGCTGTAATAAAATGCTTAAAGGTTTACAGTAGCGCTTTAACGATATAGGAGTGTACTTATTTGGTGTTAATTTACCGGTTCCAAATGTTGCGGAGAGAGCCAGTATTTCTTAGTATAAGCACACGTTCTCGAAAGGGCAAGATTCTGCAAAAAATTGTTCTAAATAACTCTAATTACGTATTCATGAAATTTTCAGTATCAAGTAACGAACTCAACAAAGGGCTGTCGGCCGTAATCGGGGCAGTACCATCCAAAGCAACACTTCCAATTCTGGAAACAATTTTGTTTCAATGTGAAGATGGAAAATTGAAATTATCCGCCACAGATCTAGAAATTGCCATTGTAGAATATATTGATGCGGATATTGAAGATGAAGGCTCGGTTGCAATTCCTGCGCGTCGTTTACTTGAAACATTACGTCAGCTACCAAATATTCAGGTGTTCTTTACCGTGGACGAACGTAAGAATATAAATTTCCGCACAGACAAAGGTAACTATAAGCTTGTTGGTGACGATGCGGATGAGTTTCCTGAAATTCCTACTCTTGATGGTGGGGTTGAAATTAATGCTTCCGCAGAAAATATAAACAATGCCATTAATAAAACATTATTTGCAGTTTCGAGTGATGATCTTCGCCCGGCTATGATGGGGGTTTATTTTAAGATTGGAACCGAAGAAAGCAAGTTTGTAGCAACAGATGGCTATCGTTTGGTTGAGTATGTGAATAAAGAGATTAAAGGAAGTAATGACATAGAATTTATCGTCCCTGATAAAGCACTGAATTTAGTTCAGAAGAATACAAATGGAGACGAATGTGAAATTACGGTTACTCAGGACCACGCTCGATTTAAAAGTGATAATACCATTGTGATCACCAGATTGATCAATGAGCAATATCCTAACTATGATTCGGTAATTCCTAGAGACAACAACAAGTTTTTAACTATCTCTAAAGAGCAAATGCTTTCTACGGTAAGACGTGTCGCTATTTTCTCCAGTTCTACAACAAGGCAAATTAGATTGGAACTTAAACCTGACAAATTGACTATCAGAGCTGAAGATCTTGATATGAGTAGTGAAGCAAAAGAAACAATTGCTTGCGAATATTCAAATGAGGAGTTGGAAATCGGCTTTAATGCAAAATACTTAGGTGATGTACTCAGCAACATTGATGATGAAGAAGTGAGTTTCGAATTCTCTTCACCTAATAGAGCAGGTATTGTCCGTCCTTCGGAGAAAAGTGATCACGAAGAAATTCTAATGGTAGTGATGCCTGTGATGTTGAATAACTATTCTTAATGAGCCAAATAATTACGCTTACTACCGATTTTGGTCTTCAGGATCAATATGTAAGTTCGATGAAGGCGATCATTTTAGGACTAGCTCCTGATGTTCGACTCATTGACATTTCACATGATATTCCTGCTCAGGATATTATGGCGGGAGCATGGGTAATTCGTAATTCGGCAGTTCTGTTTCCAAAAAATACTGTACATCTTGTGGTTGTAGATCCGGGAGTTGGAACCGATCGAAATCCGATCGTTCTTAAAGTGAATGATCAATATTTTGTAGGGCCTGATAATGGAATTTTCTCTCTTTTTTATAGTGAATTTGAGCACGAAGCTATAAAGTTGAATAAAGAGAAATATTGGAGAAAAGAACGATCCAGAACTTTTCATGGGCGTGATATATTTGCTCCGGTAGCTGCTCACCTCATAAATGGAGTTCCTCTGAAAGAACTTGGAGATCCAATCAAAGATTTGGTTACCTATCACTGGGCAGTTCCAATTGGGGATAAAGATGGTTTGCAAGGCTGGGTAGTTCATATTGATCGATTCGGAAATCTTATTACCAATATATCTGAAGACCTTATTGAGGATATGATCGGACGTAGAAAGGTTAGAATATATGTGGGAAATACAATGATCGATCATTTAGTGAATACTTTTGGTGATGTAGAAGATGGAGATCCGGCTGCATTTATCGGAAGTTCGGGAATGTTGGAGATTGGTATAAATAAAGGAAATGCCGCAAAGCTTTTAAGTGTTGATAAAGGCGCACAGGTGTCGTTAGTGCTCCAAAAATGAGTGCGTAACACCAAAGCAGTAATCACGTACTGTTTCCACGAATCCAAGACGGAAAGGACTATGAGCTTTGAATTAAAATCTCCGGAAAACGAAAGAGCAGCTATTCAGGTACCGAAAGAAATTTCGAACCTTACCAAACCATTTAGTGGCACATTATGCTCTCAGGATGGAGATGAGTACGAGGTAAAAAATAATATCATCGATATTCTTGGAGGTCAACCAGACTTTTCGAGTTTAGCTTCTTATACGAATCATTGGAAGCTGACCGCCACTATTTATGAAGAGATCTGGAGAAAACGTTCCTTGTCTTTGCTAACAGGCGAAGACTTCCCGATTGAAAAAGAACATGAATTATTGATCGAATGGACGGAACCTGAAGAAGACGGACTTTATCTTGATTTAGGATGTTCCACAGCACTGTATGGAAGGGCATTAAAAGCCGCACAATCAAAAGCGGAAGTAGTTGGGCTGGATTTTTCTATGCAGATGTTGGAAGAAGCTCGCATCAAAGCAGAAGCTGATGAAACCGATCTATATTTTGTTCGGGCTGATGGAAAAGCGCTCCCGTTTTTTAGCAAGACTTTCGATGGAATTGTGATGGGAGGAACGCTCAATGAACTTACTGAAGAAATAAAAGTCTTGAATGAAGCACACCGCGTTTTGAAAGAAGATGGTGTCTTATTTATGATGCATCTCATTAAAGCGGATGCATGGTACGGTCGGTTACTTCAGGAGTCGATGGGGATTGGCGGAATTAAATTCTGGACAAAAGACGAGAGCAACAAACTCTTCAACCAAACAGGGTTCAAAGTGGAAGAGCAGATCACCAGAGGAATCGTTTGTTTTACCAGATTAAAAGTCGGTTAAAAAAGTGCTTTTTAATGTAGTATAGTTATATTTGTGGCGTTATAAAGTTAATATGCGTCAACTTAGCTGTACATATCATTTGAAATACGTTTTGGCTCTTATTTTTGCCGTTCAGGGATCTTCTCTATTGATTGCTCAGGAATTCAGCCAACAAGAGCTTCTTAATTTTGCTGAATCCAAAAAGAAAAATTATTCCAAACAGAAAGGGACTACGAGCATCCCTGTTTTTCATTTCTACAGCGCAGATTGGGAAAAACTACCTACGATCTACCAAAGTTCTAATCTACAGATCTCACAAGCTCTGAAAAATGATTTTCTATGGAGCGGAGGTATTGCAGGGTTATCCCTTTCCGGGGAAAATCAAATTTTAGGCTATTGGGACGTTGATCAACCCAGACTTACCCATCAGGAATATTCAGGAAGAGTTAGTTTTGTAGATTCAGAAGGTGGAACAAATGATAACCACGCCACACAAATGGTTGGAACTATGATTGCAACCGGTGTTGATGCAAATGCTCGGGGAATGGCGAACGCTGCAGAAGTTGAGGCTTATAACTGGAATAATGATATAGGAGAAATGGCGCAAGCTGCCGCAGATAGTTTAACAAGTTCTGCGCATCCTTATGCAGATATTGCCGGGTGGACCACTTCATCAACTGTTTGTGGAAGTGGATTTACATGGTATTCTCTTGAATCTGAGAATCCATCCAAAGCCTATCAATTTGGCTACTACGATCTTAAGGCTCAGGAATGGGATAGTGTGGCATATATGGCACCAAACTATCTGATCGTAAAAGCTGCAGGTAATTCAAGAGGTGCTGGCCCGGAATCTCAACCCATAAAACACTGGAAAATTGATGCGAGCCTGAATTGTTCAGAAGATTCAACTAGTGTGCGCCAAATAAACGGTGGTGAAAGCGGCTTTGAATCTCTGGCCGGTTCTTCGGTTTCAAAAAATGTACTGGTAGTAGGCGGTGTGGAAAGTTCGGTAAATGATTTTTCTGATTTAAGCTCAATTTCACCGATTGATGGATCGGGATTTGGACCAACAGATGATGGCAGAATTAAACCTGATTTAGTTGTTCCATCAGGTGCGTATACTTCGTCATCAAGTTCAGATAATTCTTATTCAACATCGAGTGGAACTTCTTCTTCTACAGCTGCGGTATCAGGATCTGTGGCATTGATTCGAGAACATTATCAAAACCTTAATGCTGACACGCTTTCTTCAGCTTCATTAAGAGCACTTCTGGTACATTCAGCGGATGATGTTGGCGTTGAAGGTCCTGACTATAAAATGGGTTGGGGGATGATGAATACCGAACGAGCAGCAAGATTTTTATCAGCAAATAAATCGGATGTTGAAAGGGCTGTTTTAAAAGATACTTTGCTTAATGACGGGAACAGTATACAGATCAACTATCAGCATAGTTCATCTAAGCCTTTGATTGTTACGATTGCATGGACTGATCCGAAAGGTGAGGCTCCGGAATCCGGGGACGATCCAAATGACATTCTGCTTGTTAATGATGTAGATATTCAGCTAACCGATCCAAATTCCGCTGTTTTTTCTCCCTGGATTTTAGATAAAGATAATCCTGCAAATAAAGCTACAACCGGAGATAATGATGTAGATGATATTGAGCAGATTATTATTACAAATCCGGTTTCGGGCGAATACACGATTGCAATTTCTCATGAAGGAACTATTCAATCGGGAAGTCAACAGGTGTCTGTTCTTATAAGTGAAGCAGAACCTCGGGTTCAATTTTCTACAATTTCTGACGGAAACTGGACAGATTCCGGTTCTTGGTTGAATGGCAATATTCCATCTTCAATAACAGATGAGGCTGTATTAAAACATAGTATTATATTAAACACAGATGTTACCATAGGAAGTATTTTATTTGATGGAGCAAATTCGGAGTTGATTCTTAATGGTCAATCTTTAAGCTTATACGGAGATCATCAAAATAACTCAGGAAAGGGTTTTGGGGGAGATAGTTTGTCTTCAATTATAATTAATGGATGGGAAGTTAATTCTGATCCGCTGAAGTTTGAACCTTCGAAAGGAAAATTGTCCATACTTAAAGTCGACGTATCAGGAGATACGGTAGAAATTGGTTCGGATCTAAACATTTACCAAAAATTAGAACTGTTAAAAGGATTTGTTAAACAATCATCAGGCGAATTAGCACTTATTTCTGACGACGACAATACGGCAAACTTGATAAAAGATAATGGAGAGATAATTACAGATTTTGTTTACTCAAGGGCTTTTACTGAAGAAGTATCGGGATGGAGAATGATTTCTTCGCCGGTTGGTGATGAGAATTTCAGTTCCTTAAATGATAATTTCTTCACTCAAGGCGGAAGTTGGGCTTCAAATACTGCGACTGCCCCAAATTCAAGTTTATGGTTATTTGATCCCGGTAATCAAAACTTCAGTGGGTTTTATGGAGCTGATTCAACATTTACATCCGGTAATGGGTATTTATTTTATATGTTTAATTCAGATCCGGGCGGGAGTCAAATTTTACCGGCAAATCTCAAAATGAAAGGATCAGAACCTGATTCATTGACGGTAGATCTTTTTCGTGGCTCACACGATTCTACAAGTTATAATTTGATGGGTAATCCGTTTGCCGGAACTTTGGATTGGCATGAGATCGTAAATGATGGAACCGATCTGGCATCTAGCTATGCAGTTTGGGATCCCGCTTCATCAGAAGGTGAAACATCAGGATTCAAATATTATAACATGACTGGAGAGATTGGATCTGCGGGAAGGTATATAGCACCAATGCAGGGATTTTTTGTTCAAGCAGAGAATTCGAGTGGGAAGTTGAATTTCAAACAATCTCAAAAAGTAGAGAATGAGCCAACCAAACTTGGAAAAAGAACGGTAGCGGAATCAATAGCATATATAAACGTAAAACTTTTAGATGAATCCAATAGTCTCCTTGATGATCAGGCCCACATTGTATTCAGTGATTTAGGCCGAGTAGAAAAAGATGCTTTAGATGTGAATAGAATAAAGTCGCTACACCAAAATAAGAATACCGTTTCATTTCTTTCTGCGAACAAAGAACAAAGAGTTTTTGAAAGCAGATCAATTAATGAGGAAAAGGATAAAATTGCTTTAAGCTTAGATTTAAAGAAGTCGGGATTCTATACATTGAACTGGGAAAAAATGACAAATATCCCGGAAGATTGGCAGATTAGCTTGTTAGGTATGAATGATGAAGAGCTTATAGATTTCAAAGAAAACAAAGAGTATAGATTCTATTTTGAGAATGAAAAAGAGAGAGGTACGAAACAATTCTATATAACAGTAAACCGAAACGTATCTACATCAACAGAAGAAGAAAGTACTCCGGCGTCTTTTCGATTGAAGCAAAACTATCCCAACCCATTTAATCCCTTGACGGTAATAGAATATGATCTTCCAAAAAGTGCAGAAGTAAAGATTGAAGTTTATGATATTCTTGGAAGATTGGTGGTTACGTTGGTTGATGAAAGAAAGTCAGTAGGATTTCATTCGATACAGTTTAATGCCGGTAACCTTTCAAGCGGAACGTATTTCTACAGAATTAAGGCGGGGGATTTTGTAGAGGTAAAACCTATGATGCTGATTAAGTAAATAGTTGGTTAATTCTGGAGTTTAAAAACAACAGGAAGGCTCATCTTAACACAAACGGGCTCTGCTCGTTGTTTTCCGGGCCTAAATTCTGCTGTGTTAACTAATCGCAGCGCCTCCTCATCACAACCTCTACCAATTCCCCGAATTACTCTGGCGCTATCAGGTCGACCAAGTTTATCAACTATAAATTGGACGGTAACTCTGCCTTCTATTCCGGCTCGTATCGCAACATCGGGATATTGAAGTCTTTCGTGAAGACCAGATTGTCCACCAATAAGTTCAGGCATTTCTTCAACTACTAAGAATGTTTCTTCACAAACGGAGAGATTGATCTCAGGTTCATTGCTACCGGATTTGCAACCTGTTAAAACAATGATTATCAGGATTAAGTAAATATTGGGAAACCTCATTTTACATATTCTCAGGAGCGGAGATTCCAAGGATAGTCAATCCATTTCTCAGAACTTGAGCTGTTGCTTTTGCAAGTTTAATTCTTGCCTGAGCTAAATCCTCATCTACACCAATAATTCTGCAATCATGGTAGAAACTTGTGAATGCTGAGGCGACGTCATTTAAGAAATTAATCAAACGATGAGGTTCACGGGCATTGGCGGCATTAGAAACCATTTCAGGAAAACGAAGGATGGTTTTGATCAACGTTTCTTCAGATTCATGCTTCAACAGAGCCAGGTTTACTTCTTTTGAGAAAGTGTACTCTTCCAGTGCTTTTCGAAGTACGCTCGCAATTCTTGCATGAGCATACTGCAGATAGAAAACAGGGTTTTTATCACCGGCTTCTTTGGCTTGAGCGATATCAAATTCTAAATGCGTATTCGGAGATCGCATCAAAAAGAAGAAGCGGGTCACGTCAGAGCCGACTTCATCCATGAGTTCATCAAGAGTGACAAAATTAGCTTTACGGGTACTCATTTTAAAAGGTTGACCGTCTTTCACGATCGTCACAAACTGATAAATGATTACATCTATCTTTTCCTTGTCATATCCCATTGCGGAGATTCCCGAAAGTACATCCGGATAAGTGGCAATATGATCTGCGCCAAACACATCCAGACATAGATCATAACCGCGATCCAGTTTATTCATGTGATAAGCAATGTCGGGCAATCTGTACGTAGGCTCGCCGGTACTTTTGATTAGAACGGTGTCTTGTTCTTTGCCAAACTCGGTAGTTTTAAACCAAACAGCGCCGTCTTTATCAAAAACGAGACCTTTTTCACGAAGCTTTTCAACAGTGGAATCAATAGATCCATCAGCATACAAACTGTGTTCGTTGAAGAATGAATCCATATCGATATTCATTCTTTTCAGCGTATTGCTGATGTCAGCAAAGATTGCTTCTTCTGCTTTTTCCTTGAAAGGCTTCCATTCTTCGGGATTACCCGAAAGATCTTTGTTTTCAGAAGCTAATTCCGCCGCGATATCACGAATATATTCACCCTCATATCCGCCTTCGGGAAACTCAACTTCTTTGCCAAGTTCTTGAAGATATCTTGCTTGCACACTTTGACCAAGCACACGCATTTGTCGCCCGGCATCATTGAAGTAGTATTCTCTGTCAACTTCGGCGCCTGTCCACTCTAATAACCGAGCAACGGTGTCGCCAAGCACGGCATTTCGGCCATGACCAACAGTTAATGGTCCGGTTGGATTGGCACTTACGAATTCCACAAGGATTTTTTTGCCAGTATGCTCGGTAGTTTTTCCGAATTCTTCACCCGAATCCAGAATAGATTGAAGTTCATCATACAGATAATAATCAGCAAAACGAAAATTGATAAAACCCGGTCCGGCTATTTCTACCGAAGAAATTTTATTCTCATCATATTTCAATCCATCAATGATCTGCTGTGCAATGGCTCTGGGATTGTTGCGAAGAGGCTTTGCTAACATCATTGCCACATTGGTGGAAGCATCTCCATGTGCGGAGTCTTTAGGGGCTTCTGTCTGGATTTCAGGAAGTTCTTCTAGATCAAATTGTTGTAAAGCGTCAGCGATTATCTGCCGGAGGTAGTCGTTCATTTTGGAATTCATTTCGGGATTCAGCTCAAATATAAAGGAATTAAGAATTAGGAATAAGAGAATTAGGAATAAAAGCCGAATTAGTTTCTCAGATTGGTTTTAGTAGTTTTGATAATAGAACCTATAATTTTAAGGAGTTCATCACAATCTTTCAGCAATGAATCGGCTTGATCTTGTGAAACATAATTGGAATCCCGAAGCAATCTGATCCAGTAATGAGATTCTCTCGCTTCTCTGTAAGAAATGCTAAGTTTGTACTTAAAATCTTTCTTGGTAGTTCCTCCAATTGCCTCTTCAACATTAGCTCCGATGGATGTTCCTGAACGAAGTAACTGTCTGGAAATACTGAATTATTTTTGCTCAGATACTAAATACTTGTTCAACTTTATAATCCTCAAAGCAAAGTCGTATGACTTGGTCTGAATAATATTGTCCGATTTCATGTTCTTAATTCTCTTATCCCTAATTTTATATTCTATTATTCTTAATTATGCGAGCCAAGCGAGCGTAAACTCACAAACTCGTATCCTGCGATTATAATGTGGTCATCAACAGGGATGCCGAGAAGTTTTCCGGATTCGGAGATTCTTTTGGTTAGCTGAATATCTGCGGTGGAAGCTTTTGCATTTCCTGAGGGATGGTTATGGAATAAAAGAACTGAATTGGCTTGATGAACAATAGCTTGTCGCATTACTTCGGCGGGCTCTACAATGGTGGCGTTACTTCCGCCGGAGCTTATTTGCTGAAATCCGGTGAGTATCTTTTTGTGATTTAGAAAAGCCACGATGAACACTTCTTTGGTGAGATGACGAAGTTTTGGTCCAAAGAAAGCAACCGCATCTTCAGGGGCAGTAACTTGAATTTCTTCGCCCAAACCGGCGACTTGAATTCTACGAGCAAGTTCAAAAGCTGCTTCAAGCGTAATAGCTTTTACTTTGGCGATTCCGGGAATAACTCGTAATTCACTCCATTGTTTTTTGATGAGGGTATGCAATCCATTGAAGTGATTGAGCAACGCTCTTGAAGTTTCGATCACGTTCATTTTTTGAGTGCCGGTTCGCAAGAGAATGGCAAGGAGTTCGGCATCAGATAATGAACCCGCGCCATATTTTATGAGCTTTTCCCGAGGCTGTTCGTCAGGACGCATATCTTTAACAGTTCTGTTTAAAAAATCTTCGGAGGAAAAAGTTTCTGTATTCATGGCATTGTATTTTTTGCCAAGTAAGACAGGTTGGGAGGGGATTCCTTACAAAAATTTATGAATAATGAATATCGAACAAGGAATATTCAATGATGAAGTAGAAGCATTTCTAAACTCTTCCAGAGTTGAAATGGATTTAACCTATAATTTAGGAAACAATAACTCTGGAAGAGTTACTACAATCTACAAGCGTTTAATCAGATTGGTGTTCCAAAATATCGCCGGGTTGGCAGTCGAGGGCTTCGCAGATTGCTTCTAAGGTTGAGAAACGAATGGCTTTGGCTTTTCCGGTTTTTAGGATGGAAAGATTGCTCATAGTCACGCCGACTTGTTCGGAAAGTTCGGTAAGACTCATTTTCCGTTTGGCTAACATTACATCAAGATTTACGATTATTGCCATGATGTTAAATAGTTAATTTTTGTTCTTCATAAATACGAGTGCCTTCTTTGAACACGTAGCCAAGAAGTATAATAACTATGCCCAGAATCACTTCTATTTTTATATCTGTGTAAGGTTCAAAATTAACTTGTTCAGTAAACTTAACCATCAAAAGAGCTTGATACAGAATAAAAGCTTGAATTAATTTCAATAGAGGAATACATAGAAATAAGCTCCCCATAAAGTAGAGTCGAGTAGAATTTTTACTTTCAAAAATTGTTTTATCTACAACGGTCTTAAGAATCTTAGTTAAGAGAAAAAAGAACAAAATTACTACAGAAATTTTTAGAAGATGAAGGGCGAACAATAAAATATTTTTAGCCTTGAAGGACGTTTTATCAGCAAGTACAGAAACTTTGGAGTAGATATTGGAAACAACTACAGCTTTTTCCTCTGAAGGAATTATTGATGTTTTTTTAATGCCATTTCCCCAGAACTCGATCAATAAATCATCAGAAGAAAATCCAGAGATTTTATCTTCAGAAGAAAAACTATTAGCGATAGAAAAGAGAAAATTGACACCTAAGAGTAAGAGGAATAACCAACTTGCATAGTAGATAATGTGACGGAATGAACATTCTTTTTTGAAATTCATAAATATCACCTACACCGTTAGTTTTTGTTCTTCGTGGATTTCAGTAGCTTTTCGGAAGATAAAGCCCAGAAGCATAACTAAAAGCCCAAAAAATATTGAGTTTACAGATTCGAAATCAGCCTTAAAACTCAAAGTTGGATCAATTTGAAGGGAGGAAAAAATATCAGCAACAAATAGAGCATGCCCGAATGCAACCAATGCCTGAAAAACTAAAAGGGCGCCCATCACTAAAAGTCTTCT
>Ga0189291_100465_pt1 | contig 11176 bp, 11 predicted proteins | sample UW1redminimetaG_FD_130331 | JGI IMG/M metagenome (GOLD analysis project Ga0189291, IMG submission 130331) | Marine microbial communities from the Costa Rica Dome - UW179B-red mini metaG | ecosystem: Environmental > Aquatic > Marine > Oceanic > Photic zone | place: Costa Rica: the Eastern Pacific... | reverse complement strand
TCAAGCCGATGGTGCCAGCCACAGGATGACAAGGAGGCATCGCCTCAGACTGCCCAACAAAATATGCGCCGTAACCATACCCAACGCATAAACCCAAACGACTTTTTCAACAAAATCAGCCCATTCCGACAGATGCTGCGTACTGGACGAATGGCCGCTAACGCAGGAGGGGCAAAAACCGTTAACAAACCTGTCCGTTTTGAACAGAGCTTTGGTATCGGGAATATGACCCATTTCGGCATCAGCAACCTAACGATTATTAGTTTTGGTGAAGAGGGTATTCCGAGACCGCCATGGCGATGCCGACCTAAGAGACCGCTACAAGAACGGCTCCAACACCGATCAGAACCACACCACTCCAACCCATGGCTGACAATCTTTCACCTAGAAAGGCAGCGGCGATAAGTGCGACGAAAACAACGCTTAGTTTGTCTATCGGAGCCACTTGGGAAACCTTTCCCAACTGGAGCGCTCTGAAATAGCACAACCAGGATGCTCCGGTGGCCAACCCCGAAAGAACCAAGAATACAGATGTATGTGACGAGATTGAGGATAGCTTTTCAGTTTGCCCGGTGAGCATTACCAAAAGGCCAAGCGCTACAACGACGACTAGAGTGCGCAAAAACGTCGCAAAATTCGAGTTGATGTCTGATACGCCAACCTTCGCAAGTATCGCTGTTAAAGACGCGAAGATTGCTGCGAGAAATGCCCAAAAGAGCCAGGATTGGAGAATTGATTGCATGGAGGCGTCCTTTCGTAATGCGGGAGAGATGGCTGTGGATGCGGGAACTTGGATTCATCCTTTTGAAGGTACTTGGTAAAATTCAGGCAGATCCATATTTGCTCAGGGCAGCGTCAAAATAGCGATAAAGCCGCGCTTCTTGCCATGCTGCGGCGACATCACTTCAAAGCTGCATCCAGACTGAACGCAGAGTTCCTGTACAATCGACAGACCCAGACCAAACCCTTCAGATAGAGTTGCCTTGCGCACAAAACGATGCTGGATCGCTTCGAGGTCAGCTGGCGCAAGCGCGTCACAATCGTTGGATATGATAACGCGCCCTTGTTGGCTGGCATCTACGAATGTGGGCGCATCGCCGGAGCGATACTTCAATGCATTATCAAAGATATTGCTCAGAATAATACCCATTGCATCCGGATCAACTTGGCTTGGCCATATGCCGGTCGGCTCGTTGATGACGAGTTCATCTTGCGACGGTTCCCGATCCCGCATTTCTTTGAGCAACAAGGAGATGACCGGCACGATGTCGCGTTCAGTCTCGCTCATTCCTAGTCCAGACTGGGCGCGAGACATCTGCAAAAGCCGCTCAATGAGACGGACAAGCCTCTTAAGGCCCTGTTCGATTTCCTCCACGTTCCCCGCGAAATCCGGATCAGAAAGTCGCGTCTTGAGGCGCTGAACATGAGCCAGACAAATTGCGACCGGCGTGCGCAATTCATGCGCAGCATTGGTAGCAAAGGCTTGCTCAGCCGCGAGTGTGGCGTCAAGACGGGCCATCAAGTTATCGAGTGTGTCTATGGCAGGCTCAATTTCTGCGAATGAATTTGTCCGATCTATCGGGGATAGGTTTTGCGCATCTTTTTCGGCAATGTTCTTGCTAAGCGCGGCGATAACACCCGTAGAACGGCGCACCGCCCAGTACGCGGCAAAGGCACCGAGCAGACCAAGCAATACAAAGCCCAGAATTACGCCCAAAAGGACGTCCCTTATGGCTTCGTTGCGCTCAGTCATTGGAGTCGCAACGATTACAGATACATTCTCGTGGAAGGTTGATCTGACAATTGCAAAGCGGTGACCATTTGCGGTCATAAATTCCGCGTTGGTAGCATCAGGCAAAAGCAATGGATCAGCACCCTCTGACGCCGCTATGACATCGTTCGAACCATCGACAAGCCAATACGTTGTCTTCTCATCGGGCTCATGTGTTGCATTCTCAAAGGACATCAATGTTGAAAGGTCGTGCGCGCCCTGCGATGCCTCAAAGATCGTCAACAATAGGTGCGCTTCGCTTGTCAGTCCGAGATCTTGAAGCTCATCATATTCTTCTTTGACAAGGCTATAAACGACCAAGACCCCGACGATCCCTGCTACGATCCCCGGAATGAGCAGGGATTTAAACAGGGATCGAAGCAAGCTGGTGCGGCGAGGGGTCATGGGTGCAACGTGTATCCCATTCCGCGATGGGTCACGATAAGGTCTTTGCCAAGTTTCGCCCGCAGGCGGCTGATATGCGCTTCAAGGGCATTGCTTTCGACTTCTTCACCAAATGCGTAAACAGCGGCCTCCAAACTGTCCTTAGGTACGATCTTTGATTTGCGGCGTAGCAATGTCTCGAAAATACCCCATTCCTTTACAGTAAGGCGGATGTTTTTGCCTTCCCGCGTTATGCTGTGGTCGGACAGGCAAATGCTTAAATCACGGATCAGAATGGTTTGTGTAATCTGATCTGCTCTGCGGCGGCATACGGTCTGAATGCGCGCTTTGACCTCGTCCAAATCGAAAGGTTTGATCACGTAGTCATCTGCCCCACGATTCAACCCGTCAATCCGGTCAGAGACCTTGTCACGAGCCGTCAGGATGATGATCGGGGTACGGATGTGCTTAGCGCGCACCTTACTCAGGAAGGAAAGGCCATCGCCATCCGGCAACTGTAAATCCAGTAGAACCACTTCATACTCTGACGTTTGAATGGCGCTTTCAGCCTCGTCAAGGGTGCCAAACCATTCGACCAGATCGTGATCCGCTTCGAGGTGTTCTTTCAGAGGTCGCGCCAGAGCCGCCTCATCTTCAATCAAAAGAATGCGCATGATCGTCCTGTAAAGCCTTTGTGTGTTTGAGCTGCGCCAAGTAAGAAAATGGCAGTGAAGCCAGATAGATGCAATCTCCGACAATCAAGGTGGGCCAAGGATATACAATAAGACACATCACCAAAACCATTGCAGCGACAACGGCAAAGGGCAGATGTGGCCGTCTGATACTGGCGTGTTTGATCGATAGCGTCGGTATGGTGCTAACGGCAAGCAATCCAACGCCCATAATGTATGCCGCACGTGCGACTGGAAGGTCCGTGTCATGCCACCCGTAAAGCTGCATGTAGATTGGCATGAGTGCCAAACAAGCAAGCGCCGGGGCTGGAACCCCGACAAAGTGATCATCTTTCTTTAACGTGACCTCAGCGCTCTTCATGGAAAGGTTGAACCGTGCCAACCGCAGCGCGCAACAGACCGCTAGAACCAATGTAGCCAAGAACCCTAAGCTGGCATATGGGGTGGCGATATAGAGTGTGTTGTACAACAATACACCGGGTACGATCCCAAAGTTGAAGAAATCCGCAAGCGTATCAAGTTCGGCCCCGAAAGGACTGGCAGAGTCCAGAAAACGAGCAAGCTTTCCATCTGCTGCATCCAGAAACACCGCCAGCAATATGAAGTAAAGTGCCAGCTCGACATGCCCTTCAAGGCTCATTCTGATCGAAGACATCCCCGCACAAATGGCAAAGGCAGTGACAGCGCTAGGGACAATGTGGCGCAGCTTTATGCGATGAGTAGCGGTCATTCTGCTATGCCATTGCGCGCACGATTTGGGTTCAGCAAATCGGCTAAAATTGTTTCACCGGCCACCGCCGTCTGACCTACAGCAACAAGCGGCAACACGCCTCTTGGCAGGTAGACATCCAGACGGCTGCCAAACCGGATCAAGCCAAAACGATGACCGACATCCAAGCCACTGCCTTCGCGGACGAAGCAGACAATTCTTCGGGCAACAAGCCCGGCAATTTGAACAACACCAATTCGCACGCCATTATTGGCCTCGATGGTGATACTGTTGCGTTCATTATGTTCGCTTGCCTTGTCCAGCGATGCATTCAAAAACTTGCCATGCCGATACACAACGTGTGTAGCTTTACCCGCGATGGGGGCGCGGTTCACATGGCAATTAAAAAGCATTCATGAATACAGAAACACGTATCACGGGTTCTGCACCAAGGCCCAAATCGGTGGGCGGTTTCACTTCTTCGATCAATGAAATGACACCGTCCGCGGGCGACATCACAAGTCCCGGTTGCTGAGGGATGACGCGCACAGGATCACGGAAGAAATAATAACACCAAACGGTTGCGCCTACGCCGAGCCAAAACAAGGGCATCCAGACAAAGGACAGAGCACCTGTGATCGTTGCAAAAACCGCAACAAATTTGCGGCCTTCTGGGTGCATCGGAACCGCTACGATTTTAAGCATATTCATTAGAGTTCTTTCAGATCAAATGATGGCGCGGACAAGTACTGCGCCTATGAAGACACCGTTAGCGCAGAGCAGGCACATGGTGGCAAGTGACCCCAGATCTTTCGCATCGCGTGCGAATTCCTCCCAGTTGGGTGCCAAATGATCAACGATACATTCAATCGCCGTGTTTAGCGCCTCAACCGCGCCAAGACAGAAAAACAAGACGAGCAGTGCGGCGTATTCGAGCAGACCGGCACCTACAAAAGTAAACAATGCGATACAGACCGGAAGGGCCAACATGATGTGTCGGAATGCCGTTTCTTGCCACAGCCTTTGTATGCCGCCAACGGAATACCCCGCCGCTGCAAACACATGTGCGACACCTGTAATGCGCTCAGGCTTCTTACGAACGGGTATGTCATGAGAGTTCAATTGCGTGCTACCTTCTCCATGGCCTTGCAGGACGCGAAAATGTCCAAGGCCGGGATTCGTTCGTTGGTTTTGATGTCGAGCAGCCCCAAGAGAGAATGAAACAGATTATCATGTGAAAGTGCCTCGTTCTTCATATCGGCAAGGCAATTTTGATCGAAGCCAAACCGCTCTTGGAATGATTGTGACATCCACAAGATCATCGGCACTTTCGTCTGTTGTTCGGGTGCCATAAAATACGGCGAACCATGCAGATAGAGGCCCCCTTCACCCAAGGATTCCCCATGATCAGAGATATAAAGGAGTGACGTCGTCAGTCTGTCCTGAGATTGAAGAAGTGCAATCGTCTGCGCCAGAATCTCATCGGTGTAAGCGATGGTGTTATCGTAGGCGTTGGTAATTTCCTGCGCCGAGCAGTTCTTGAATTCTGCGGTATTACACGCGGGCGTGAAGCGTTCAAATTCTTGCGGGTACCGCAAGTAATACGTCGGTCCGTGGCTACCGATTTGGTGCAACACCAGAACAGTGTCTTGTGTGATGGTATCAGCATAATCCTTCAGCGCTTGCATGAATATTCCATCCATACATTCACCAGCCGCGCAAAACTCTTTGTTTTCGGTGTTGGTAAATGTCCGCAATGGAAGGCGATCTGCTAGGTTCTTGTCACCGGTATTGTTGTCCCACCATTCGACATGCAGACCAGCGTGGCTCAACACATCCAGCACGTTCTGATGGGAGATACCCTTTTCATAAGAATATTCCTCACGAGTGAATTTAGAGAACATGCAAGGCAGCGAAACGGCAGTTGCCGTCCCGCAGGAATCTACATCTGCAAAACTGACAACGGGCAGTTTTGCCAACTTCGGATTTGTTTCCACGCCATAGCCGTTCAGACTGAAATTTTGGCTGCGGGCCGTCTCTCCGGCGACAATGATCGTTAGCATGGGCTTGCTGTTCGACGTGTATGAAGTCCCTTTTTCGGCGTCTTCGCCAATCGCTTTGACAACGACGTTGGTTGAACGGGTCATCATCTTGGCATACCGGATTGCGCCCACCAGCGGCGCTCCGGGTTGAAAGCTGCTCATGAAATCTTTGCGTTCGCGCAGAATGGACGAATAGGATTTTAAGTCAGACATCAACAGCCCCGCTGCCATTGTGAGACTGATAACAAACGTAAGCAAAGGAACAGCAATCGTTAGAACTAAGCCCTGCCGCTTGATCCTAACAAACATGATAACCATCGCGGGCAATATGCCGAAAATCACCACATGTGATACGAAATCAAAGGTGATCAGATGTTTTGATTCCGTGACAGTTGTAACCATCACATTTTGGATCATGTCCCGATCAATGATCACGCCCAGGCTGTCCATATAGTAGGATGTGATTGCGCTAAGGACGACGATGAATACAAGGAAAGGCTTGACCACCCATGGAAACCCAAACAGGCTAAAAGCAGCGACAAGCAAGAAGTAAACTGCAAGGCAGTACCCCACCATTGAAACAGGGTGCCCCGCGAAAATGCCCATCGCCTTAGCCCAGAATGTGGCGTTGTATGCGCAGAACACAAAGATGACCGTCAGACCGATCAAAGTTATTGGAGATAAAGCCGGGATGCTTTTGAAATAGGGATGACGCGTGACGAAGGAAGGAAGGAGGATCATTAGAGCTAGCCTGCGCTGATTGTTCAGCGCTCTTGACCACCTCAACCTTACGCAAACCTTACGCTGCGTTCACTAAAAATGGAACTGCTCCGCTTGTTCTCCCATTCTTTGCTGCCTGGCCCGACTCCACAAACCAATTGCAGCTGCCCTCGGAAGACGAGGTTGCCACAAGCGGCGTTTTTTCAACGGTTTCCCAAAACGGTCATTGGCGCAACTGCAGCGAAAGTGAACTTCGTCCGCGTTTTGCCAGTTGGTACGTGGTGCAGCGAAAGGCCGTGTTTCCTGAACCGGCCACTTGTGGATCACGCGGCGAAGGCTCCGGAAGAGCCCTTTTAACCGATGCTGCGAAGCGAACCAATGACTGCTCTATCCATTCTTTCAGACTCGACTGGAAACATGATTGTCAAAACGCCTTCGCGAGTAGGATTCCGGCCGAGAGTGTCGCCAACCCAAGCGCCCATGGACGTATTGCACCTCGCTCAAAGCGGGCGGACAATGGACGCGCCGCGATAAGAGTCAGTGGAACAAGTGGCGCAAGAGATGCCGCGAATGCGAGTTGCGGAGCGCGGATCAAGCCTGCAACAGCGAGCGCGCCGATTGAGAGAACCATTCCAAAACCGAAAAAGGCGTTCTGGGTCGCGGCTGATCTTCGCGCCTCTACGGTGGAGTAGAGAATAGCCATCGGCGGCGCACCAATTCCCGTCAGCGTGCCCATGAGGCCGCCTGTCAGGCCCGCTCCGAACAGAGTTGCTGGGGTGATCGCGATGGACAGCCCGGCCACACTGAGGGCGACGGCAAACAGAACAACGATAGCGACGATGATTGGAAGGTAGGTAGTCCCAACAACTGCACTCGCAATCAGCGCGGCCAAGACTGCGCCGACGAGGCGACCCGCAAGACCAGGCGGTAAGTCGGAACGGACAACCGCATCGCGCGCACCGAGCAAAGAACCCACCCCAATCAAAAAGCCAAGCAGCAGGATTGTCCCCGGTACCCATTCGGGGGCCAAAATTGTCATGGTCGGAGCCGCTAGCATTCCGAACCCCGCTCCGGAGAGCTTCTGGATCACTGTTCCACAGATCACGGCTACGGCACAGACAAGCCAAGGGATAAGAGGAGGAAGAAGTTCAGTCAGCACGAGTGGCATAGAGGGCGATCCGATTGATTATTCAACGTGTATTCCGTTTTGGAAGGGCGGACCAGAGCGGTTTTTCCATTGTATGACGATGACCGCCGTGACTGTGATTTGAGCTAATCCAAAAACGATCATTGCCGACAAAAGGCCGAGCGCGTCCGCCAATGCACCGCTGACGATCACGGGAAGCGAAAACCCGAAGTAGGCATAGGCGAAGAGGCCCGCCGTCGCCCGCGCCCGGTCGTCGGGTGCACGCAACGAGACTTCTGCCAAAGAAGCGAGATATGTGAAGCCGTAGCTTGCCGCGCTGGTGATGCAGGTGCCGATGAGAACTAATGCCAGCACCTTCAACCAGACACCGGCCAGAAGAACGATAAATCCGAGCGGGATCAGGGCAAATCCGAGGGCGAGCGCCCGTTCGTTGGTCATACGACGGGCAATTGGCTGGCAGAGAAAACCCACGAAGATCGCCAGAAAGATGACAAGACCCGTCCATCCGCCGAGGTCGTTCGCTGCAAGTTCCAGCGGAATTACAGCGATGGTCATGCCTGTCGTAGACCAAGCCAATGCCATCGCCGCCCCGAATACCCAAGTGCCAGCAGGGAAGACCGGGAGACGCAAAAGCGATACCTGCTTGGGCGTGTCGATGCGCGGCAGCCCAAGGGCAATCACGGCGAGGACCGGGGCCGCCACGAACAGGGCGATATAGCTCGCGGGTAGGAGTGTAGGCCCTTGCACACCGAGGCTGATGCCGGTCGCCAGAGCGCCGCCGCCAAAGCCGAGCGACGTGGCGGAGGTGACAATGAGAGCGGCGTTCTTCGCGCGGTCCGCCCCGAGAATTTCCGTCATGTAGGCGGTTCCAGCGGTCGTTGCGAGACCGGTGCCGATCCCGAGCAGGAAACGTGCGGTCACAAGACTCGCCCAGCTTGGCACCTGCACAAGGAGCGCCGTTGCAACGGCTCCGAGGATCAACGCCACAGCAATCGGTACCCGTCGCCCGATCCGGTCCGACAGCCCACCAAGCAGCAACAGCGTTGGCATGAGACCTCCGACATAGGCCGCGAAGGCAACCGTCACGGCCGTCGCCCCGACATCGCTTTTCGCAGCATAGGCATCGTAGAGCGGAGCCTGAAGGTTCACGGCGAACGTCACCGTGAACAGACCAAGGGCGAGCAGTGAAACCGGAAACAATTTAGACATGGCGCGGACCTCGAAGATTGACTTGAGATCGGAATGCCATGAGACAAAAGACATGACAATTTTTCTATTGTACTAGATACAGTGAGATTATGAGGAAAGCTCGATATATACGCTTAGCCGACATGCTCTCGATCGCGATCCAGGATGGCAAATTGGCTCCTGGCACCAAGCTACCCACGCATCGCGCTTTTGCGGAGCAGTTCAATGTGGCCCTCGCCACAGCAACGCGCGCCTACGGAGAGCTTGAACGCCGCGGGCTAATTGTTGGCGAAGCCGGTCGCGGCACTTATGTGCGCGACCTTGGCCTGCCAACGACGCTTGGTGTCCGGCAGACCGCCAACGATGGCCTCATCGATCTCGTTTTCAACATGCCGGGTGATGCGGCCGATGCGGATGTGTTGCGCGCGGGACTTCGTCGGCTTGCGACGGCGGGCGATCTTGAGGCGATGCTGCGCTACCAGCCCCACGGTGGGCGAACACACGAACGCCGGATTATCGCCGAAAGCCTCATATCAACGCTTGGTTCCATTGACCCCGAATCCCTTTTGGTCACATCCGGTGGTCAGCATGGGCTGGCGATCACCGCCCTCGGGCTTCTCCAACGCGGTGACGCAATTGCGGTCGACACCTTGACCTATCCCGGCTTCAAATCGGTCGCGGCGTTGCAAGGTCTCGAACTCGTTCCGGTAGAGGGACGGGGCGGCATGATGGATACGGATGATTTGGAAAAACAATGCTGTCAGCGGAAGATGCGGGCGATCTACCTGATGCCGACTGTTCATAACCCTTTGGGGGCAGTTATGGACGAAGCGACACGCGTCCGGCTGATCGAGATAGCGTGCAAGTATGATCTGTTGATCATCGAGGATGCTGCATACGCTTTTTTGGAACCGGACCCACCTCCAAGCCTCATCGCCCTCGCGCCGGAACGAACGGTCCATGTGGGGGGCTTTTCCAAGAGCCTTGCGACAGGGTTGCGGCTTGGCTACGTGATAGCCCCCGCGACCCACATCGACAGATTGCTTGAAGCAATCAGGGCAACGACTTGGAACGCTCCGGCACTGATTACTGGTCTGGTCGCGGGCTGGATAGAGGATGGGACGCTGACCAGTTCCGAAGAAACCCGAAGGCGTGACGGTGCAGAGCGCCAGCAGCTCTGCCGAACTATCTTGAGTGTACCGCCCATCCTTTCACATCAAAACGCAGGCTTTGCGTGGCTTCCATTTGATAAGGGCGTCAGGGCCGAACCAATCGTCACACGTCTGAAGCATCATGGTGTATCGGTATCGGGTGCGGAGCCTTTTGCAACGACTGTTGCAGTGCCACAGGCTTTACGGCTCGCCTTTGGTGGCGTTCCGAAGGATGAGTTGAAGGAGGTTTTTCAGATAGTCCGAGAAGCCGTTGAGGTCGCTTCAGCGTCGTAAGGACACTTCGAAAGCTGACGTTCGTGCAGGTGCCGCGAAATAGCGCTTGGTCCGCACCTTTCCCATTCAAACAGGGCGCGACGAATGTCGGCTCACCCTAGATTGGCCTTTCGTGCGGTGTTTTTGAATTGCGTGGTTCCTGCTACTGGAAAGGCAATGGCGCTGGACCGGCTGTTTCTATTGATTGCGTGTGCATTGTCGGTGCGGTGGGTTTGTCGGCGACTTCTGGGACACTGTGTTGCTGAGGCGTTGTTGGCTCCAGCCCCGGCACTTGCCCACGTATTGCAGGTGGCATAGCGCCCAGCAACTCAGCATCAAACTCCTCCAATTCAGCCTCGGTGATTTCGCCATCCGCGATCTGTTCGCGGGCGGCATCGACCTGTTCCTGGAATTCCAGAATCTGTGTTCGATCAGATTCCAACGCAGCAAGGGATTCCACATCTGCGGCATACGCCTCGTATGTCGGGCGGTTGTCATCGATCAACGCTGGATCAAGTTCCTCTGCAGACACCTCGACACCGAATTCATCAAACACCTGTGTGCCGTCTTCAGTTTTGAACACACGGCGTCCATCATCCATGACATAGGCGCGTATCAACATGTCAGCGATGCGATCCGCAACAGCGTCGATCAGTTCTTGATTTTCCATCAGTGCGGCAACAGTCGCCGCGTCGTAGCTGTCGAGCTTGACTTCGAAAGTTTGGATTTGAGTTTGGGTGGCCATGACCACTTCCGTCGCAAGCGCTGACACGCCGTCTTCAATCTTGTCAGCAATCTCTTCACGACGTTGATGCTCATGTTTTGCCTTGATGAACCATCGGCGTTGCCGTGCCCATTCACTTTCGCGGCCCGGTCCTTCGCTTCCAAAATGTTCGCTCAATGCACCCACTTATTCTCCACATTCCCTTTTTATCAAAACATACATCAGCGCATCCACTGGCTTGTCCAAATGCCTCTCCAGCCACTGGGTGATCAGCGCCCATTTCTCGGTGCCGCCGCCATAGTACCAGCTGTAGATGCACTGCATTCCCGTGTCATTCGGACGATCCGCTAGCCATCTTGCGTAGGCCAGCCCGTC
>Ga0189291_100464_pt1 | contig 11202 bp, 9 predicted proteins | sample UW1redminimetaG_FD_130331 | JGI IMG/M metagenome (GOLD analysis project Ga0189291, IMG submission 130331) | Marine microbial communities from the Costa Rica Dome - UW179B-red mini metaG | ecosystem: Environmental > Aquatic > Marine > Oceanic > Photic zone | place: Costa Rica: the Eastern Pacific... | reverse complement strand
CCGTTAATTTTTAATAAACAAACCGCTGAAAGCATCCTTTAAGATTGGTATCTTTTGCCGATGGATTTTCCACTACAAATACCCGATTCTCACAAGTCCGTTTTTGCGATCATAAGTAAAGCTGCAACTTCAATCAACCAACCTGTATACATTGTTGGGGGATATGTTCGCGATTTTTACCTGGATCGTCTTAAACAAACAGAACCTGACCTCGACTTTGTTACGCTTGGGTCAGGAATTTCTTTAGCAGAAAAAGTTCATGATGCTATAAAAGGCTCTCATCTTTCAGTTTTCAAACAATTCGGAACAGCTCTTGTAAAAACCGATGATTTCGAACTGGAGTTTGTTGGAGCACGTAAAGAAAGCTATCGCAAGAATTCCAGAAAACCTCTGGTTGAAGACGGAACTTTAGAGGATGACCAGCTCCGGCGAGACCTTACCATAAACGCTCTTTCCTGGAGTTTAAATCAAGAAGATTTTGGTACGCTGATTGATCCATTTGGTGGAATACAGGATTTAAAGAAGAAGATTATCCGCACTCCCATTGATCCATTACAGACTTTTGATGACGATCCGCTTCGGATGTTGCGCGCAATACGTTTTGCAACCCAGCTGAATTTTCAGATCGAACAAAAAACTTATGATGCTATCTCTGAAATGGCTCCACGATTAGATATCATTTCGAAGGAAAGAATTATTACTGAGTTGAACAAGATCATTATGAGTGAAAAACCTTCTATTGGATTTGCTCATCTTTTTCATACAGGTTTATTGAAACAATTCTTTCCTCAAATGCACCAGCTTCAGGGGGTAAAAGAAAAAAACGGGCAATCACATAAAGATAATTTCTGGCATACACTTCAGGTGCTGGATAATGTAACAGAATACGGTGGAGATCTTTGGTTAAGATGGGCTGCTATTTTGCATGATATCGCCAAACCACCAACTCAACGCTTTGATAAAAACGCTGGTTGGACTTTTCACGGGCATGATGCTCTGGGAGCAAAATGGACAAAAGGAATTTTCCGTCAATTGGGCTTGCCTTTGGATGAACGAATGAGATATGTACGAAAACTTGTGCGTTTACACCTTCGCCCCATTGCTTTAGTTTCTGAAGAAGTAAGCGACAGCGCCGTTCGCAGACTGATCTTTGAGGCGGGCAATGATGTTGATGATTTGATGACCCTTTGCCGTGCCGACATCACCAGTAAAAATGAAAACAAGGTAGAGCGTTTTCAAAAAAACTTTAATCGGGTAGAAAGGAAGATCAAAGAGGTTGAAAAGAAAGACAATCTTAGAAACTGGAAGAACCCTCTTTCCGGTGAAGAAATTATGGAGGCGCTTCAAATTAAGCCTAGTAAAACAATTGGTGATATAAAAGATGCTGTCAAAGAAGCTATATTAGGTGGGGAAATCCCAAATGATCATGACGCTGCTTATAAATATATGATGAGTAATAAAGAGAATTTTTTAAAGGAAGAGGAAAAGTGAAGGAAGTCTGGATATCGAATTCATACGGAAAAATTAATTTGGGGCTCAATGTTCTGGAAAAACTTGAGTCAGGATATCATAACATAGAAACCGGTTTTTGTTTTATTGAGTGGGCAGACCGCTTTGAAATCACTCCATCAAGCCGAAACAGCTTGGTAATGAGTGACGAAAAAATCCCTGTAGATGATTCAAATTTAATAGTTAAAGCGGTTAATCTTCTTGAAAAAGAAGCCGGCTTAAAAGATCAATTTAAGATCAACGTGCAGAAGAATATTCCAGCCGGAGCGGGACTTGGTGGAGGAAGCAGTAACGCGGCTACAACGCTTCGAATGATTAATAAAATCGCCAATCTAGGTTTACAAGATGCGGATTTAATAGAACTCGGCAAAAAGCTTGGCGCTGATGTTCCTTTTTTCATCCAAGGAAAGCCTGGTTTTGCTACAGGACTTGGAACGGAAATAGAACCTTTGGATATTCAACCTGATGGATGGATCGTAACGATTTTTCCGGGTGAACCAAGTAGTACACCTGAAGCATATCATTTTGTTGAGCCAAACCCGGAGCCGGAATTTTCATTAAAGAAAGTTCTTCTGGAAGAACCATTGGAAGAATGGCAATATCTGATCATCAATGATTTAGAAGCCTCTGTTTTCCCTAGAATGAATATAATTGGCAACATCAAAGATCAATGCTATGAATTTGGCTCGAGCTACGCCTCAATGAGTGGAAGCGGTTCCAGTATTTTTGGGATTTTTGAACAGGATTTTGTTGCAATTCACGCGTATGAGTCGTTTCATAGTCTCGGATTTTCGGCTAATTTAACACGCCCATTTTTTAAACCTGATCTGGGTATTTACAAGAAACAGATCAGTTAATTTATTTACAGATTTAAGATTTTAATTAACTAGCATATACAATGGCTAAAAAGAAAAGTTCTTCAACTCCGGATTTGAGATCGGGAATGGACAAAGATTCCCTCCGCGAAGACATTAAAATGCACCTCCGTCATACGCTGGCAAAGGACGAGTATTCCACAACTAATTGGGATAATTACCGAAGTGTAGTGCTAACATTGATGGATAGGCTAAATGAACGCTGGCTTACTACTCAGCAACATTACCATAATTCCGGCGCCAAGCGAGTGTACTATTTATCCATGGAATATCTGATCGGTAGATTATTGGATAACATGGTGGTAAACCTGGATGTTCAACAGGAAATTGTTGACGCATTGCAAGATGTTGGCTTGGATTATGATGACATCCGAAATGCTGAATGGGATGCAGGGCTTGGAAATGGTGGCTTGGGAAGGCTAGCAGCTTGCTTTCTGGATTCGATGGCAACTCTTGGAATCCCTGCTATCGGATATGGTTTGCGCTACGATTATGGAATCTTTTATCAAACAATGGAAAATGGATTTCAGGTAGAAAAGCCTGATCTATGGTTACGATATGGGAATCCCTGGGACATCGTTCGCCCGAAAGTTCAATATCCGGTTGAATTTTATGGAAATCAGGGAGCTTTTGAAAATGGCGATGACGGACTTCATTATACATGGGAAAATACTCGCAAAGTTCAAGCGGTTGCTTATGACACTCCTATTCCCGGTTATGATAATGGAATTGTAAATAATCTCAGACTGTGGAAAGCAGAATCTGATGCAACTCTGGACCTAAAAAGTTTTAACCAAGGTCAGTACATTGATGCTGTAAAAGACAATCAGCTGGAGCAAAATATTACCCGCGTTCTTTATCCTAATGACAAAGTTTTTGTAGGCCAAGAACTCCGACTAAAGCAGGAGTACTTTTTAGTCTCCGCTTCTATGCAGGATATTATTCGTCGATTTAAAAACGGAACGAACGACTGGAACAAATTTGCTGAACGAGTCGCCATCCAGTGTAATGACACTCATCCAAACCTTGCAATTCCTGAATTAATGCGAGTTTTACTGGACGATGTACATATGCCTTGGGAGAAAGCCTGGAATATTACAACAGAAACAATGGCGTACACCAATCATACCTTGTTGCCGGAAGCTCTGGAAAAATGGCCGGTCTCTTTGATGAGAAATTTACTGCCCAGACATTTAAATATCATTCATGAAATCAATCGTCGCTTTATGGATACCATAAAAGCAACACATGGCAATGATACAGCTAAAATGAAGCGCATGAGTATTGTTGGAGACGGAGAAGATCCTGTCGTTCATATGGCTCATTTAGGAATCGTTGGCTCACGAAAAGTAAATGGTGTTGCTGCTCTTCATTCCAGGCTGGTAAAAGAAACTATGTTCAAAGATTTTGATGAGTTATATCCCGGTAAGTTCACAAATAAAACAAATGGTATTACACCTCGAAGGTGGCTAAAACAGTGTAATCCCGATTTATCCGATCTTATAACTTCGGAAATTGGCGATACTTGGATCACCAAACTGGATGATCTTAAAAAACTTGCTCCATCAGCAAAAAAGAAGACATTTCAGAAGAAGTTTGCAAAGATCAAACTAAAGAATAAAAAACTACTTGCTGAATACATCAAAGAACAAAGAGACATTGATGTTGATCCGAACTCTATGTTCGACATTCAGATCAAGAGAATTCATGAATATAAGCGTCAGCTAATGGCGGCCTTACATGTAGCAACACTTTATAACCGGTTGAAGGAAAATCCAGATCTGGATATTGCTCCTCGTACGGTCATTTTTGGCGGAAAAGCTGCGCCGGGTTATGCAATGGCTAAGCTCCATATAAAGCTGATAAACAGCATCGGAAATATTGTAAATAATGATCCCGAAATAGGTGATAAGCTAAAATGTATTTTCCTTGAAAATTATCGCGTTACTTTGGCAGAAATGATGATACCTGCAGCAGATCTATCCGAACAGATTTCTACAGCAGGGATGGAAGCATCCGGAACCGGAAATATGAAGTTCGCTTTAAATGGAGCGCTCACTATAGGGACTCTGGATGGTGCGAATGTCGAAATCAAAGAAGAAGTCGGCGATGATAACATTTTCATTTTTGGTTTAACTGTAGAAGAAGTTGATGAGCTTCGTCAGCAGGGATACAATCCTTGGGATTATTACAATTCCAACTACGAGCTGAAAAAAGTAATCGATCAGATTCGAACCGGATTCTTTTGTCCGGAAGATCCTACGCTTTTTCAACCAATCATAGATGCTCTTTTACATAAAGGCGATTACTTTATGGTTCTAGCTGATTATGAAACCTACGTTAAAAAGCAGGAAGAGGTCGAGGAGCTTTACAAGAATCCATCGGAATGGAATAGAAAAGCGATATTGAATGTTGCTAAAATCGGAAAGTTCTCGAGTGACCGTACAATCCTTGATTATGCTGATGAGATCTGGCGAGCAAAGCCGATGACACTAAAAAAGAAATAAATACACTTTCTTACTATCTGAAAGGGGAATCACTGATTTTCCTTTCGGATATTTATAGATCCATTCACTTGTCGTATAAAGCTGTAACCCAGTTAATAGCTTCTTCTCTGGTTTTTACTTCATTTTCACTCATCATTTTTATAAGCTTGAAAGGGGTTTCATATGCTTGCTTATGGTATGAGTTTAATCTATCCAAGAATACAGGAGACTGGTCAGTAAAAACTTCTTGTGCAAGATCTGCCGGAAAATTATTCTCTAACAAAAGTTTTAAGTTTTCATCATACCTCCATAAAGCCCCTCCACTTAATATGCTTTTGACTTCTTCTTTATATAATTCCCAATTAACAGTATCTATTAACTTGATATGCGTCAACATGAGAGTTGAAGCCAGCGTGCTGTTATAATCGCTTGGCCCCAGAATTTCTTGAAATTGTACCTGAAGATCTTCTTGTGTTGGTTTGGTAGTTGCCAAAATTAATAATGCCCATATTCTATTTATTTGGTTACCGTCTTTCTTTAATGTTTCTCTGGCCTTTTCATAATTATCCGGTGTATTTAGGCTATTTATATGGGCAAAAAAATTATTCCTAAATTCCTTTTCGTGATCCTCTGCAACCATTTTATAAATTGCTTTATATTTCATGTACAGTTTTTCCCCATCGCTTCTAATAAACTGAGATAAAAATCCTAAAGAGTTATAATTATTTCTATCGTTCAGGGAAACCTCAGGAGCATTCCATTCATTGATCGTATCTAATGTATCTGCTGGGAAAGAATATTTTATAATTCCATACTCTTCTTCATTTTCTACTACTGAAATAAGCCCGAAATTACTATTAACATGAACCGTGCTTGTAGCTTCGAACCCCAGTTTTGATTCCATTAATGCACTACAAGCATACAATGGTTGCGGAATTATTGTGTTTTCATTTTGAGAGGCTTTCAATAGATCTACAATATCTTGAGCAGAATAGTTTTTAAGCCCAATAAATTCTAAATAATAATCCGGATTTGCCTCTACTAAATTCTTTCGGTTTGCTATCTCCTTTTCATCAACAGTAATGGATTTTGACCCAATACACCCTTGAAGAAATACCAATATTAAAGCTAGCACTATATTTTTACTCATAACTATATACTAATTAGTTATATAAATGATATTTTTTACCCAATATCAAATTCTTTTATTAGTCTTTATTTCCAAAACTATTAAAGTCATTACCAATTGACAGGTATAGAACCAAAAGAATTTCTTAAATCCCTCGTCTAATTCATTAAATTAGCTTTAGTGGAAGAAAAAGAATTCATACAAAAATTAAGGGATAAAGACCGAAATGCATTCATGCAATTGGTTCGCGAATACAAAGATCCTCTTCTTAATGTTTGTTTTGGATACTTAAAAGATGTAGATGATGCCGAAGACTTGACTCAGGAAGTTTTTACAGAAGTGTATAAGACCATCGGTAATTTCAAAGAAGAAGCTTCCCTTTTTACCTGGATGTACAGAATAGCTATTTCCCGCTCTTTGGATGAACTTAAAAAGCGCCGAAGCCTTAAACGTGCCGCTTATTTTGAGAAACGGGTTCGTTCTGAAGCTGCTGAATTAGAAATGAGCCAAAAAGTTTCTGACTTCTCTAATCCTGAAGAAGAACTACTCCAAAAACAACAGCAAGAATTCATTAAGTATTGCCTTAATGAACTACCCGAAACGCAACGAACTGCTTTTGTTTTAAGTCAACAAGACGGGCTCAGTTACAAAGAAATTGCAGAGGTCATGGAAAAGAGTTTGTCTTCTATAGAATCCTTGGTTCACCGAAGTAAACAGAACCTCAGGAAGATTATGGAGGGCAATTATGAAAATTATTTTTAGCCCGCACAAGTTTTTACAACCACTGTCGCCTAATACAATATCCGAAGAAATATGAAATCAAATAAACACATACAAAACCATTTAGATCAGTTGATGAATTCAGCTGAAAATCCAAGTCAGCTTTCTACCAGCTCTGATTTTGAGGATACTCTATTTGCTCGATTTGATGCTATTGACGCTCAAACTAAGCCCAAATCTGCTACTATATTTTCTATTTCTGAGATTCAGAAATATGCTGCTGTTATTTTATTTTTGGTGTTAAATATTTCCGTGATCCTCTTTTATACAACCAGTACCGATAGCAGTGATGATCCTCAGGATATAGTTTCTGAATATTCGGATGAGTATTTCCCTGACTACGCAACCTTAACTTCTTTGGAGTAAGAAAATGGGACTTTTTGAAAACAAACGATTTACTGTCATTTCAATTTCTGTGTTAGTAATTCTAAATCTCATTCTTATTGGGTTTATTACGGTTTCTGCTTTTGATAAGCGAGACCGTAACAGAAAAGGTAGTGACGACCGTCGTGCAGAATACATCGCAAAAAAACTGGGTTTTTCAGATACCCAGAAAGAAGCGTATGATTCTTTAAATACCCAGCATCGCAACGCAACCGATGAACTTCAGAGAATCATCAACGATAAAAGAAGAGAAGTTTTTTCGTTGACGCGGGAAGAGAATAATTCTCCAGAAGTAGCGGATTCTCTAACTTCAGAAATAGGAATCCTAGTTTCGAAAATGGAGTTCAGAACCTACGAACATGTCTTAAATGTAAGAGCATTGTGTACTCCCGAACAACTTGAAACTCTGGATTCGTTGGTTCAGGCGATGATCAAGTCCCGCAGACCTAAGAAAGAAGCAACCAATGATAAAGGGCCTCGTAATCTCGGAAAGAAAGTTCCGCCTCCCCCACAAAATTAAGTATGGTGCGATTCTGTAAGATTTGTTTATTTTCTCTCAATCTAACTAAGAAAATATGCAAGCTGACTCTACATCGACATTACCTAAACTTGAGCAACTGACGCCGTCAGAAGTTTTTGATTATCTTGGTAATCTTCTTAACAAAACTCTGTTTGAACTAAAGGAAACACCTGTTACACTGCTTTCCATTTGTATTTTTGTTTTCTTTTTGATTGGGTTTACTTATTTAGGCGGGTTCATAAAACGCTTGTTGAATCAAAAGATCTTACCTCGTTTTATAAGTGACTCAGGATTGCGATTTACTTTAGCCAGAATGACTCAGTATGTTGTAATGATCATCGGAGTGCTGGTTTCATTCCAGTTTGTTGGAATTGACCTTACTGGACTTGCCGTGATCTTTGGTTTCCTCTCTGTTGGTATTGGTTTTGGTTTGCAGAATATTACCTCCAACTTTATCTCGGGATTGATTGTGCTTTTTGAACGCCCCATTAGTATCGGGGACCGTGTTTTAGTTAATGATATTGAAGGGGATGTTCAGGAGATTAACATTCGGTCTACCACCGTAAAATCAATCAATAACATTTCAGTGATTGTTCCGAACTCTGAGTTCATCTCAAAGAATGTGGTGAATTATTCTTACGGCGATCCAACCTACCGTTTGGTGATTGATGTAGGGGTTGCATATGGTTCTGACCTAGACAAAGTGCTGAAAGCGCTTAATGAGGTTGCTGAAGAAAACACCTCTATTCTGGATCATCCCAAACATGATGTCCACTTGCGTTCATTTGGGGATTCTTCCTGGAATATGAAACTGTTTGTTTGGGTAGCCAATGTGAAAGACCACTATATTATAATGAATGAGTTGAATCAGGCTATTGTTCGGAAATTCAGAGAGTATGATATCGAAATTCCTTTCCCTCAAAGAGATATCAATTTTAGAAATGCGATGCCGAAGGGTGAAGAAGGGAAAAGTGAAAAAGAAGACGTGAAGGCTGGCGCGTGATAAGACTAACCAAGAACTTATGCGGGAGTCCCTAATCCTCAAGCTCAGATTTACTAATACACCCCTAAACCACTTTCAAGAGGGGACTTAAAAAAAGAGTCCATTTAATTCCGAATTCATCACGCGCGTTCTTTTTGTAAACTCAGACAGAGAATGTGACCAAAAAATTATTCCTCTCGCATTGAACACCGATCAACCATTATCAAAGTTCTGAGCAAATCCCGGAACAAAATCTCTATCTATCCCTTATAATAAGAGAGTGGTTAAATTAATTTCGGGTTTATATGTTCGAACAAGTGCACATACTATTGGATGTTACCATTGCCTTAATTTTGGGTGGCATCCTTGGATTAGAACGGGAATGGAAACAAAAGCCTGCAGGGTTCCGAACCAATATGATTATATCTGGTTCTGCAGCATTACTGGTTTCTTTAGGAAGAGTTGTGATCGTAGATTTCAATCAGCTTATTGAATCAGGCGGGCTTGGAGTCGATCCAATCCGAATGGTTCATGCGGTAGTGGTTGGTGTCAGCTTTATTGGAGCAGGAACTATTTTGAAAAGCTCATCCAGTCAGGTAGTTCGTTATCTTACCACAGCTGCGACAATCTTAATGGCCGCCGGAATCGGAATAAGTATTGCATTAAAACAATATTGGTTGGGAGTTGGAACTACTTTTATTCTCGTAGTTATTAATTATCTCTTTGGCTATTTGAATAAATTCATTAGTAAAAAATCGGATTATGATCCTAATTATCAGAAAGAAAGCGACGTTAAGAAGTAAGCTTCTTCTGGATATCTCTTTTCCCTCTTTCCTAAGCTCTGCTTTGGAACCTAAACAGGAGCTCTTGCTCCCTGTTATTTCTCCTTTCCTCATCCCTCAATTTCTGTCAGACGGACTCTAGCCGTCAGACAGAAAATATACAACAAAAAAATGGCTAACCGCCTCTTATACAGCGATTAACCATTCATAAATTAGCGCGATTCCGGATCAAGCCCGGCATGACTTTCTGTTAATTTTGAATTTTTCCACCTTTGCTTTCAAATTCCTGAATGATGTTATCGTACTCACCATCCCAAACAGCTTTTAAGCGTTCGAATTGAACGTCAACTTTTCCAGCCAGATCTTCAAATACAGCATATTGCTGTTGAGTTGGTCTGCCGTATCCGGTTGCAATAGTGCTTGCCAATGCAGCTAGCTTGTTATTCAGTTTGATCTGGAAATTCAACACATCCTGACCTGATTCCGCTTTTGTCTGGATGAGTTCATTTTCAATCTCAGACATTACTTTCAACATAGTTTTGGCTTTTTCCTGAAGCTCTTCGTTGTCTTTGGCTTCTGCCATCATTTCATTGAGCTCTTTACGCACTTCACGAATTCGATTGATGGTTTTGTGTGTAGTATCCAGCTTTGCTTTTACAGTTTTCACCAGCTCAAACTGAGCAACAAAGTCTCGCTGAGATACATTTACTAATCTCGGATCTTTTACTACTTCAAACGTTCGTTCGCTAACCATTTCATCGCCGATATGCATCTTAACTTTATAGCTTCCCGGAATTGCAGATGGACCTGAAGTATTTCCTGCCCAAAGAATCTGAGTTCCATCAATTCTTGTTACATCAGGATAGTCAAGTCCCCAAACAAACTTGTTCAAGCCTGCATCAGCGGAAACCACGCTTGGACGGGTTTGGTTTTCTTCTTCGTAAAAAGTTGAAGATTCTTTTACCGGACGATCGTTGTCATCTTTTACACTTGAATAGGTGCGAATAGTATTTCCGGAAGGATCAATGATTTCAAGCTTGATCTCTTCTTCAACACCGTTCTTCAACGAGTAATAAAATACAGCCCCCCGTTCAGGGTTTTGACCAATCGTGGCTCCCGGTCGGCTAAAACTTGGTCCGCCGAATAAGTACGTTTTTTCCGGTTGAAATAAGTGATTCTCTGCCTTAGCAATTTGATCGCTCATTTGATGCAGAACCGGAAGATCATCCAATACCCAAAAAGATCGCCCTTGAGTTGCTACAACTAAGTCCTTATCTCTCTTATGAACCGCTAAGTCAGTTACCGGAACAGGAGGTAAATTCAGTCGAAGATCTTGCCAATTTTCTCCTGCATCAAAAGAAACATATACTCCGGTTTCTGTACCTGCGTACAACAGTCCTTTTTTATTTGGGTCTTCACGAACCGCACGAGTGAAATCCATTGCAGGAATTCCATTGGTTATTTTATTCCAGCTTTTACCATAATTGGTGGTTTTGTAGATCATTGGCTGGAAATCGTTGAACTTGTATCTTGTTGCAGCAAAGTACGCTGTTCCGGCATCATGATGAGAAGCGTCAATAATACTGATCATAGTTTCCGGCAAACCCTTAGGAGTTACGTTTTCCCAAGTGTTCCCATTATCGCGGCTGATGTGAATTAGACCGTCATCAGAGCCTGCCCAAAAAGTACCTTCCTGAACAGGAGATTCTACAAACGTAAAGATCGTGTTATAATATTCAACAGAGGTATCATCTT
>Ga0189291_100463_pt1 | contig 11212 bp, 7 predicted proteins | sample UW1redminimetaG_FD_130331 | JGI IMG/M metagenome (GOLD analysis project Ga0189291, IMG submission 130331) | Marine microbial communities from the Costa Rica Dome - UW179B-red mini metaG | ecosystem: Environmental > Aquatic > Marine > Oceanic > Photic zone | place: Costa Rica: the Eastern Pacific... | reverse complement strand
CTTCTTCTTACTTTAAAACCCCAACTACAATTTTTAACAGAGCTCATTAGCAGAACTGACTTGGTTTAATTATACTCCGCTAACTTAATTGTTTTATCGTGTTATCCTCAAGATATTCATGAAGAAGTTGAATAGGCACATGGCATTGTGATAGTTAACACCAAATAATGTAAGTAGGTAAAATATGAAAATTGCTAGTCTGGGGATTAAGAACTATAGACTTCTAAAGAACTTTTCTATTGATTTGGAAGATGAATTGTCTTTGATCGTTGGAAAGAATAACACAGGAAAAACGTCTCTTTTGACCGTGATGAATAAGTTTCTCAACGGTTCTGATAAAACACTTTTTTCGTTCGATGATTTCAACATTGATTTAAAAAGTCAAATCAAAGAGTTAGTCGAAGGTGATGAAGTAGATCCAAAGGGGTTTATACCAGTTGGAATAAAAATGAAACTACTCATTAAGTACAATGACACTGACAACTTGGGAAATTTAAATAGAATAATGATGGATTTAGACCCAGATCACTATTATGTGATGCTTGGGTTTGATTACACAATGAATCATGATTACTTACTAAAGTTAAGAGAGGACTTTGAAGCATTTAAAATTAAGGAAGAAGTAAAAAAAGGTATTAATGGAAATTATATTGGTAAGGATATCTTCCACTATCTTAAAAACAATCTTGAAGAATATTTTAGTTCATCAAGGAAATCAATTCTGTGCGATAAAGAAGGAGAAGTTGTTCTAAAGGAAGATGCAGAAGAAACCCAAAAAATTGAAATAATTGATTTAGATCGTGAAAAAATCTCTTTAAAAAATATAATAAACTTTCAATACATCAGAGCTGAACGTGATATATCAAATAAAGAGATTGATAAAACACTTTCACTTCAGACATCAAAAATCTACGAAAAGTCCGAAGCTACTGATGAACAAAATGAACAGATTGAAAAATTCAAGGATACTCTTGGAGATTCCGATGCTAAACTATCACTTATCTATATGGATTTATTTAAAGATACAATTGATAAGGTCAGTCAATTTGGGGGAATTACTAAAGGTGATTCTGAAATTAGTATAGAGTCAACTCTGCAACATCGTGACTTACTAAAAGGTAACACCACTGTTATGTACGCACATGGAGAACACAAATTTCCTGAAGTGTATAATGGCCTTGGTTATATGAATCTTATCAGCATCATTTTTGAAATAGAAATTAAGCTACAAGAATTCAAACGTACAATTAATGATAAACCAGCGGATATTAATCTTCTATTTATTGAGGAACCGGAAGCACATACTCATCCGCAAATGCAATATGTTTTTATTAATAACATCAAAAACTTGTTGAAAGAGGGAATCATTCGAAAAGATGGATCGAAGAAGCTCCAATATATAATAAGCACACACTCATCACACATCGTTGCAGAAAGTGATTTTAGCGACATACGTTACTTAAAAAGAACAGGAGAATCTTCAGTAATAGCTAAAGAATTAAAATCGCTTGAAGCCGAATATGAAGAAGCGGGAGAAGAAAAAAATTATCGTTTTTTAAAGCAGTATTTGACCTTAAACAAAGCAGAGCTATTTTTTGCTGATAAGGCAATTTTAGTTGAAGGTGATACGGAGAGAATTCTTTTACCAGCTATGATGAAGAAGTTGGATCAAGAATTGGAAGAGAATCCTTTACTTTCTCAAAACGTTTCAATTGTAGAGGTGGGTGCGCATTCAAAGGTCTTTGAAAAATTTATTGATTTTATAGGGTTAAAAAAGTGCTTAATAATTACTGATATTGATAGTTACTACGAAAAAACTATTTATGAGGAGGACGGAGTAACTCCTCAAAGACATAATAATGGAAACGAAAAAATAAAATCTATTCCCTGTCCTACAACTGACCCGAATTGTACAAACACTGCAAATTATTCATTAAGCTTTTTTCATAATGATCATACAGAGATAGAATATTTCACAGATTTATCTTTTGGCTGGAAAATATTGAGAAAAAATAGGCTCAAGAAGTGGGTATCAAACAGGAAAGGTTATGTCTTACTTGCATATCAAACTTTAGAAAATGGATATGGAGCAAGAAGTTTTGAGGATTCTTTTTTTTCAATAAATCGAGATTTTATAATAAATCCTGATAATCAGTTTAAATCCTTAACAGCTAAATATCTAGCAAAGTACATTAAAGGTGAAATAGATGAGTTTGAATTTGCAGAAAAATCCATTAGAAGCAAGCCCTCTTTTGCAATTGAAATATTATTAAATAGCGAAGAAGATGAAGCAGGAAACCAATTCATTAATTGGAATATTCCTTCATACATCAAAGAAGGGTTAACATGGTTGAAAGAGAATTAACATGGCTGAAGTTGAGGAAATATTTGAGCATATAAATAATGGAAGAAACTTCTTGCTAAGTGGTGGTGCAGGAAGTGGCAAAACTTATACGTTAGTTCAGGTGATTAAGAAAGTCATAGAGGAAAACCCAAGTTCATTAGTCGCTTGCATGACGTATACCAATGCCGCAGTTAAAGAAATAGAGGAACGGGTAAATCATCAAAATTTAAACGTATCTACCATACACGATTTTCTATGGGATAATATCAAACACTTCCAAAAAGAGTTAAAAATATGCCTTGTTGAATTAGCTAACGATGAAAATATAAGCTCAGTAAGAGTAGACGATGAAAATCCGATTCCTGATAATTTTTTCGATGATTTACAAGACGTAAATAACCCAGAGAATAAGATTCAGTACGAACAATTCTTGCGTATCTCAAAGGGAATCATTTCACATGATCAGATTATTGCTGTTAGTGATCGCATATTTGAGCGATTCCCAAAACTTGGTGATATTGTAAAGGACAAGTACAAATTTATATTCATTGACGAGTATCAGGATACTCAAAAAGAAGTTGTTAAAATATTTCTAGAGCATTTTAAGCTAACAACTAAACGAAATGTTGTTGGCTTTTTTGGTGATGCTATGCAATCCATTTACGATAATACTGTTGGGAATCTTAATGATTATACTGGAAATGAAGGTGAAAAAGTACGTGAGGTGAAAAAGGAACAAAACCGCAGAAATCCAGCACTTATTATAGACCTTGCCAATAAACTTAGAACTGATGGTTTGGTACAAATTCCTTCGGAAGACGAGAATGCTCCAAATATGGATAATGGGAATATCAAAGCTGGTGATATCAAATTCCTATATTCTGATGATGGAAACATAGAAGCTGCAAAAGCAAGCTTAGGTTGGGACTTTGGAAATTCGAAGGAAACAAAAGAACTTAATCTTACCCATAACTTAATAGCAGGAAAAGCTAATTTCCGAACCTTAATGGACATTTATGATAAAGACAAAATTCTCGACTATAAAAAGAGAATCAAAGATTATATCAAAAGAAATCCAGTTGAGCAGGACCTAACAGAAATGACTTTTGGAGAGGTCATAGACCTCCTAAAGATTGGCAAAACAGGAAGTGAGTTGAATAGAGTATTACCTACTAACGGGATGAGAGTGTTTATTGAAGCCCACCAATACCTCTTTGCAACAGCCTGTAGAACTAATTACGAAAATTTCTCAAAAATCTATGTTGATAAGGATCAATTGCTAGACGATAAAAAGCAGGATGAAGATGATATTAATAAGAAAGGAAGTAAAAGAGACGAATTGATCCAGCACTTATATAGATTACAGAACATTATTTGGTTATATCAGAATGGTCGATACAATGAGTTTTTACAGAAAACTGATTTTAGAGAACAGTTAAACAACACACATAAAAAACGGATTCTAAAAGAGAGAATTGAAAATCTTATTAACGTTGGGAATAAAACAATAGGTGAAGTGATTGAAGAAGCAAACGAAAATGAAATCTGCATTAAAGGAGATGGTTTAACCAGGTTTGTAACGGAAAAAAAATATATTTACGAACGTGTCGCAGAAGTCCCATTCAAAGAATTTCAAGCTTTATTCGAGTATTTGGAAGGACGAACTCCATTTTCTACCCAGCACAAAACCAAAGGGACAGAATTCGATAATGTGTTAGTTATCCTTGACAATGGTAACTGGAATAACTTTAATTTTGAGAATCTCTTTTTAGGTGGTGGCTCTCAATCAGTATTAAGCAGAACCCAAAAAATATTCTACGTGTGTTGTACCAGAGCAAAAGAACAATTGGCAGTCTATTATCACTCTCCAAGCCAACATGTAATAGACAAAGCAAAAGAATGGTTTGGAGTAGAGAATGTTTTGAAAATTGATATATAAAAAAACTATATATCGTAAGTTTAAAAAACTTCTTTAGACATCATTAACTGAAATAGATTTCATCATTACTGAGAAGGATCGCATAGTTTCTCGAAGAACCCGTAAGTCTTGCTATAGCCTCGTTCCGTAGCTCTGCTGCGGTATGACCACAGGAAGCCTGCCTACCGGACAGTCAAGCTCCTGCTTCCAAAGCTTTAAAGAACTGTCTCTACTCTAAGGGTGCTCATCGACTTAGCAGAATTTCATTTCTTTGCCTATACTTCTTTTATATTAACCGAAGTTAGAATAACATTAATTTAGTGTGTGTTCTGTTATTCTTATAAGCCACAATGAGTAAAAAAGAAATAGAAACATGTTGTCCTAAAAGTCGAGCAGATTGGCGAATATGGTTAGAAGAAAATCACCAGTCGAAACATTCTGTTTGGCTTGTTTATTATAAGGCATCAACAAAAATTCCTTCTCTTAGTTGGAGTCATGCCGTTGATGAAGCACTTTGCTTTGGTTGGATAGATAGCACTAAAAAGACTATTGATGAAGAAAGGTATATGCAGTACTTCAGCAGAAGAAAACCTAAGAGCATGTGGTCAAGAATAAATAAAGAAAAAGTTACCAAGCTCATCAAAAAAAACCTCATGACAAAAGCAGGTTTTGACAGTATAGAAACTGCTAAACAGAATGGTTCTTGGACAATTTTAGATGAAGTGGAATCACTTATAATTCCGGAAGATTTAAAAGAAGAACTGGCAAATTACAAAGGCTCTACGGAATACTTTGATAGCCTAAGTAGGTCCGCTAAAAAGATTTTATTGCACTGGGTGGTTTTTGCTAAAAGATCTGAAACGAGACAAAAGAGAATTATAGAAATCGCAGAAAATGCCAGCAAAAAATTAAAACCAAAACAGTTTAGATAAGAAAGGCTTTCAAGGATGGTTATACAATATTGGTTCTGGATTGAAAACCTAGATCACTAAAGCCTTAACCATTAGCATCAAATAAACAGATGAACATATTTTACTTCCTATCAGTATTGGTTCTATTAAGTGCTTGCTCCGAAAGAAAGGCCTCTTCCGATCAAAAAGAGAGCGATTTTAAAGCAACGGAAAAGCAAATAGCAGTGTCAGCATTTCAAACAATTATAGACTCTGCCAATGTAAGTGGGTCCATTTTAATTTATGATCTTGAAGGTCATGACTATTATTCGAATGACTTTGATTGGGCTCAGAAAGGAAAGCTACCCGCTTCAACATTCAAAATAACTAATTCTATTATAGCACTTGAAACTGGAGTAGTTGAAGACGACAGCACCCTTTTTAGATGGAACGGAGAAAGCAGAAGCCTTAGGAGTTGGGAGCAAGACTTGGTTTTTACAGATGCTTTTCATTATTCATGCGTTCCTTGCTATCAAGAAGTTGCACGAGACATTGAAACAGAAAGGATGACTAAATATTTGGATAAACTCGACTATGGAAATATGGATGTTAATGCATCAAATATTGATCTATTCTGGCTTCAAGGAGAATCTCGGATTACTCAATTTGAACAAATAGACTTTTTAAAGAGATTGTATCAATCTGATTTACCAATTTCTGATCGAACCAAAGAGATCATGAAAAGAATGATGGTTATTGAAGAAAATAAAGAGTACAAACTTAGCGGAAAAACGGGTTGGTCGATCAGAAATGGAAACAATAATGGTTGGTTTGTAGGATATATCGAATCCCGGAACAAAACGTACTTTTTTGCCACCAATGTGGAACCTAAAGAACAATTCGACATGAATATGTTTCCTATGATTAGAAGAGATGTGACTTATAAAGCATTTGAGCAAATGAATATAATAAAATAGAAAATTTTGGTGAGTGCTTAATGAAAAGCTCACTACTTATCCTCTCCTTCTAAAAACCTCTTTTGTAACTTCATATGCTGAAGTAAATTTATCCATCAAATAATAAGGTACCTCATCACCGTTCGGTATAAAGAGATAAGGCATTCAGTGACTCAAGAAAGTTTAGTGCTCTGTTGCATTACTCCCCCTACCCGAAACCTTTTTTGCATCTCAAATCATTTTATAAAGCTTAGTTTGTATAACTCCCCTCCCATCATCTAAAACAACAGAGAGTAGTTGCTTTTCTTCTTTAGCTTTAAAATTAAATGGCGGAGCTTCGATGCTTAAACCACTTCTTTTTTTTAATCTGGTTCCCTGTCCTGAAATAATATCTTTGTTGGGTACAAATTCACCTTCAGGTACATGCTCTGTTAAAATAACATAATCGAATTCAGTCAATTTATTCAGCACACTTTGTACTTCAGCATTCGACAAATGTTGTAATACCTGGCGTAACATCGCACAATCTCCGGAAGGCAAATCATCTTCGGCAATATTCAGACAAAGGAATGCTAAATTCTTTGCATTAAATATTTCTTTATTGTGTTCAATTAAATCTGATACTATATCAACAGCTATATATTTCTTGGTATATTCTACCAATTCTTTCCCCACATTAAAATCACCGCATCCCAGATCGCAAACCGTGAGGTGATTTTCGAAAGAATTCAGAAATGAAGTTATTACCTTTACATATGGATCTACAATCTCAGGTTGATGCGATCCATCTCCTGAATAAAACTCAGATTCACTATCGCCCCAAAGATTCATTTCATAAACCTGCTCCATGGCATCTTTTGTTGGCCACGGTTTTTTTATTCTTTTAGTTCGGAGTTCGTTCTTCTTCATAACGCTAAATTCGAATAGCTAAACTATAAAAGTAAATTGCTACTGTTCCTAAAAAACCTCTTTTGCTACTTCATATACTGATGTGGATTTACCCATAGAATAATAATGCACGCTGGGAACTCCAAAGTCAATCAGCTCTTTAGATTGCTGAATAGCCCACTCCGTTCCCACAGCCCTCGCTGCATCATTGTCTTTACATCGTTCAAGTTCTTTGGTTAAATCTTCCGGCAAGTCAATATTAAACATTTGAGGAAGTAAGGTAATTTGCTTCAATGTGGTAACCGGTTTTATTCCGGGAATGATCGGAATATCAATCCCTAATTCACGGCATGCTTTTACAAAAGCGAAGAATTTTTGGTTATCAAAGAACATTTGTGTGACCACATAATCCGCTCCTCCATCTACTTTCTGTTTCAGATAACGCAAATCTGATTCCATGTTTGGAGCGGTTTCATGCTTTTCAGGATAGCCGGCAACTCCAATACAAAAGTCAGAAGGCATAGCGTTTTCTATTTCATTGTCCAAATAAATTCCGGTATTCAGATCTTTCACCTGTCCCAATAATTCTGATGCGTAACGATGGCCATCCGGCTCAGGCTCAAATTGTCGATCCGGTTTTCGAACATCGCCTTGAAGCACCAGCACATTGTCGATCCCCAAAAAATTAAGATCGATCAGCGCATTCTCCGTTTCCTCTTTACTGAAACCACCACAAATGATATGAGGAACCGCATCCACCTGATAATGATTTTGAATAGCAGCACACATTCCCACTGTACCGGGACGCTTACGCACTGTTTTGCGCTCCAGAAGTCCGTTCTCCCTCTTTTTGTAGATATACTCCTCCCTGTGATAAGTAACGTCTATAAATGGCGGTTTGAATTCCATTAGTGGATCAATATGATCAAATAGTGTTCTGATATTCTGACCTTTTAATGGAGGCAATACTTCAAAACTAAAAAGAGATTTTCCCTTAGCTTGTTTAATATATTCTGTTACTTTCATGTATGTTGTTTATAGCCGGTTAACTTTCCTATTGTTGATTTAGCTTTGTTACAATCTTGAACTCTATTCAGTTTTTTGACCTCTTCAGATCCTGAAATAAGTTCAGGATGAAGTCTTTAAAGAAATGATCATTAATTAGACTTCATCGTTGGTTATTCGATATTGGCTATTCACTATACGCTAAGTTTGGCGAAAGCCATTTTTCCGTTTCTTCTTTTGTTTGATCTTTGCGGGATGAGTAATCCAGGATCTGATCTTCTTCGAGTTTCCCGACTCTGAAATACCGGGATTCAGGATGCGAGAAGTAAAACCCACTTACTGATGAAGCCGGGTACATCGCACAAGATTCAGTCAACGAAATTCCTATACTTTTTTCTACTTCCAGTAGCTCAAAAAGTGTTCTTTTTTCTGCATGATCCGGGCAAGCGGGATATCCCGGTGCCGGACGAATACCCACATAGCTTTCTGATATCAGATCATCATTGGTTAGATTTTCATCTTTCGAATATCCCCAAAAATCTGTTCGCACTTTATAATGCATATACTCTGCGGAAGCTTCAGCAAGTCGATCAGCCAATGCTTTTAACATAATTGATTGATAATCATCGCCTTCAGCTTCCTTCAGTAATTTTTCAATTCCAAGTCCCGCTGTAACCGCAAAAAACCCGATGTAATCGTTAATTCCTGTTTCTTTTGGGGCGATATAATCCACCAAACTTGAGTTAGGTTGATTGGCTCGTTTTTGAGCCTGTTGTCTCAGAAAGTGGAACCTTGCCTTTAAAGTTTTTCGGTTTTCATCTTCAAAAACATTTACATCCTCTCCTTCCCGTTCTGCAGCATATAATCCAATTACAGCTTTAGCCTGGAGTGATTTATCAGTTATAATTTCGTTCAACAACTTTTTCGCGTCTTTAAGTAACTCTGTAGCTTGTGTACCTACTACTTCATCTTCCAAAATAGCCGGATATTTCCCTGTCAACATCCAGGTTTTAAAAAAGGGTGTCCAGTCAATGAAATCAGCAAGTGTTCTTAAGTCAATTTCTGAAATCACTTTATTCCCTAAAAAAGAAGGTCTTACCGGATTTTGGCTCCACGACATATTAGTGGAATTCTTTTTTGCCTCGTTAAACGACAGGTACACTTTTTTCTGTGTTCTACCGGCATGTTCATCTCTAAGCTCCGAGTATTCTGATTTGATTCCAAGGGCGAATTCTGCTTTTGTGTCTTTAAGAAGATCTGTGCAAACGGTCACTGCTCTGGAAGCATCCAGAATATGAACTACGGGAGATTCATAATTGGGATCAATTTTTACGGCTGTGTGAATACGGGATGTGGTCGCCCCACCGATGATCAAAGGTAAGTTCATTCCTCTTTTTTTCATTTGGCGAGCAACACTTACCATCTCATCGAGTGACGGTGTGATCAATCCACTTAAGCCAATAACATCTACATTATGCTTTAGTGCCTCGTCCAAAATCTTATCTGTCGGTACCATCACTCCAAGATCAATCACATCAAAATTGTTACACGCCAGCACTACTCCAACTATATTCTTACCGATATCATGTACATCTCCTTTTACTGTGGCCAGCAATACTTTAGGTCGGCTCTTAGTGTTCTTATTTTTCTTCTTTTCTTCTTCCAAATATGGAGTCAGATATGCAACAGCCTGTTTCATAACACGTGCACTTTTTACAACCTGCGGAAGAAACATCTTTCCTGAACCAAACAGATCACCAACCACATTCATCCCGTCCATCAACGGTTCCTCAATTACTCTAAGCGGACTTTGGTATTTCTGGCGAGCCTCTTCAGTATCACTTTCAATAAATTCGGTAATTCCCTTTATCAGAGAATGTGACAAGCGCTCTTCCACAGAACCATCTCTCCACTCAGCGACCTCCTTTTCCCTGGTTGTATCTGTGTCCTTGTACTTATCAGCGATATCCAAAAGCTTTTCAGTTGCATCGTCTCTTCTGTCTAATAGAACATCTTCAACAGCTGTAAGAAGGTCTTCAGGAATATCAGAATACACTTCCAACTGAGTAGGATTTACAATTCCCATATCCATGCCGTGTTGTATAGCATGATATAGAAAAGCGCTGTGCATAGCTTCACGAACTTTATTATTGCCTCTGAATGAAAATGAGACATTACTCACTCCGCCAATGATATGTGCTCCCGGTAAGTTTTCGCGAACCCATTTTGTAGCTCTGAAATAATCCAGCGCATTTTCTCGGTGCTCTTCCATTCCTGTAGCAACCGGAAAAATGTTTGGATCCAGAATTATATCTGAAGGATCAAAGCCAACTTCATTAACCAATAAATTATACGAACGTTCACAGATTTCAATACGTCGTTCGAAAGAGTCAGCTTGTCCGTCTTCATCAAAAGCCATGGAAATAACTGCTGCTCCAAACTTTTTAACTGTTTTAGCTCTTTTTAGAAACTCCTCCTCCCCATCTTTTAGGCTAATTGAATTGACTACTCCTTTGCCTTGTAGAGTTTTAAGTCCGGCAACCAGTACCGACCATTTTGAGGAATCCACCATAATCGGGATTCTTGCAATATCAGGCTCTGAAGCGATCAGGTTTAAGAAATTGGTCATCTCTTTTTCAGAATCAAGCATTCCTTCGTCCAAATTGACATCAAGTATCTGAGCGCCTCCCTGAACCTGTTCCAATGCAATATCTAAGGCTTTGGCGTAATCCTTTGATTTTATCAGGTTCAGAAACTTTTTTGATCCTGTTACATTTGTACGCTCACCTACATTAACAAAGTTAGAATCTTCGTTAATGATCAGAGGTTCTAGTCCGCTTAGCTTCAGTGGCAATGACTTCATTAAGCGACCTCCTTTTGAGTAATAAACCGGGGATTTTTTCCTTCCACTAAATGGGCCATTTCTCTGATATGATCGGGAGTTGTACCACAGCATCCGCCTAAGATATTCACCAATCCATCCTCAACATAAGATTCAACTTCTTCGGCCATCGCTTTTGGTCCCTGATCATATTCTCCGAATTCGTTCGGTAATCCCGCATTTGGATAAGCACTTACAAAGCATCCTGAATTTTCAGAAAGAGATTGAACATATGTTCGTAACTGTTTGGCTCCCAATGCGCAATTTAATCCAATACTTAAAAGCGGAACATGTGAAAGAGAGATCAGAAAAGCTTCCACAGTTTGACCG
>Ga0189291_100462_pt1 | contig 11227 bp, 3 predicted proteins | sample UW1redminimetaG_FD_130331 | JGI IMG/M metagenome (GOLD analysis project Ga0189291, IMG submission 130331) | Marine microbial communities from the Costa Rica Dome - UW179B-red mini metaG | ecosystem: Environmental > Aquatic > Marine > Oceanic > Photic zone | place: Costa Rica: the Eastern Pacific... | reverse complement strand
CGGACTTACTCCCGATCCTCTGCCTCCATACCAACTGAAGTACACAATTTTACTCGATGAGTGTCCACCTGATTTATCTTTTACCCGAACCAGATAACGACCTCCTCTTTCTCTGTTCGTCATATTAATAGCGAAAGAACCGGCACCTTCTGCATTGGTTGTTAATTTTCCGGATTTAACCTTGCTTACATTCTCTCTTTCAAAATAATTACTGAGATCTTCGCGACTTCGCTCCCACCACCATCTCCAGCGAATATTGAACACTTCGTATTCCAATTCCTGATTTGGAACTTTGCCACCGTCTTTATCTAATGAAACCACGTCAAAAATATGATCTTCATTTCTGGACAGCCAGTTGCTGTATCTGCCGTCTTTCATATCCGGAGCTTTTAATCCGATCATTGTTTCAAACGGATAATAATAAGTTGATGAACGCCCGACGCTGAAATTCCCTGATGGTTCAAATACTCTTGTTTTTAAATTCACACGCACTCTACCCGGACCTTCTTTCAATTTTTTGAATTCGTGATCCAGTTCTGCTTCTCCTTCTCTATCTAGATTTCCGTCAAAGATTGTGGTTGGAGAATTTGAAAACGACACCGATTCATCAGAAAAAGAGTACGCAGGATATTCTGCAAAAGTAGGAGTTGATGTCGTCAGGCTCATTTCAACATCTGCTTTCAGATTTCGGGCAATTGCTCCGTGCAGCCATCTGGAAGAAAGAGTCGCATTCAAATTTCTGTCCTCCGCTGAAATTGATTCCTCCTCGTAATCCACTTCTACTTTAAGACGGTTCGGTTTTACCGTTTCAATTTTGATGGTTTTGTTGAAAGTAAGTCCACCAACTTTTGCACTTAAATTCCAGTTTCCGGTGGGATCTTGTTTATCAGTTGATCCTTCATACACATAAAATCCATTAAGTGACGAAGTGAATGTTTTGCGATCGGCTAATTGTCCCGACGGATTTCTAAGCTCGAAACTTATGGGATGATCTTCGGGAAGCACATCATTTCCATCTTCCAGAATAAAAGAAACGTGCAGTGTGTCACCGGGACGCCAAACTCCTCGTTCCCCGTATAAAAACCCTTTTACTCCTTTTTGAACCGTTGCCCCTGACACATCAAAATCACTCACAGAAAGTGAAGTACCATCATCCAGTCGTAAATATCCTTTTTGAGAACCTACAGATGCCGTTAAATAATACGGTTGACGCTCGGCTTCTAGTTCAACTTTACCATTCTTATCTGTAATTCCGGAAGCAACTTCCTGTTGTTGAAGATCAAATAATTGAATGTTCACTCCCTGCTTCAGTCCTGTGGTTTTCAGATCTGTAACAAACACCTGAACTTTCCCCTGATCTGCTTTTTTTGCGATAATCCCAAGATCAGAAGACAGTACATTTCGAGCCTTATTTCTCTGATTGTAATAATAGGAAATATGACATGGGTTATCTCTTTCTTGCCAGTTATATCCGGCCGGGTATCTTCGACCATTATAATTATTCCAATACTTCGCTTCGTCTTCATTATTTAGCGTCCAGGAGCGGTTGGTTAGATTTGTGCTTGTCTCGGAATCATTTTCACCACATTCATAAACTGCCTGATGCTTTCGGAATCCCATTTCAATCTGGTACAATGCTCCCGGTTCGGGATTAATAATTTCAGAAAGATCCAGCGCGTAATTATTCCAGTTTCCTGTTTCAACAGTACCCAAAGCTGATAACGGAATAGCCGCGCCAAAAACCTGTCGCCCAACCCGCTCAATTCTCCATTGATTACTTTCTCCAAGACGGTGATCCTGTAAGTACTGCCCGATATTATTTTCAAATATTCTGATAACACGAACATCAACAGCGCCTAAGCTTACCGCTTTAAAAGGAAACAACAAATTCTCTGAATTCGGGATAATGGTTCCTTTGCCTAGTAATTCCAGTTGGGGTTTGGGCTGATTGAATTGAATTTGACGTGTTATCTCGGTATCCAATCGTTTGCCGGACTCATTCTTTACAGCCGAGCTAATTGTTAATGTCTTTTCACCGGTTCGTCTTTGTCGTGGACTAATAACTAATTTATTTCCATTAATAAGAAGATTCAGACTTCCCATGTTTTCAATCCGAATCAATCCATTCAGATTTTGAGTGGCGTCCAGTTTATCAGAAAAGGTAAGCTCTACTCTTGGATTGGAATCTGTAAAAACCCGAGTGGAAAGTAATTCAAAAACCGAATTTTCCAGTATCTCAATATTTTGACTTCCTTTTGTACTTGTACCGATGGGCGCTCCATCCCAACTAAGCTTTAATTCGCTTTGCTCATCACTTCTTACAATCCCATTTATTTCAAAATTATGTGTAGTTCCCGATGCGTTCTGACTCCAATCAATAGTTAACCCTTCATTGCCTTTTTGCTCTGCACTTAATACACGCTTCATATTTTTCAGCCAGGCTTTATCAGCAGTGTAAATAGTGCCTGCCAATCTCATCTCTTTTGATGAAACACTTTCCAATTCTCCTAAAACCACTTCCAGTTCCTGTGCGGTTGTGTGCACCTTAAATGAGAATACGGTATTTGCTTCGGGGACATCTGCTACTTTGTTCAGATTAAAAGATACTTTGTACTCCTGATCTTGTTGAAGTGGATCGTTAGGGGTAAAAATGATCACCTTTTCATTCACCAATTTCGCTTGACCTCTTACATTCGGATCCAGATAAAACAACACTAAAGATTGAATATCTTTTACGAGTGATGGATTAGACAAAGTAACTGCGATCTCACCGTGCGAACTTATTTCTCCTGATGTGTAGCCCTCAATGAAATCCGTAAATTTTTCCGGATCAGAAAGTTCTTTTATCGGCTCGTTATTTGAACAAGCAATAAACAGCGTGACAATTAGAAATAAGTATTGTAAGCATCGGCGATGGTTAAGCATAGCAAGAATAAATTAGGTTTTAAAAAGATGGGTCTAATTTTACTACTTCAGGTTCCCGAAAAAGTTCTGGAAGGTCAAATTATTAAATTGATTAAAAGAAAAGCATTCACCCTTTAGTGGAAGTATTTATATATGTACCAATCATTTAAAATAATTTTTTTATAAATATATTTTCTCATAAGCTGAATATATTAATTCAATTACAGATTAGTATTATTTTTATATTACCTACCGATTATTAATTGACTACTTAGCTTAAATGAAATATTTCAATACTAAAATTTTAGTCCTTTTATTTGCCCTTATAAGCTTTTCTTTCTCAGGATATGCACAAAAAAATCAGGACAACAACATTGACGTCCTTGATTATTTATCTATAGATAAAGACAAATACTCGGTTGACAAACAGCTATTAAATTTTAAACTCATTAAAAATAAATCCTCAGTTGAATCATTTGATCCTGTTGCCGAAATTCCGCAGGAAATGGCCTGGGCTAATCCCGCTATAAACTTTACACCTTTTGCCTTTTTTATTGGGATTGGAGATGTAAACGGAGATGGTATAGATGATTTAACGAAAAGATTCTTTTCCGTAAATGATGAAAGAGATTCCGACCTAAGTACTCAAGTAAATAAATCTTTGGTTTATTATAGTGGCACTAACTTATCTACCGATCCCGATCAAATACTATACAACGCTATTTACCCATTAGGAGACTTGAATGGAGATGGTTATGCAGATGCTGTCGGCGCCGGTCTTGATGGTGAAGCTACATTATATACAGGTAGCGAAACAGGTCTTTCTTCTTTTGCCAGTGCCCAATCTGACACTCTTTTATCCATATCTCAAAAAGCACTTTTTGTTGGTCAAAATTTAAACCAAGATAAGTTTGATGATATTTATGGATACTACCGCGATCAGAATGGAATATATAAATATTTTGAGGTTTATGGAGCTCCGACTTTTGATATCATAATAATTAATGAGGTTGTTTTACCATCAGAAGTAGCTGTACTATCAAATAATCTGTATAGGTTTTCTGTAAATGATACCGTTTATATTGGTTTTAGTGTAAGAAATATAGCTACTAGAGACTACGAATTTCGAACCTACAAATTCGTTGATGCAGACAGCATAGCATTAGCTGATTTAAAAATAATTAATGCACGAATCGAAGATTCTTTTATTTCCGACTTCGACGGGGATGGAATGGTTGACCTACTTGTTAGTGATAATAGTAATGAATTTAACTTTTTTAAAGGGACATCAAACCCAACTCAACTTTTTTCAGATGATAAAGTGTTAGTATCTAATGAGTTTTCCAATATTTCAATTCCTTACTTATTAGATGATATTTTGGGTGATGGAAAAAGTGAGATTTTGTATGTTGGTAATAACGGTTTAGATATTGTCAATCTAGATAATGTCGGATCAGCCTTTACTTCGATAGCATCGGTAAGTGCAAATACTTTACTTTTCAACTCTACCTTGTTTCCTTTTTTTAATTCGAATTATGATGAAGGTTTTTCTTTTTTCTCAGGGTTCAATACCTTTTCTATCCCAATCCAATCTGATAATAAATTTGGAAACGTAATCTTCAAAACCAGTAATGGCTCTAATTCTATCGAATCAGAACTATTACTCCTTAATTATTCAGATTATTCGGTTAAATCAAGAAACGAATTGTTTCATTTATCTGATTTAGATGGTGATGGCATTGACAATTTTGCCGTTCGTGAAATAACCATTGAAGATGAAAAAGTTGTTATCTATAATGGAATTAATGATGCTAATCCCAGTTTTATTAAAATCTCAAATCCGGATGTATTATACCCAGCACATGTGCAGGCTGGCTTTTTTGATGATTCCTTAAATCAATCGATTGCGGTTTTAATGAGGCCAAAAGGGCTGTCTGAAGTTCAGAGCGAATTCAGGCTTTATAGACCCAGCGATCTAACCACTCCTTATTTCGCTATTAAACATACTGATTTATCGTCCACATTAAATAGGTTAGATATATTTTCAAATATTGGAGATATAAATAATGATGGCTTTGACGACTTAGCATTGTCTGCCGCTTTTTCAAATGAACCCGAAAAAGTATTTATATTTTTAGGCGGAACAAATATTTCATCTTCGCCGGATATAACTATTAATTTAAATGAAGACTTTCCAAATCCTGTAAATGGTCAAACCATTTTGGGTGCTACCGTTATTCAAGGTTTAGGAGATTTAAACGGAGATGGAATAGATGATTTTGTTCTCGGCGATGGACGAAGAAATTATACTTCAGAATTAGCCCAAAAAAACCGCTCCATTTCAGGTGTTATCTATGTGATATATGGTCAAGATACAGAAACACCTCTATTTGATGGGCCAGATGTGGAATTACAAGCAGACACTTCTAATACTGATAACCAGCAGTGGATTTTCGGTGGGTTAAACAGTGTTGCAAGTGGTGACTTTGATGGAGATGGCACCAAAGATATAGTAGGTATATCTTTGAGGCATGCAAATAGTGCCTTTGATAATGGAGTGGGAGCACTTACTTATTTCTTTGGGAAAGATGGTTTTACAAGCCAACCTGATACGACTATCCCAATCAGAACGGAGTATGTGTATAATCCGGATCAAGGTATTGAAGAGGTGTATTCAAAATTTACAGGCCGAGCTTTGTTAAAAGCTATACCAGATCAAAATGGAGATGGTGCAGATGAACTCCTTTATGTAGGAAATAACGAACAAAGAAATGCCATACTTTACGAAATAGGAGCTAACCCTTCGGAAATAGCTACAGCTATTTATAAAGCGCCAAATTCTAGATTTGGCTTAAACCCCGCCGGAAGTTTCATTAATAAACAATATCTGCCTTTAGTGGGAGATTACAATGGCGATGGAAACATCAACTTTTTAGGATATCAAAATTTGGATCGAAATTATCGAGATACCCCGATATATATGTATGAAATTGATAATGTAGCGGTATCAATTGCTGATGAAGGAGGCAGCAACCCTGCTGGTTTTGAGCTAAAGCAAAATTACCCGAATCCTTTTAATCCCAGCACCAAGATCTCTTTTACGATTCCGAAAACGGATAATGTTCAAATTACCGTCTATAACATTCTTGGTCAGGAAGTGTCCACAATAGTTAATTCACGATTTTTAAAAGGTTCACATTCTGTTAATTTTGATGCATCGCACTTAGCTTCAGGCATTTACTTATATCGTATCAGAAGTAACGATCTCGTTTCAACGAAAAGAATGACTCTGATCAAATAATTTAATTTATCTCAAAAGAAAAGCTCTCAATGATCAAACCATTGAGAGCTTTTTATTTGTCTGCAGTTACCTCTATAATTGATGGTCTTTAAACATTAGGCGTTTCACAAATTCATTTCTAACTGTATAAAAGAACTCCCATCCTTTCGAAATAACCTTTCACATTTTTCTAAAAGTTTCTATGGGATTTGGTCTCCTGTCTTTAACATCAAAAAAGTTTACCCACTCTTAAAGTCCCTAAATCAAAATATCTCTTTTTCATTACTCCATAAAAAAGCTGATTGATATTTTAAATGTAAATAGATCCTATTTTATCAACTATGCCACATATTTTGTATATTTAAACTTGCTCAACAATGATTTGAGCATTTGATCTTTGAAAATTGAATTATAACGCCAAACGAACGAGGTGGAACATTGTCTTTTGAACAATATGACCTGAGTCCTGATTTATTGAACGGGCTGGTCGATACACGAATTGAAAAGCCAACCCCTCTCCAGCAAGAAGTTATTCCTCAGGCCTTAGAAGGCAAGCATTTGCTTGTTAAGAATGAAAACGAGGATAACGCAGCATTTTTGATCCCTGCATTGCAGAAGTTGATAGCGAACGGAGAGGTAAATGGCACGCGAATATTAATTTTAACACCGTCTACAGAACGAGCTAAAGCGATTGATGAAATGATTTGGGCGATGGGGTATCATGCACAAGTGAGCAGTACTTCATTATCCATGAAAGGTGACAAAGTCGCACAAGAACAAGCCGTAATAGATGGAGCTCCTGTGATTGTAGCCAATCCGGGGCGATTAGTTGACATACTGGAAAAAACCAAAAAAGCCTTCAGCGATCTCGAATGTGTTGTGATCGATGAAGCGCATAATATGGAAAACTTTAGCCTGGTGGGCAGGGTGAAGTCTATCTTTGAATTTATTGAGAACCAACCTCAGGTACTCATTTTTTCCGGAACTATGAATAACGCTACCAAGCAGCTCGCTGAAAATGCTCTTAAAAATCCTGAGTTGATCGGATTTCAATCTACAGATATAGAAGAGAAAGTGGTTGAAGCAGCTGAAATCGATGAAGAAGAAGTGATGGAAAAGCTCGAAAATGCTTCTGTAAAAGTGGTCCTGAATCCTGAGAATAATTCCGAGGAAAAAAACTCCTCAGAGGATGAAGCTAAAAAAACATCCGAAAAGAAAACCGAACCGGTAAAAGCTGCCACATTAGATCAGGATGCAGTGAATAAAAAACTGGAAAATGCTTCTGTAAAAGTGGTCCTGAATCCTGAGAAGAAAGAAGTTGAAAGCAAGGACGAGACAGAAGAAACTCCTAAAGAAAAGTTGAAAGAAGCTTCCGTATCTGTAGTGCTTAAAAAAGATCAGGAAGACACTCCTGGTTCCGTATCCAAAAACCTGGAGCAGGTATACATCAATGTGCCACCAAGAATGAAGATCTCTACATTGATGGCTCATCTTGAAAATAGTAAAATGGAGCGCATTGTAGTTTTTACCGCTTCAAAAAGAACGGCTGATCGTCTGTTCCGAATTATCCTCAAGAAGAACTGGGGCATTGTCAGTGTTGACGAAAGCATTAACAAAGACACCTTTGATGAACGGTTCCAGAAATTCACTTCCAATGAAATGAAAATTCTTGTAGTTGGTGGTTTATCAGCTACAGATATCAATCTTGATAAAGTGACTCAAGTTATCAATTATGACGTTCCTAGCGATGTTGATGAATATCGTTACCGTGCTGAATTAGTTGGCTCAGGTAAAGCAACTCAAATCGTGTCTTTGGTTTCTAAAATGGATCGCGAAGATATCGAAAAGATCACTAATGAAGTTGGCTACGCCCCTGAAGAAATAAAGCTTCCTGAAGAAGTCAAAAATAAGAAAAAAGGAAAAAGTTCCGGCAGTAAAAGCAAAAAACAGAATAGTTCTCACAGTAAAACACGCCGAGGCAGTTCGAATAATAACCGAACTAAAAAGAAAAAAGAAACTGCCGATAATAACTATGGATTGCCCAGACCAAGCTATGATGGCCTTTCAGGTGGACGCGAGGGTGAGCGATCCGGCGGTGTATTCGGTTGGGTAAAAAAACTATTTAATTAAAAATTTAACGCAGAGTAATCTGTTATTAATTTGTACCCCTAAAGCCTCTCGTGATTGATTTCCGAGGGGCTTTTTTGTTTGTAACTTGAGTTCAACCTAAGAATAGATTCGTAAACAACTAAGAAACGTTTATTTAGTATCTCAGTCCCGAAAACGTAAAAAATTTATTCCATGTTCTGCGATCGATAGTCGTTTTGCCTTACTTTTGTACCGACAAAAGTAACAAAAACTCCTGGCTATGAACACTAGTCGGCGTGAGGAACAGTGTTGCTGAATAAATCTTATGGTCTTCGTTCTTCACTGATAGTTTTCAATATTGAGCCCGTAGAGATTTATTCGTCCATTCGGACACGCAAACCTATTCACTCACTTTCTCCGACCACCGTTCAAAAGCCAAATAACTGGAAGCATTTTATACGAACATCATCGGTATCTAGTCAATAAAATTGTATGTCTTATATCGAACTCAGGTTTGTAATTATTTACCTCACTATCTGTCGGGCTTTGCACGGCTGATGGTTCCTTGTATCTAATCCAATCTTGCCTCATCCCAAACTCCATCACCCTGTCTATGCAGGCAGGCCCGCTTCCAGCGAAATGATGGATGAGCCTGGGCTTAGTTATTAATTCTCCACTTAAACCTCCAAGGTCTGTTATGGAAACGAAACCAATAGGATTCAAAAGCTAAAGACCTTGGAGGTTTTGAACTTAATTTCAATTTTCAGATTGTACTTAACTTCTGATTTTGTTAGTCTAAGCCAAATCCAAATTCGGCTTTATGACGCTTCAGGAATACGTTGATAATTTAAACAAACAATACCGTACAGGCAGAGCAAGGGAACACAGCTATCGCTCCGATTTGCAAACCTTGCTCAGTACGCTGTTGCCTCAAATTTTAGTAACTAACGAACCTTCCCGAAGTGAAGTGGGTGCGCCAGATTATATTCTTACCAAAGGGAACATTCCGGTTGGTTATATAGAAGCAAAAGATATTGACGACGGCGATTTGGATGGAAAAAAGAAAAACAAAGAACAGTTCAGTCGCTATAAATCCGGATTGCCAAATTTAGTATTTACGGATTATCTGGATTTCCATTTCTACAAAGATGGCGAACTTACCACTACCGTTCGAATTGCAGAAGCTGTAGATGGAGTAATTGTAGCCAAATCCGAAAATTTTGAAACCTTTGAACATCTGATCAAAGATTTTGCTCAGCAGGTAAGCCAAACCATACGCTCCTCAGCAAGGCTTTCTAAAATGATGGCTGGTAAAGCACGGATTCTTGCAGATGTAATCGAAAAGGCACTGAATGTGGATGAAGAATCCCAAAAAAATCAGGTGAACTCTGCCGCCAATAATACCTTAAGGGAACAGCTTACGGCTTTCCAAAATGTGTTAATTGCCGACATAAAACCAAAAGAGTTTGGCGATATTTATGCTCAGACCATTGCCTACGGAATGTTCGCCGCCCGACTGCATGATCCCACTTTAGAAACCTTCTCCCGACAAGAAGCTGCCGAACTGATTCCAAAATCCAATCCCTTTTTGCGGAAGTTATTCCAATACATAGCCGGCTATGATTTAGACGATCGCATTATTTGGATTGTAGATGGGCTGGCGGATATTTTCCGGGCAACCGATGTGGAAGGATTATTAAAGAATTTCGGAAAATCCACCCAACAGAACGATCCTATTATTCACTTTTATGAAACCTTTTTGGCGGAATACGATCCCAAACTGCGTAAAAGTCGTGGAGTGTGGTACACGCCCGAGCCGGTAGTAAATTTTATAGTTCGTGCTGTTGATGATATTCTGAAAGATGAGTTTGGATTAAAAGACGGACTGGCTGACACCTCTAAAACCAAGATAAAAGTAAAAGTACCTACGCACGACAAACGCCATAAAGAAGGTATGGTGGAAGAAGAACGGGAAGTACACCGCGTGCAAATATTAGATCCTGCCGCAGGAACCGGAACTTTCTTAGCGGAAGTGATCAAACAAATTTACGCCAAGTTTGAAGGACAACAAGGCATTTGGACCAAATATGTAGAACAACATTTAATTCCCCGATTAAATGGCTTTGAAATTTTGATGGCAAGCTACGCCATGGCGCATTTGAAATTAGATTTACTCCTACAGGAAACGGGCTACAATGCCTCGGCCTCCGGTGCAACAAACCAGCGCTTTAAGATTTACCTCACCAATTCTCTGGAAGAACACCATCCCGATTCGGGAACACTCTTTGCCAACTGGCTCAGCGAAGAAGCCAACGAAGCCAATCACATAAAACGAGACACACCCGTAATGGTGGTGATGGGAAATCCGCCTTATTCCGGGGAAAGCTCCAATAAAGGCGACTGGATTATGAACTTGATGGAGGATTACAAAAAAGAACCGGGCGGAAAAGTTAAACTTAAAGAACAAAATTCAAAATTTATAAATGATGATTACGTAAAGTTTCTAAGATATGGTCAGTTTTTTATAGGAAAGAATAATGAAGGTGTTTTAGCATTTATTAATCCTCATGGATATTTAGATAATCCAACTTTTAGGGGAATGCGTTGGAACTTGCTCAAGACCTATGATAAAATTTATACCATTGATTTACACGGAAACACAAAAAAAAATGAGGTTTCCCCTGACGGAAGTAAAGATGAAAATGTCTTTGACATTCAACAAGGCGTATCTATTAATTTTTTTATAAAAACAGGGACTAAAAAGAAACAAAACCTTGGTAGGGTTTTTCATTTTGATCTTTATGGAAACAGGTCATTCAAGTATAAATTTTTAGGGTCAAGACAACTTAAGCGGACTGTTACGGATTAAATATAATAATTTTGGATAGATATTTTCTTTACGATAATTGAACCGGAATTCACATTCCTTCAAGTGTAGATAAAAGGTAGCAGGAT
>Ga0189291_100461_pt1 | contig 11241 bp, 10 predicted proteins | sample UW1redminimetaG_FD_130331 | JGI IMG/M metagenome (GOLD analysis project Ga0189291, IMG submission 130331) | Marine microbial communities from the Costa Rica Dome - UW179B-red mini metaG | ecosystem: Environmental > Aquatic > Marine > Oceanic > Photic zone | place: Costa Rica: the Eastern Pacific... | reverse complement strand
TTTTTTTAGCCCATTTTAACGCTCCGATTCCCAAGCCATCCGGGGTTGCTAAATGAATAAGAGTAGGATTGAATTCTTCCAGCTTCTTTTTTGCTGATCTTGGAAAATGGGTAGTAATTCTATATTCCTTCCTTCCTGGAACCAACATAGGTATCGAAGGTGTAACTACAAGCTCTCCATTATGATCTATTGAAGGCTTTTTAATTGACGGACCAAATACAAGAACGGGTATTCCCTGAGCTTCCAAATATTTCACTAATCTGTTTAAAGTAAGAGAAACACCGTCTCTGATATGATTGTAATTGCCGGTAAACAGCGCAACTCGAAGTTCTTTCATAAAAGTTTAAAAGGAAATAACAGATGCGTATCTTAGTAGCATCAGATTTAAATTCAGAAAAAAATAACTCGACAATATAAGCAATTAATGAAAGCCTTTATAACCGGAGCTACAGGTTTTATTGGAAGTCATCTAGCAGATCGTTTGATTGCAGATGATAGGTATTCAGAAGTTCGTTGTTTGGTACGTTCAAGTGATAAATGGCTGGAAGGGAAAAGTTTTAAAAGAATTCCCGGCGATCTCAATAACTTTAACGCACTAAAAAAAGGTATTGCCGGAGCAGATGTAGTTTTTCACTTAGCTGCAATTGTAATGGCTCCTAATCAAAAGGAATTTACACAGGCAAATGTTAATGCTACAGAAGATGTTGTTCGGATAGCACAGAAAAATGGAGTAAAAAACCTGGTTATCCTTTCTTCTCTTGCCGCTGCAGGTCCTAGTCATGGAACTCCAATTGATGAGAAAGAAGCATATAAACCAGTTAGTATGTATGGGCGGTCAAAACGGGATATGGAATTAGCCATTAAAGAAATTGCAAGCAAAGATGATTCCATAAAAATTATCCGTCCCCCTGCTGTTTACGGACCTCGTGAAGATCAGATTTTCACCTATTTTAAGACTTTCCAAAAAGGTTTAAGCACGATTGTTGGAGATGGGAACCATCCCAGACTTTCGATGGTGTATGTAGATGACTTGATAAATGGAATTATGAAAGCATCCCTGAAAACTAACCCCGGTATTCATACTTACTTTATTACTGGACCTGATACTTATAATTGGAATCAGATCCATGATATAACATCTACAGTATTGAGTAAAAAAGCATTCAAGTTGAAAATTAAACCTGAGTTGGTTAAAAAACTGGGTAGCCTCATCGAAAATACTGCATCATTATTTGGTAAATATCCCGTTGTGAACAAAGAAAAAACGAATGAACTGGTTTTAGAATGGACTTGTTCTTCTTTAAAAGCGGAAAAAGAATTGAATTACAAAGCAGAGATTTCGATTCAAGAAGGGATTTCCAGAACTATACATTGGTATAAAAAACACAATTGGTTATAAGATTTATGAATAGACTAAAAACTGCACTAGCTATATTTTTATTATTAATCGTCAGCTCTTCTATTCAGGCTCAGGATGAAGTTTTAGTTCAGGACTACTCTCAGGTTCTGAATATCCCCACTGTAAAAGCAATTGAAGCATCCGAAACTCATTTATATATACTTTCTGATCAGGATGGAATGGCTGTTTTCAGAATAAAACCGAATGAATTACAATGGTTGTATACATCAACCGGCATGCAAAAAAGAGGATATAATCTTTCTGCTGATGTACGATTTGCTTACTTATCCGGAGATACTAAACGACTTACAATTCTTGAGCCTACTTCTGTTCTAGGTGTATATTCTGCTACTCTATTACCGTCTAAACCAATGGCAGCCGTTCGTTTACAAAATAAATTATACATTGCATTAGGAGATAATGGTTTAGGAGCCTTGTCTTTGGAGACACCTGAAACTGTGGATTCCGAAATAACTTACGTTCAGGATGTAGGCCAGAATGTAGCCGTTATTGATGTTGCATCTTCCCCGAAATCCAATCAATTATTTGTACTCACCGGAAATTCGAAATTGGATGTTTTCTCTTTAAGTGAAAATGAACTTAAGTTTAGTTCTAGTTTAAACATCTCTCAACGCTTGACGAATCTTTTTATAGATGGAGAAAAGTTTTGGGGAGCTACGGATCAAGGTGAGGTTTTTGAAATAACGGCCAACGGGTTGGGAAGAAAAATCGGATCTGTTAACGAAAAAGTAGAAACTATCCACTTCTGGAAAAGTTATACTTTTGTACGAACAGTCAGCGGTAAATTATGGTACTCTCAGAACAGATCGCCTTTGATTGCTTGGAAAACAGACACTCAGGCTGGAAACTATATCGCTAAAAGTGGTGAGAATCTTTGGCTGGTTGAGAACAACAAAGTTACCAAAATTGGTGTATCCAGTATTGCACAAAATATACAAACTGCCCCGACCGGTCCTTTTTCAATCAAAGAAATTCCCAATCAAATTCTTACCTATCCTAATGCTTTACTATTAGGTCTTGAAATTGAAAACGGACACTCAGCCAATGATGTTGAATTCTCAATACGTTCCAGAACTGATAATGCGGTTATGAAAAAACAAGGATTTTACTGGCAGCCAAGTCCGGGACAAATCGGTGTAAACTGGTTTACTATTGTGGGCACAAATTCAAAAGGAGAAACAGACAGTACATCTTTCACTGTCGATCTTCGATCATTCAACACCCCTCCAAGATTTAGCCCGGTCCGCGTATCAAATATTGCAGTTAATGAAGAGTTTAATCTGCAAATTAAAGCCATCGATCCTGAAGATCCATCCACTTCCCTCATAAGATATCTGGGAGTTGATTTACCTGAAGGTGCAAATATAAATGAAGAAACAGGTCTTTTTTCCTGGACTCCAAGCTCCCGTCAAGTCGGCGACTTTACTTTCCGAGTGATAGCCTCAGATCAACTAGGTGCAGCCTCATCACAAGATATCACTCTAACCGTTTTAGATATTTCCAGAGGAGACGGCAACTAGATTTGGCTGAACTCACCAATTCAGAATTTACAGTTAAAATTCTTTCCTGGTATCAGGATAATAAAAGAGCAATGCCTTGGAGAGATGAAAAAGATCCCTATAAGATCTGGATTTCAGAGATCATGCTTCAGCAAACAAGGGTTGATCAGGCCTGGCCGTATTTTGAAAATTTTATAAAGCTCTTTCCAACTGTGTTTGATTTAGCAAAAGCCGATCAGCAACAAGTGTTGAAAGCTTGGGAAGGATTAGGCTATTACAGCAGAGCTCGAAATTTGCATGCTGCTTCCAAAATGATTGTGGAAGATTTTGATGGTAAGCTCCCCGAATCTTATGACGAAATCATCAAACTGAAGGGAATTGGTCCCTACACTGCTGCTGCTATTACAAGTATAGCATTTGGAAAACCTAATGCTGTAGTAGATGGGAATGTGATTCGTGTGATCACTCGTTATTATGGAATAGAAGATGACATTCGAAGTTCTCGAACCACCAAACAAGTACAGGAATTGGTTAATGAACTCATCAGTGTACAAAAGCCTGCAGATTTCAATCAGGCGATGATGGAATTAGGAGCAACAGTTTGTTCTCCTTCAAAACCTGATTGTTTAAACTGCCCGATTCAATCCGGTTGTGTCGCCACTAAAATTGCCAAAACCAATACTATCCCTTACAAATCAAAAGCCAAGAAAAAGCCTCACAAAGTAATTGGTGTTGGAATTATTGAGAGAGAAGATGGAAAATTACTGATTGCCCTGCGACCTGAAAATGCTATGCTTGGTGGATTGTGGGAATTTCCAGGAGGAAAACAGGAAAAGAAAGAAACCATTCAACAAACTGTTGAACGTGAACTGGAAGAAGAGTTGGGAGTTGAAGTTCACGCTTACAAAGAATTCATGACGTTAAAGCACACTTACTCTCATTTTTCCATTACTATGCACGCCTATTTATGCAAGCTTATATCAGGAACACCTAAACCAAAAAGCAGCCAGGAAATTCGTTGGGTGGAACGAGCTGAGTTGGAAGAATATCCATTTCCGAAAGCGAATAAGGTTTTGACGGAGAGGTTGGTTGGTGAAATTAAGTAAGGATAAATCTGGTTTTCTATTTTAGCTTAATTGAACATAAATATTCGTCACCCTGAACTCGATTCAGAGGTCGGTGGTGGTTAGAGTATTGACTTTGCTTTCCTTGCTCAAAAAGTCACTTTCGCGCAGATGCTGAACAACGTAACAGATTTAAGCGTGATTCAGCATCTGTGTCGAGTTAGATACTTGATAGTACCTCTGTTAATTCCTCCTTCGAAGGAGGTGTCGCGCTGAAAGCGTGACGGAGGATGTCGTACAGTTAAGAAACTCAGAAACTGCACAACATCCCTCTGATTTCGTACAAGTGTTCAATCTTTCTTGCTTAGTGAGTTAACTCAATAATGACACACCCCTAAATCCCCTCTCAAGAGGGGACTTGAAAGTTATTTAAAATTAAAAAGTTCCTGTTCAAAGAGTTAAAATCCGGCATTGGATGAGTGAAGGAATAGCATTCAATCAATATATAGAATTCAAACCCTAAAACCTGTCCGCTTGCGGGCATTTGGTTTTAGGTAGAATTCGGAAGATTGAATGCCCGAAAGTCATCCCGCCGGGAGTTTTTGGTACTTTTGTCGGCACAAAAGTACATAGATAAGACACGTAAATTCCTAATACTCATCGAATAAATACAATCCGATTAATGCTCTTACTTTTGGTTTGATGACAGTTCAGGCTGATTCTAAGTTGATTTTGTTTATCTTACCAAAGATGAAATGATCATCGGAAATATGTTATATGCCTTTTTATAATGGACAAAATAGTTCGTAAATGTATAGTTGATATTCTTTCCACTCGGAATGGCCTACTTAAAATTCCTGTAAGGCAACGAGCTAAGTTTGAAGGTTGTCTTAAATTTGAATTAGCCTCACACTTAGAGAAAATTGGTGCAGAAAATGTAGAAGTTGAATCAAAAGCTTTTCATAGAAGAGATAGAACGGACATAACTTTTTTTTGGCAAGAAGAACCTTATTCACTGGAGTTGAAAACCTCAAATACAAACTGGAAAATTGATGGTGTTAATTCTAGTACCAGACCAATCACAAAGAATATTAAGTCTATTGTTAAAGATGCAGAGAAATTAAATTCTGAGTCAGGAATTGTAGCATTTGTTTTATTTCCTATACCTCTCAATGATAATCGTTGGGAATTTTACATTGATCGAATAAGTAATAAAACCGGGATAGAAATAAGCCCCCAAAATAATTGTAGTGTCTTAAGTATTGATTTGAATGAAAATTAAAATTGTAACCTAATTGTATGCTCTTTTATGTCAAAAGAATTTCGGCAATTTTAATACCTAGCCCGTAAAACAAAGGATTGTTAAGTTATTTTCCTTCCATGACTAAAAAGAAATTATTAGCTCTCAAACCAAAACTAGACGCATTAGTCGATCAAATCGAACAACCGGATTTCATCGATAATGACCCCATCCAATTCATGTATGCTTTTGAGGGTAAAAACGATAAAGAACTAGCTGGTTTTTTTGCAGCAATTATGGCTTGGGGTCGCAGGGATATTGTCATCAACAAAGTAGATGATCTGCTTAAACGAATGGATTACAAACCAGCCGAGTTTATTCTGAATTTCACTGAATCTGATGCGGCAAAACTGGAAGGGTTCAAGCACAGAACCTTTAAACCGATCGACATTTATTGGTTGGTAAAAACGCTTCAAAGTATTTTGAAAAAGCATACTACTTTCGAGGCATTTTGGAAAATGTGCTATCTAAAATCAAAAGAATTTGATCGAGAACTTATTGCCATTTTTCATGAAGAATTCTTTACCGTTCATCCTGAAATACCTCAAAGAACCAGAAAACATATTTCCAATTCCGAAAAGAACAGCTCTTGTAAGCGATTATATATGTATTTAAGATGGTGTATTCGTTGCGGTCCTGTGGATTTACAAACCATGAGCTTCATGAATCCGTCAGAACTAATGATTCCGTTAGACGTTCATGTAGCACGGCAAGCCAGAGCTTTAGGAATATTGAAACGTAAACAAAATGATTGGAAGGCAGTTCAGGAATTAACGGGTAAACTTTTGCTCCTCGATCCAAATGACCCTGCTAAATATGACTTTGCTTTATTTGGGTTAGGAGTTCTGGATCAGAATATTTCTTAAAGAACCACCATTAAATAAGCCCCTAGATAAATTAATATAGTTTGTACAAATGAATATAAAATATAACCAAGAACCAAAGCGATAAGAACTTGTAAATATTCAGAAAAACCTTTAAACCCAAATATCTAATACTAGCATACATTAAAAATCCCAGCATCAAAGGAATTCCCATAAAGAATATTAATGGTGTATCTGTAGTTTCCATCATTTTCAATGCAGGTAACATAAATAACGAAAAAATTGAAAACGTAGTTAATGAATAAACCATTAACACATAGTGTTCAACAAATCTGCTTTTCTTTTTCTTAAAGAACATCCTAGTAAAAAGTGCAAAAATCGGAGCAAGCAGCACCAAATAAAGAGCCTGATTGAACTTTTGAACTAAACTGATCGTAATTTCATTGATATTTTGAAAATAAGCTGACCAATCAAAAGATGGAATCATTTGATTTAACTGAGCAACCAAATCATCAACACTCGCCCCTGCACCCATTTCCATCGCATTCGTCATCATTGCATCATAATCAATGAAACGAACAGTAATAAAAGTGGTTACTGCCAGAATGAAAATACAGTAGCGAAGAGGTGTTACGTATTTTCCACGGTCTGTGAAGTAAGCATCGATAATCATAGCAGGGTTTTTAATCATCCCCCAAATGGTTGCCGGCAATCCCCGATCTAAATTGAATACATCCCCCATTAACTCCTCTAAGAAGCCTTTATGCTGTGTTTGTTGGGGTGGTGTTGACTTTTCTTCGTCCATTAAATCCGGTGTTAATTAAAGAAATTTTAGAATTCACAATTTTGCCACATTTTTTGTATATTTGCAACCCCAATTATGGGATAAAAAAAACAATGAAAGGAAGTGAGGCTCAATGCTAGGTGTTGAAGTTAAAGACAACGAAAGTGTTGAACGTGCGATAAATAGGTTTAAAAAACTCATTACTCGTTCTCGTATTCTTAATGAATACAAGGACAGACAACAGTTTACTAAACCTTCTATGGAGCGCCGCGAAGCTATGAAAAAAGCTGTACGCGAGCAACGTCGCCGTCAACGAGAAAACTATTAGATTCTCGTTCTCGTCACAAATTTAAGCCTTTGGATTTTATCCAAGGGCTTTTTTTATGGCTTCTTTTACGTACCTGATTCCTTCTGTTCCTTTTGACTGGGGAACTATAGAAGTTGGAAACCCAAGTTTTGCAGCCTCTTTTTTTCTCTGCTCAATATGTGGTACGGTACGAACTTCCCCACCTAAACCCACTTCTCCAATAAAAGCAGTTTTCTGATTTATAGGCTTATCTGTTAAACTGGAAACCAATGCACAACAAACTCCAAGATCACCTGCTGGATCATTCAATCGAAAACCTCCTGCTATATTTAAATACACGTCATGATTGGAAAACCCATACCCCGCTCTTTTCTCAAGAACTGCTAATAACAATGCTAACCGACTACGATCAAATCCGTTGGAAGTACGCTGAGGAGTGCCGTACGCAGATGGACTTACTAATGCCTGTACTTCTATCAAAAGAGGACGAGAACCTTCCATCGTGCAAACAATAGCGTTACCGCTTATTCCTTCTGTTTTATCTGAAATAAATAGCTCTGATGGATTTGAAACCTCTATCAAACCTCCTTCTTTCATTTCAAAAACACCCACTTCCTGAGCAGGACCAAATCTGTTTTTTAAACTTCGAAGCAATCGGTAAGTGTAATTCTTATCGCCTTCGAATTGCAAAACGGTATCAACCATATGTTCAAGAACCCTTGGACCGGCAATATCGCCTTCTTTGGTAACATGACCGATTACAATAGTGGTAATATTCTTTTTCTTGGCTAACTGCTGAAACAATGCTGCACATTCCTTCACCTGTTGAATACTTCCCGGCATACTTTGTAATTCCGTTCTGTATACCGTTTGGATGGAATCTACAATGAGTAAATCAGGATTTACTTTTTGTACTTCATCAATGATCTTATTGATCTGCGTTTCGTTATAAATCAGAAGTTTATCTGACTTAACGCCTAGCCGTTTTGCTCTCTGTTTTATCTGTCCTGCTGATTCTTCCCCTGCACAATATAAAATCTTTAAATCCGTATTAGATTTTGCAATTTGAAGGGTCAAAGTACTTTTACCTACACCTGGTTCTCCACCGATGAGAATATAGGCTCCATGAAGAAATCCGCCGCCAAGCACTCTATCAAATTCTTTAATATTGCTAAGAAATCTGGAATGCTCTGAAGTTTCTACATCGTCTAATTTTTGTGGTTTTTCAACTCTTTCAAGCCCTTCAACTTTGGCTTTATGGACTACTGATTTTGACTCAACTTTTGATTCTTCAAAGGTATTCCACTTTCCGCATGATGGACAGCTGCCTAACCATTTTGCGGAAGAGTGTCCACAATTACTGCATTCGAATTGTGTTCTTTGTTTTGCCAAATCAATCTTTAACTAACTGGTTTTCTACTACAGAACGGTTTATGTACCATGTGGTTGCCATCATTCCAAAAGCAATACTGATGTAGTAGCTAATAATTCTCCATAAGAATACAGCAAGACCAATAAATGATGGTCGAGAGATCAAAGGACCTTGAAATAGTACAAATAATCCTTCAACTCCACCGCTACCTCCTGGAGTCGGTACTACTAAAAATGCCAAATTCATTGCCAAACTCCTAAGTGCTGAAAGTATTTCCGGTGCAGGCAATAAACTAAGAATTACTATAGTTGCTAAAGCAATTCTACAAATCCACGACATTGTTGAAAGGACAAAAGCTTTAATCAAAAAACTGAGTGGTTTTTTTCTTAATTGATGAGCATACTCTTCCAGGTTTTCTACTTCAATTGCTATTTTATCTCGGTATTTCCTCAAAAAAGGCAACTTAAATATGAACAGGACTACTTTTTTTATTGCTGCGGGGTTAATCAACACTCCGTATGCCAATAAACCGGCATAAGCTAATAATGAAGCATACAAAATTACCATTGAAGCTTCCCCAACAAGGCCAATTTCGGGAGGCACAACTTCATAGAAAATTCCGCCTATTAACAAAATTGGAATAGCTGTGGCAAACCAAATCTGGTCCAATAATACTCCATAAAGAACTATTGCAGTTGCAGATCCAAGCTTCATTCCTTCCTTATTCATGGCATATGTTGCCATTGGAGCTCCACCAATTGTAGATGGTGAAACCGCTGAAGTAAAATCCCATGCAAGCACAACTCTGAAAGCTGCTAACCAACCGATTTGACCCTCAGCAAGGAATCGAATTTTTGCAGCTGAAAACCATATTCTTAAAAAGGAAACAAATAAAGCAATGAACAAACCCGGTAATCTTTTCGGGACTAGATGTGTAAGAACACCCGGAGTGTATGTATACCAAATAACACCTGCCATCGTAGCCACACTTAACCCAATAGAAATAAATAGATATTTCTTTGAGATGAAATTTTCTGGCTTAGTGGTATCTATTGCTTTAGTACTCAAATACTTTTACTGCTTATTGAAAAGATAAAAAAAGCCTTGCCGAACTTCGGCAAGGCATAAAATACTACGTGCTTATCAAGCTAAAGTTATCTCATCATCCAGATAAACATCCTGAATCATGTTTAACAATTTAACGCCTTCTTTAATCGGTCTTTGAAATGCTTTACGACCGCTAATCAAGCCCATACCGCCGGCTCTTTTATTTATTACTGCAGTTTTAACGGCTTCCTCAAAATCATTAGCTCCGGAAGCGCCGCCTGAATTAATTAATCCTGCTCTACCTGCAAAGCAATTAACTACCTGATAACGTGCCAAATCGATTGGGTGATCTGAGGTAAGCTCTGAGTAAATACGCTCATCCAACTTTCCGTAGCTGGAATCACCGGCATTTAATGCTTTATAACCACCGTTGTTGGTTGGTAGTTTTTGTTTGATAATATCAGCACCTAAAGTAGTTCCGATATGGTTAGCCTGACCTGTTAGATCTGCAGAAGTATGATAATCCACACCATCAACTTTGAAAGCATTGTTTCTAGTATAGCACCAAAGAATAGTTGCTAAGCCTAATTCATGTGCGTATGCGAATGCTTCGGATACTTCCTGAATTTGTCTACCTGATTCTTCTGAACCAAAGTAAATCGTTGCTCCGACTGCAGCAGCACCCATATTGTAAGCCTGTTCGATATTTCCGAACATGATCTGATCAAATGTATTTGGGTAAGTCAATAATTCGTTGTGATTGATCTTTACAATGAATGGAATTCTATGTGCATATTTTCTGGACATACTTGCAAGCACTCCAAAGGTAGAAGCAACACCATTACATCCTGCCTCAATTGCAAGATTGATAATATTTTCCGGATCAAAGTAATCTGGATTTTTTGCGAATGAAGCTCCTGCAGAATGCTCAATTCCCTGATCAACCGGAAGTATAGAAACATAACCGGTGCCACCAAGCCTGCCATTGTCCAACAACCATTGAAGGTTTCCTAACACTCTGTTATTTCTGTCTGAATGATACCAAACTTCATCCACATAATTACCGGATGGTTTGATTAAACGCTCCTTTTTGATGGTTTGACTGGTGTGATTTAGTAAGAAAGAGGCCTCATCTCCTAAAAGTTCTTCAATACTTTTTGATCCAAGTGACATAGTTACTTTAATTTGATATTAATTTTAAAGGCTAAAATATAGTAGTTAATCAACGAAATGACTAACTGCAATCTTAAATATGGATTCAAAATTTCCACTAACATTCATTATCTTTGACGTATGAATATTGATGAAATAATTTTACCAAAAAAACCGCTTTTCTTAGCCCCGATGGAAGACGTAACGGATTCTCCATTTCGTCAAATATGTAGAGAGAAAGGTGCGGACATCGTTTTTACAGAATTCATAAGTTCTGAAGCACTTATTAGAGATTCAGAAATTGCGCTTCACAAAATGAGTTACAATGAGATCGAACGCCCCTTTGGAATACAAATTTTTGGCGGACGTGAAGAAGCTATGCATGGAGCTGCAAAAGTTGCTCTCAACAATAATCCTGATGTAGTTGATATCAATTTTGGATGCCCGGTATATAAAGTAGTTAACAAAGGAG
>Ga0189291_100460_pt1 | contig 11380 bp, 5 predicted proteins | sample UW1redminimetaG_FD_130331 | JGI IMG/M metagenome (GOLD analysis project Ga0189291, IMG submission 130331) | Marine microbial communities from the Costa Rica Dome - UW179B-red mini metaG | ecosystem: Environmental > Aquatic > Marine > Oceanic > Photic zone | place: Costa Rica: the Eastern Pacific... | reverse complement strand
CGGGCCAAAATTCATTGATAAATGCCCTTCAACAGTTTTTCCGTACCCTATGCTAATAAAGATTATATCTCTTTCATCTCCCTGTACGTTTTCGAGGTTCTTAACAAAGAATGGTTCCTCTGGATGTGCATTAAAGTAAGCTTCATATTTTGAATTCTGTCTTCTTAGCATCTCTAATTCATCAAGAATGACTTTCATTTGAGACTGACTAAAAGCTGCAACGCCGAGTGTCAGTTCTGGATTCTTCTCTGCATGTTTTAGAACTGCTTCAGCTACTTTTTTTGCTTCTCCTCTATTATGGCTCTTACCTCTTCCTCTTTCGTAATAAGTGTCTGGTAAATGATGATAACGAATACCTAACTCTTTTCTTTCAACATCCGGACTTGGGAAAAGAACTAAATCATTGTCATAAAACTCATAATTTGAAACAGCAATTAACGATTCATGTTCACTTCGGTAGTGCCACCTCAACATTTTTGAAGGCACGCCTTGCCCTTCAAATAAGCCAAGGATACTTTCCATATCTCCTGCATCAGATTGCTCTTCCTCGTCGTCTAAATCTAATTCTGTATCAAAAAAGCTTGTAGGAGGAAGTTGTTTACTATCACCAACAACCACAGCTTTTTCTCCCCGTAGCAATGGGCTAAACGCATCAACAGGTTTTACTTGACTCGCTTCATCAAAAATTACCAAGTCAAACTTTATTGAATCAGGTGGTAAATATGTAGATACTGATAATGGACTCATCATAAATACAGGTTTAATGTCCTGAATTACAGCTCCACAATCTCGAATCAACATTCTTATTGGCTTGTGTCTTCGTTTTTTACTGAACTCCCTTTTCAATACCCCTAATGATCCACCTGCACTATGTTTGGGTAATTTCTCCCAATGCTTATAAGCTATTTCCGCTCGGTTTTGTACCAATAACTCCTTATCAAGTTGAACAAATTTATTTCGTATTTCTTCATGAACTTCAGAACTGAAACCTGCAAGAATCTCATTTTCCTTTATAGTTATTTCCAAGTACGCCTCTAACCACTTTAATTCGAATAAAACATCCAGATATTGACCAGCTGGTTTCCATTCAATTGCAATAGTATTTATATACTCCATTTTAGCCTTTTCAAAGACTTCAAAGTTATTGTTTAACACTGCAATCTCACTGAGACGTTCAACATTTTCTAAACAATTCCTAAGGCTTAAAACTTGCTGACTTAACCTCTCACCAGAATAATCTGACTTTCCAAAAATATCTTGCCGTGAGAACTCAACTCTATCGTAATACCTATCATGTACAGCCTTATACTTTGTGAGAGCTTTTTTGGACTGAATACTGAGAGTTTTTAGTATAGTTTTATCAATACCAACTTCTAAATAACCAAATATATCTTTACTGATTTTTGAATCTCCAACAAACTCATTAATGGCTAAAATCCATTTGAATAGTTTTTCGAGAGCCTCCCAATCAGATTTCTCACCTTTATAATGCCCCTTAAACAGGTCTTTTGATAATCCTTCATGCAACTTTAAGGTTGGTGAAATCCTTTTGTACTCCAGGATTGAATCTGTAATTGCAATCAACTCTTCTGTATCCTTGGGTATACCCCCTTTCGATAAACTCAATAAAGTTTTCTTTGCTCTGTGATATTCCAGGGAAAAGAATCTCCACCATTTTTTGCCAATGGTAACCAACGTTTTCCTAATTGGAAGTACGTTTTCGTTCCAAGCTTCGGGAATAAGCAAAGAACCGTATTTACCTTTTAGAGTTCTAATTTTGGAACCAACTTTCAAATACTCTTCTAATTTATTACGATTCACCAGCCATTTATCACTTTTAACAGCGATATCTATATTGCCTTCTGGTATTTTTAGGATCAGCTCTGAAAGATATATTAGCTTTTGAACTTTCTCCAATTCATCTTCTATGGAAAGACCCATTTCTGTAGAAAGTTCTTGAAAACTCTTCTTTAAGGCTTCTGCTGAATCAATACACTCTTGAATAAGCTCTTCAACCTCATCTTTGTGAGAAGGTAAATAGACCTTTATCTGACAACCCCAAAATGGATGATCTTTTGGGCGCCCAATTCGCCTCACCTGTGCTTGTATTTTTTGCACAGTATTCAACTTTTCCCTAAACCCATTATTATCAAATTTAAGTAGACTCTTGGCCTCAATTCTTGGTAAATCAATCGGCCCCAACATCCTTTTCAAAAAAAGTACTTTACCATACGCCTGAAATGGAGTTGTATAACTTTCACCCATATTTGTATTCACTAACTTCGAATACATATTAAGTCTATCCCTATTCTTCTTTAACCCTGCTGCATCAAATCCCTGAGATCTAAAATCAGGCATACCTAACTTTAGAGTTGTTTTTAATTCCTCAAGAAAACCTTTTTTATTAGTGTTATGACTATGCAATTCCAAGCAAGTCATTCCAAGCCCTACATCATCCATTCTTCTTTTTACCACCTCAAGTGCAGCCATCTTCTCAGATACAAAGAGGATTTTTTTCCCCTGAGCAATGGATTCAGTTATGATATTGGAAATCGTTTGAGACTTGCCAGTACCAGGAGGCCCTTGAATCACAAGATTTCTCCCTTGATTTATATCAATAATAGCCTGTATTTGAGAACTGTCTGCATCCACCACCTGAAAAATGTCTTTCGGATCCAAGTGATCGTCAATATTATCCTCTCTGGATACAATAGAATCTGGCTCATTAAATCCTTCTCCTAATAGGGAGTCAATGATTGGATGTTTGTCAGGTCGATTTTCATTCGACCAATTATCCGGATCAAGATCATTGTACATCAGAAACTTACTGAAAGAGAAAAAGCTAATGCATTGTTCATGAGGCTTTACTTCCCAGCGATCCAGTTTTTTGATTACTTTTTCAATTTGACCGATATATTTTATCACATCAACATCATCTTCCTCAGGTAATGGTAAGTCTATACCAAAATCCATTTTCATCTTGGCTTGTAGTGACAAATTTCCACCGATTTCATCACCTGTAAACCTAAGATCAAATTTACTTTGTGCGTTACTTCTGTTTAGCTCAACAGGCACTAAAATCAAAGGAGATTTCCTAAGCTTTTCTGATGAGTCACTTTCGTACCAATAAAGCATTCCCAAGGCTAAATAAAGTACATTAACACCCTTTTCTTGTATATAAGTATTAGCAGCGTAGTAAGAATTCAATAACCTTCGTTGCAGTCTTTTTGAATTATGTGAAGTCTGTATTCTATTATCTGTATGCCGATCAGCAACTTTATTTGTTTCTTCTTCGGGCTGTTTAAACTCAAATAATTCCCCTGTAATTTCCTGATCCATTTCTACCTCATCTTCGGTAGCAGGATCGAAATACATCTTCTTTCCTTTTTCTACGAGAATGTTATACAACTGATCGGACAACTCGTCATCGACTTGGATACCTTTAGATCGAAGAAGCTTGTGGTTTATTAGTTTATTTCTAAATCCAAGGTCGAGTAGTTCTTTCCTTGCGATTTCTAATTTTTTTGCAATTGATTCCTGATGATGCCCCATAAAGTCACATTTTTATATAAAAACTGTATTGCTTTTATACTTCATAATTATTTCTATTTCTTTTAAATCAAAGAATATTAATATAATGTCCATATTGCTAAACGCAAGTGTTTGCTAATTTAAATTCTCAGAAATAATCTTTCTTATTAACTCATAAGAAAAAGCTTCATTAATTCTTCCATCATCTAAAAATGGATTTACGAATCTAATTTCACATCCATGAGACTCATTTGTAACCCAATCAGCTTGATTGTATTCCACACTTTCTTGATCATCAATATTATTCTCAGGATATAAAAGGACACTTCTATCTGTTGAGAAATAGAGATTGTATACAAACATTTGTCTTAGATCATTTATAGAAGGTTGTGCCTTTTCAAGAAGTTTCCATTTTGTATCTAATACTATATTTCTACTTTTATCACCTTCTTTGAAAGATATCAATATATCAGGTCTAATCGCTCGGTCTGCCCAGAACAATCTTGTTTGTTGAGGCTGCACACTTAATTCAATTTCTGAAAAATTACTTTCTTCTCTTCGTAGTCTCCTGTAGATAAATTCTTCAAATAATTCATTCATATTAAATAGGAAAGCAATTACTTGTTTATTTCCACCTTTCAGTATCGGAGAATATTCTTTGATGATAAGCAGGGCTAATTCTATCGCTTCTTTATAATGGAGTGTCCTTCGGGTATAGGTAATAGCTTTAGCTAATTCAGTTGAGGATCTTACCCTATCAATTGATTCCATCTTTAATTCAAGGTTATTAATTCTACCAAGTAGTAGAGAAGAGATATTCAGTTTTTTTAATACCCAAAGAGCTGTTTTCAGAATTCTGTTTAATTGGTGATTATAATCATACACTTGGTGTCGAGTATAAAACTGTTCTTTGTGAATATAATTTTTACTGATATGCTTCGGGAAATGAATAGTGCCTTTTAAAGATTTTTTTTGCCCCTCATTTCTTTCGTACTTCCTTATTAACCCTCTGTGTAAAATCTCTTCAAGTTCATTTATAAAATGGAGAATATATAATTCAAGAAGGGAGCTTCTTTGAATATTTAGATCGGCTGTGTTGCTTCCTCTTAGCTTTATTTTGTTGCATTCTTTGAGCAGATTGATAAGTGCAGATCTCCATTTATTCTTATGTGATTCTTTAACGGAGCGGTTATCTCCTTTAGGTAGAATCTCAATAGTTAAACCTCCAACCTGAATCACACCAACATAAGAAAAGAACGTTATCTTTTTATTTCCAACACTAAAGAATAGTTGGTTGTGTTTGTCATTGAACGCGACAAGCTGGTCAAAGTGAGTACGTTCAAATCTGTTCTCCCCTATATATAATGATTCATACTCGAATTTCTGTATTACATTTGACCTACTCATAAATATTAATAAACGGTATTAGATCCCCAAACTTTGTAGGATCTTTTACTTCGTAAATTACTCTTTCAACTGGTGGATCTTGAGATGTAAAATTCTTAGGGAAGATAGTAGAGGAACTACTCTCACTATGCTTTGTTGTAACAAAATCTCCACCTAATACGAGACCAATATTCTGAATCTGACCGTAGAAATATTCTTCCAGTAAAGGAATTACTTTATTCTTAAAAATATTCTTTAATTCACTTCCAGGATTCTTTGCTTTATGAAGATCCATAAAGTATGAGTGTCCTATTGTATGATCTTTATCTAACAAATACTCGATCCTATCATTGATTGTATCCAGTAGTTGTGGAAGGTCAATATCAAAATTATCAGGTTGTATAATTTTTTTAGGTTCTGGGAAATATGGTCTAAATTCGAACCGTCTTCTTAAAGCAACGTCTAATGCTTCCACGCTTCTATCAGCGGTATTCATAGTACCAATCAGATACACATTACTTGGCACTGAAAAATTTTCTTTTGAGTAAGGAAGATTCACTGAAATATTTTCAGTACCTCCTGATCTTTTATCAGGCTCTATTAATGTTATTAATTCTCCAAAAATACTCGGGATATTCCCTCTGTTTATTTCATCAATAATGAGTACAAATTTTTTCTCAACTTCATGTGCGTCTTCTTCAATCCTAAAGTAATCCCAATTAATTCTATCTTGGTGCATCATATATATTGTTTGATGAGAAAATCTGGCGTAATAAACATCCTTAATTGGAATCATTTTATCTACCAAAATCCATTCTACATGCCTGAAATGATTATACCCAGGTCTCTCAGTATCATAAAAATACCCATCTCCTTGCTTGTCCCGAATTATCCCAATAGCCCTTAACTTTGTTGTTCCATAAGAAACAAAAACTATATCGCCATCTTTCATCCAATTTTTAAAACGATGTAGAGCCTCAACGCCAAATTCATTGGGTTCATATCCATTTTCGGTAGCAAGCCTGTAAATTTCTTCTTTTGTATTGGCGTTGCTACAATCAATATCCCATAAAAATCCAATTGAAAGTAATCCTTCGGATATGCAGTATTCATAAATCTTGTCATCTTCCGGATTCGAACTATTACCCAGTGAAATTTTATGAACTCTTTCAGACCTTGTTAACTCTTCTGGAATCCTAAACCCTTCCTTTTTTTGCTTAGCAATATCTTGGGCTGCAATTGCGGAATCACAAATCTGCTTAAAGATTCCGTCAACCATCTCATACTGAACATCACCCATTATCTCATCATCTTCAGTTTCTTCGTATAGTTTGGGTTTAATCCCTTCTACAAAATCTTCATAAGTAAATGATGGATGAAAAGTCACAAAGCGAATTTGTTGATCATTCTTATATTTTTTGAATTTAGATCTTAACTTTTCCCGATCAAGCTTTTCATCGTGAATATATCTCTCATCGTTTTCAATGATTGATAGTGCATAGTTTACTGTGTGATACGTCTTTCCTGTACCGGGAGGGCCATATAAAATTTGATTCGGATGTATTTCAAACTTCTCACTCATCTCACCTTCTCCCTCTTCAGTGGCATCTATTTTTGGCTCATCAGGCTCGATGTTTTTATGTTTTTCAAATCGGGCTCTCATTTTCTCAAGATTAGTATCAAAAGATTCAGGTGTTATTCTTTCTGCTATAAATTCAGGATTTTGGTTTTTAATATCAGCGATATGCTTATCAACTATTTGAATTACTTTTGGAAGATATTTATCCAAGTCAAAAAACATTTCCTCTAAGTTGGAATAGCTACTCTTTTGTGATTGGAGCTTAAAATATTCCATCTTATTCTCATCAGGTGAAGTATAAAATTTCTCAGGATTAATATTCTGAATTTCCTCACTGGCCAACCTAATCAACTCAAGAGCTAACTTATTTTGCTCGTTATGTGGACTCTTAGTTTGATTAAATTCAAATTTAAAGCGATACCCGTTGCTGGCAAAGTCAAATACCACATTTATCAAATCTCCCGAAGAACCTGGAAATGCTACTCTGATGTCCCAAAAAGTAGTTTGAAAATATTTTGATTTCTCCGTGCCTATAAAATAATCTGTTCTGGCACCAGGACTTGCCACCTTCCTTACGGAAAAAGTAAATTCTCTATTCTTAGAATGTTTATTTGATAACCAATCAAAAACTTTTTTTTCGTACTCCCTATAAGATAGCATAATGATACCCCTAAATTACATTTTGATTCTCGCTCTTTTTTAATTCTAAAGCCTTCTTCTCAATTTCTTCGATATCACCAACTAAATGAAGACTCTTCCCATACACCCAATTCTTAATTCTGATTTTTAATACCTCATTAAAATCGGAAAAATTGAAAGCTTTTCCTGTAGTTAAAAAATATAACCCAGCAAATAATACTGCCGATATAGTGATATAAATTGCTACCCCATTTAATGATACAATTAAGCCTAAAATAGAAAGGATTAATAGTGGAAGTCCCCATATTACTAATAACCCTAATCTGGCCATGAAATATATCAATGCGTACTGCCAATCAAGATCTTTTAACAATTTCCTTTTTGAGTTTAATATCAGATTAAAAGCATTATTTCTTCTTCTCGCGGCATCTCGGTCTTCTTTAAACTCTTGTGGTTTATTTGACTGAATTGTCTCCCTTTGACCCAGCGTAAATAGCACCAAGTACATTAATCCAATAATGAGAAGAGTTACTATAACTATTTTTATGATCCTCATCATCTATCTCTTCTTTGGTTTTTCTATAAGCTTGCCCCATCCATCAGGTACTAATCCTTCTTCTCTCATCCATTGCAGTGCACCATTAAGTCGGTCTTTATACCTTATCTTTTGTTCATCCCAATCAAGAAAATCTTGCTTTAACAAAACATCAGAAATATTCTGACCAAGAATTAGACGGTTATTCCAAACAGCATATAATGTAGATATGATTTCTGGTTGTTCGTAAGTGTATCTTCTAAAGTATTTTATAAGCTGATCTACTTTTGCTAACTCCTCCTCTGTAAAATAGCCATAGGTATTCGTAGACTTTTCCTGATTCACTCCAGCAACAATACGATTCATTGCACCATTGGGAATCTTCTTATACCACTTTGCTTTTAATACTTGTTGAAAGAATTGTTTCGTAAAAGCATTGTCATAGGGCCCTGCCGCTTTTTGATAATATTTTTGCTGAAAATTTCTTTGGATTGCCCAATAATCACACAGATGGAGAAGCTTTTCGAATTTCGTATCTCCAAAATTTTGATCTTCTAAAGATTGGTTGATTATATAACATGCCAACATTTTTCTTTTAAGAAAATGCCTATCCTCTTTTGGTGGAAATAAAGGTGTTATATTTGCTTGTTGCTCTCCCTTATATTCCACCTCTGGCTCAGCAGCTTTACTAAGCTCTGCCTCTGCTTCTCCAACACTAACTTGCCCATTCATTAGCATCGGTAACAACCAATCTCTTAGCTCAGTGAGTTTTTGGGTTTCATTTTTATTGAGCCATATTTTTTTAAAAAATGATTCTACTAAAGAAGAATAACTCTGAATAACCTTTTTATCTGGTACGACCAGCTTACTGAATTTAAAATCGTTTGTGACTATAGAGTTAAAAGTTGATCCACTTGATTTAATTTTTAGTATTTCTACAATTTGTTCTGTGTGAAAGTAAATAAACTCTGATGAATAGGATTTTTTGGGACATAAAGCATAACATGATTGATTCATAGCCATAGGAACACCCGCAATATTAATTCTACCTACAGAACCACGGGCAGTAATAAATACAGTTCCCTTATCGAAATACTTCGTACTACTTTTTCGAACACCTAAGTCATTAGTATATAATTCTGAACTGAAGCAGAAAACGTAATCTTCACTATCAGATGGGGTAAAAAATGGTATTGTACCTCCCCAATATTCTTTTTTCTTTTTACTTGGAGTTCCTCCACCAACTAAATCTGCACAATCCAAAATGGTACCGACTACCCACCCCTCAGGTATCTCCCTTTTGAGTTCTTCATTATACACCATTTCACAACCGGAAGACTTGTAGGGTTTGCCTTCCAGTTTAGGGTTACCCAAAGCCTCAGCTTGTTCTTTGGTGATGGGAAAATCGGACTGAACAAACCAATAATCATAAATCAACTTTGCCATAGCTTCCAGCTCTTCATTGATCTTGTTATTGAGCTCGATTTTAGAATCTAAATCTGATAGGACTTTGGCTATTTTTTTTTGAACTGGTTTCTCAAAATCGGGAATCGGGAACTCCAATATTTGATCTTTATCTCCGCGAGGCATTTTGGTGCCTTTCGAGCCATTCATTACATGCTCAAAGAATACATCTCTATGTAAGGCATAATAGATAAATTTTGGTTCGTACTTATTATTCACTTTAAGAGTTAAAACATCTGCCGAATTACCTCCGGGATGATTTGCAGACCAAATTTTCTTTAAATATGGTCGGATGTTAGCAATTAAAATGTCTTCCGTATCAAACCTGGTAACATTACCGTCTTGCGGTGGTAAATTTACAGCTTTTGTTTTCCCTTGTTTATTTTGAAGTAAATTGTCCGTTGTTACATAATTTTCTAAATCTAAATCAGAAATAGAAACGCGATCTTCTGAATAAAATACTGCACTTTTGAGCTTCTTATTCATAATTTATTGAAGCTAAGTTTTTTTGGATTTCAATTTCTAAATCCTTCGATTCACCAAACAACTCACTTAGATCATTTTCAAACCCATTCAATTTTTGCTCAAATTCTTCTTGAGTTATATCAACATATTCAATCTTAACTTCGAAATACTGTCCTGCACTTAGGCTGTAATTTTTCTCGGCAATTTCATCATAAGAAACTACCACCGAGAAATCTTCTACAATTTCTTTTTGGCTAAAAGTGGCTATAATTTGTTCTTGTTCTTCCTTAGTGAGTACCGTCTTTTGGTTCTTTCCTTCTTTAACTGTTTCACCTAAGTTAGAAGCATCAATAAGTACTACTTCTTTTCTATTCTGCTTATCTAAAAATAACACCGATACATTGGTTCCGGTATTCGCAAAAATATTGCTGGGCATACTAACCACGCCAGCAAGCATTTTGTCTTCCACTAATTTCTTACGGATTTTTTTGTCAATCCCAGTTTGTGCAGTAATAAATCCGGTAGGAACCACAATAGCTGCTTTCCCTTTTTCATTCATAGAAAACATAATATGCTGAATGAACAGCTCATAAATGGCCATTTTATCTACGGCTTTTTTCGGGGTTTTTGGAATACCTGCAAAGAATCGCTCATTGTTAGCCTTGGTCTCTAAGTCATCTCTGTAATCACTAAAATCTAACTTAAAGGGAGGGTTTGAAACAATGTAATCAAACTGTTGGAGCTCACCGTTTTCCTCCTTGTGGTATGGCTCTAAAATCGTATTCCCTTTAATAATATTCGGGATAGAATGCACCAAATCATTCAAGATTAAATTCAACCGTAACAAGCTCGATGACTTTTGGGAAATATCTTGTGAATACAACGAACATTTCTTTTCCCCAATCTGGTGAGCCAAATTCATAAGCAGGGTGCCCGACCCCGCCGAGGGATCATAACAAGTTACATCCTCAACATCTTCCTGAACCAAGCAACGAGCCATAATTCTGGACACGGCATGTGGCGTAAAATATTCAGCATACTTCCCACCACTATTGGAATTATAATCCTTGATCAAATACTCAAAGATAGTAGCATAAAAATCGAACTTCTCTTCAAAAATATGTTCAAAGCTAAAAGGAGTTAGCTTATTTATAACCGCTTTGCAGAATTCATCTCTTTTGTCCGTAACATATTTGCTGATGTTTTCAAAGAGAACAATCTTTTCTCCGGTTTCCGTAACTACAGAAAATAAACTGCTGTTTTCTTTAGCGATATCCAGCAATGTATTATCAAAAATAGTTGCAAAATCAGCCTCATCTTGTCGCGCAAAAAGAGACGAGATGAAATGATTTGGTTTCAGAATGGCGGTGCTTTCACTTAATTGCATGGTAAGCATTTCATATTCATTGTTATCATAAGCCGACAATGCTTCTTCCCAATTCTCTGCGTTAGCTACCTTTTCGTCTTTCTCTTTTACTTCATATACAAACTTATCGTTCAAAAATTTATACAGAAAAACCTGTGTAATTATTTTAAACTCATTGCCATCATTTCCGAGGCCATAGTTGGCACACACGCTTTTTAAATCGTCAATGAGCTCTTTCGTCTTCGTTTCAAACTCTATGGTTTTATTCATGCCACCCGTCCGTAAAATTCATTCATATATTCTTTAACTATCATCGCATTTATCCGTTTTGTAGTTCCGGCATCAATAGATAAGTGATGTTTGTTATTCAGTTGTTCAATAATAATTCTGCCCATCATTTTCTTTACAAAATCTT
>Ga0189291_100459_pt1 | contig 11509 bp, 7 predicted proteins | sample UW1redminimetaG_FD_130331 | JGI IMG/M metagenome (GOLD analysis project Ga0189291, IMG submission 130331) | Marine microbial communities from the Costa Rica Dome - UW179B-red mini metaG | ecosystem: Environmental > Aquatic > Marine > Oceanic > Photic zone | place: Costa Rica: the Eastern Pacific... | reverse complement strand
GGTTAAGTTTTTAAAATTATTATCAGCTAGTTCCAGAAGCCGAGGATAATTGCTAGGATCGCTAACATCCATTGCATTTGATAATGTAGCGATAGTTGGATTAGGGCTATATTTTTGATCTTTCAGGAATCGAGGAATAACATTATTTAGATTTGAAGCAGCAATGAATCTTTTAACAGGAAGTCCAAGTTTACTAGCTAATATTCCAGCCGTTAAATTCCCATAATTTCCTGAGGGAACTGAAAAAACAAGATTTTTATTGGTTTCAAGCTGTTTGAGTGTCTCGAAATAGTAAATTGACTGAGGTAACCATCTGGCAATATTGATCGAATTGGCAGAACTTAGATTTAATTTTTTATTTATTTGATCATCCAAAAAAGCTTGCTTAACCATATTTTGGCAATCATCGAAAGTTCCATCCACTTCTAAAGCCTGAATGTTTTTACCAAGGGTGGTAAGTTGCTTTTCTTGTAGCTCACTTACCTTTCCACTTGGATAAAGAATTATAACATTTACTCCGGGTACATTATAGAAACCGGATGCTACGGCCCCGCCTGTGTCGCCTGAAGTGGCAACTAATATCGTTACCTCCTGACTATTACTTTCATTAAAGAATGCTAGACAACGAGCCAGAAATCTGGCTCCAATATCTTTAAATGCATAAGTTGGACCATGAAATAATTCCAGACTATAAATACTATCTTCAATTCTTTTTAACGGTATTTTGAAATCAAATGCATTGTTCGTTATTTCTTGAAGTTTCGAATCAGGAATACTTTTGCACGTAAATGGAGATAGGATATGATACCCGATTTCGGATAGTGAATATGAATTTAATTCTTCAAAAAACAGTGGCGATAATGAAGGTATTTCTTCAGGAAAATAAAGGCCACGATCTTTGGGTAAACTTTTTATAACTGCTTCTTTAAATGAAACGGGTTCTACTTGTCGGTTCGTGGAGAAAAATTTCATAATACTTCACACCCCAGAGGATTTATTTTCGAGATATTAAATAAAACAGGAATGGATATATTTTTAAAAAGTTTATTCACATCCTGTTTACAGTTTTCAGCACTTCCTTCATCTTTAAATAAGGCAAACATTGAGGGCCCTGAGCCGGAAATGTTGAATCCTACTGATCCAGCTTCAATTGCGATTTCTTTTACACGTTCATATTCGGGAATTAAATTTTTACGAACAGGCTCTGCAATTCTATCAGTGATTGATCGTGATAAAAGTTCATAATCTTTGGTGTGCAGGGCATGAATTAACGCTGCAACATTTCCCCACTGTTCCCGTGCATTTTTGATAGATAGTGTTTCAGGAATTAGTGTTTTTGCGAGGGCAGTTTTTATTTGAACATCAGGAAATATGATAAGTACATGAAGGTCGTCAATATCAGTAATACTGAATAATTCCAACGGCTCATAACTTCTTACTACCTGAAATCCTCCAAGCAAAGACGGGGCTACATTATCTGCGTGATAACATTTAGAAGCCAAAGCTTCTCCATCAAGAGCAAAAGGTAGAAGTTCCTTAGTTGAAAACGGATTTCCAAGGAGTTCATTAACGGCATATACTGCACCTACAGCACTTGACGCACTACTTCCTAACCCACTCCCGGGACGGAACATTTTTTTAATTTGAATATCGAATCCCTGTCCGCTTTCTAGTACGTTTAATAAAGAACGGACTGCGACACCCGCTACATTTTCTTTCGGCTTTGTAGGTAGTTCAGCTCCAATAGCGGGCAGAATAATAAGCCTGTCGTCACTTCTTTTTGTAACGGTAATTTCATCCCCAAGTTTTTCAATTGCAAAGCCGAAAGTATCGTAGCCCGGGCCTACATTTGCTACTGAAGCCGGTGCAAAGATTTTAACTTCTTTCATTATAAATCCGATTGAGCAATTCTAAGTACATCTGCAAAAATCCCGGAAGCAGTTACTTCAGCTCCTGCTCCAGCTCCTTTTATAACCATAGGTTGTTCTTTATAACGATTAGTATAAAAGAGTACAATGTTATCTTTTCCTTCTAAATTATAAAAAGGATGGCTAGAATCTATGGCTTTTAGTTTTACTGATCCCTTACCATTTTTATAGGTTGCTACTACTTTTAATCTTTTGTTTTGTTGATGGGCATTTTGGTACAATTGTTTAAAATGGTCTTCTTCTTTTTCTACTTGGTCATAAAACTCATCTAGTGAAGAACTTTTTAAACAACTTTCAGGGAGAAAGGATTCTAGTTCAATATCTTCATATTCATACTGGTAACCACTTTCTCTGATCAGAATAAGGATTTTTCTTTTTACATCAGATCCAAAAAGATCCAAACGGGGATCAGGTTCAGTATAACCCAATTTTTTTGCCTTTTTTATTACATCTACAAACTTTGTGGTCCCGTCATATTCATTAAATAGAAAAACTAATGTTCCTGAAAGTACCGCTTCTATTTGATTCACCTGATCACCACTTCGTATAAGGTCATTCAGTGTAGAAAGAACAGGTAGCCCTGCACAAACATTAGTTTCAAATAGAAATTTACTTCCATATTTTTTACTTATAAATTTAAGATTTTTATAATCTGATTGAGATCCTGTAGCGGCAATTTTGTTTGGAGTAACTACGGATATACTCTTCTTTAGAATTGCAGGGTAGATTGATGCAACTTCTTCTGAAGCTGTGATATCAATAAAAATACTGTTTCGAAGATTCATTGAATACATTTTTTCCATAAATGTTTCTTTGTCAAAAGCTTCACCTTCTTTGAGGCTAGGTTTCCAATTAGAAAGCCGCACACCATCCTTTTCAAATTTCATTTGACGAGAGTTAGCGATACCAATAATTTTGATATTTAAATGGTGTTGCTTTTTTAAAAAAGAAAACTGTTTAACCAATTGTTCGATAAAAGCTTTACCAACATTTCCAGTACCAATAATGAATAAATTTACTCGCTTTGTTACGTATTGGAAAAAGCTTTCATGTAAAACATTTAAAGCTTTATTAAGGTCACTTTTTAGTATTACAGCAGATATATTTCTTTCTGATGAACCCTGAGCAATTGCTTTAATACTTACACCATTTTTCCCAAGTACATTAAACATCTGTCCGCTTACACCTACCTGATTTCTCATATTTGAACCAACTAATGCTATAATTGAAAGATCATTTTCAATTTCAATCGGGTCAATTTTTTTTGATTTGATGAATTCCTGAAATTCTTCAGATAGTATTTTGGTAGCCTTAACAGCATCTTTAGCATCAATCCCTACACATATTGTATGTTCAGAACTTGACTGAGTGATCAAAATAACATTAATCTGTGCTAACGAAAGCACACTAAATAATCGAGAAGAAAATCTTGGTACACCAACCATGCTACTACCGCTTAAAGTTATCAGCGAGACAGTTTTAATACTGGAAATCCCACGAATAAGTTCTTTGCTTTCATCCCATTCTTTGGTGATCAATGTTCCTTTGCGATCTGGATTGAATGTGTTTTTAATAGTTATTGGGATTCCTTTCCCTAAAGCCGGTTGTATACTTGGAGGATAAATTACTTTAGCGCCAAAATGAGAAAGCTCGAGTGCCTCTTCATATGAAACGTGCTCTATATATTGAGCATTTTTTACGATTCGAGGATCTGCTGTCATCAATCCGTCTACATCAGTCCATATTTCAAAATCCTTCACATTTAACGTTGCTGCGAGTATTGAAGCTGTATAATCTGATCCACCACGACCCAGAGTTGTAGTTACTTTATCTTTGTTGGATGCAATAAAACCGGGAAACAGATTGATTTTTGTAAAAGACGATGTTGCTTTACTGATACGCTTATTTGTCTCTTTAAAATTTACACTGGCGTATCCAAAGTTGTCATCGGTAATTATGATAGAACGGCTATCAAATAAGGTGACATCCAGTTTTTTGCTTTTGAAAAAATCGTGAATAATAAGTGAACACAATCTTTCACCGATACTAAGTATATAATCTGAGCTTCTGGAAGAAAGTTCTTTAATGAGCTCAATACCTGTACAAATATCTTTAAGCTCTTTAGTTACTTCATCAAGTTTCTCTGTGTGTTTTGTACCAGTAAGATCTTTATAAATCTTCTTATGTTGTGTAATTACTTCTTCAAGTATAATTTTATACTGCTCATCTCCATGCGAGGCAAGATTACCAATTTTAACTAACTGATCTGTAACGCCACCAACTGCAGAAGTAACCATCACAATTTGTTCTTTTGAACTCCCGATAATTTCAGCTACTTGTCTAATTGCTTTTGCACTACCAACAGATGTACCGCCAAACTTTACTATTTTCATTTAAAACTTAATTTCTGTGTTTTGGACAATGGTGATTTCTAGATTATATAACTGAACAAATCAGGTTTCTGGTTCAAATATTCACCAAAGAAATTTCTTTTTTTCATTTTTTTGATCAATGGTTCAAGATCGTCTTTCGTTTTTAGTTCGATTCCTATTAAAGCCGGACCTTTTTCTCTGGATGTCTTTTTGGTATACTCAAAATGAACGATGTCATCATTTTCTCCCAAAATATCAACTACAAACTCTTTTAAAGCTCCGGTTCTTTGAGGAAATGGAACAATAAAATAATGCATTAGCCCCTCGTAGAGTAAAGATCTTTCACGTATTTCTTCTGTTCGTGTAATGTCGTTATTACTACCTGAAAGTATGCAAATGATATTCTTTCCTTTTATTTCATTTTTGTACTGATCAAGTACGGCAACAGAAAGAGCTCCAGCAGGTTCTAATATAATTCCATTTTCGTTATACATATTTATGATAGTTGAGCATAATTTACCTTCGTCAACTAATGCAATTTCCGTCATATTCTCTTTACAAATAGGAAAATTTAAGGTTCCTATTCGCTTTACCGCAGCGCCATCAACAAATTTATCGATTTCTTTAAGAGTTTCAATTTTACCACTTGCAAAGGAGTTATACATAGCCGGAGCACCTTTGGGTTCCACTCCAACTATCTTGGTTTTTGGGCTTAATACCTTAAATACACTGGATACTCCGGAAGAAAGACCTCCTCCTCCAACAGGCAGAAATAAGTAGTCGATCTCAAAATCGGCTTCATTGCATAATTCCAGACCAAGTGTTGCTTGTCCTTCAATAACTTGCTGGTCATCAAAGGGATGAACAAATATTCCATTGTTGGCTTGGCTGTATTCTTTTGCAAGCTTGGACGAATCATCAAAAGTATCTCCTTTAATGATAATTTCAACCATGCCTTTCCCAAACATTTTTACTTGATCAATTTTTTGCTTGGGAGTTGTTGCAGGCATAAAAATAATGCCTTTAACATTTAGTTTAAAACAAGATAATGCAACTCCCTGAGCATGATTTCCAGCACTTGCGCAAACAACAGGTCTGTTTAAATTTTTCTTTTTCAGTGAAAATATTTTGTTATAAGCACCTCTTATTTTATAAGAACGTACAATTTGAGTGTCTTCCCGCTTTAAAAAAATATTAGACTCGAATCTTTCACTTAAAGAAAAACTGCGTTGTAGAGGTGTTTTATAAATTACTTTGCTTAGTAATTCTGATGCTTTCTCTACATCTTTTAAAGGTGGATAATAAGTTGTGTCTACTTTCACCAGATATCAACTACAGGTTATTTATTAATTGTTTTCAGGTCTGAGGGTTCGAACCGTTGTCCCGGCTTTCCACATTTCAGATTCTCGAAGTTCTTTTAATTCCTCTTCAAGCTTTTCACGATAATCTTCCTGACTATTTGAGTCGATAGATCTCTGAGCTTCGTTTCCTGCGGCTACTTCTTTATACAATTCTTCAAAAACAGGTTTAGAAGCATCTCTAAATTTCTTCCACCAGTCTAAAGCACCTCTTTGGGCAGTTGTGGAACAATTCGCATACATCCAATCCATTCCGTTTTCGGCTACCAATGGCATTAATGACTGAGTAAGCTCTTCAACAGTTTCGTTAAAAGCTTCTGAAGGGGAGTGGCCGTTTGTTCGAAGCACTTCATATTGCGCAGCAAAAATACCCTGAATTGCTCCCATCAATGTCCCTCGCTCCCCCGTTAGATCGCTGTATACTTCTTTTCTAAAATCAGTTTTAAAGAGATACCCTGAGCCCACTCCAATCCCAAGTGCAGAAACTTTTTCTTTAGCTTTACCTGTAGCATCCTGAAAGATGGCATAGCTAGAATTTAATCCACGACCTTCCAGAAACATTCTTCTTAACGATGTTCCGGAACCTTTTGGAGCCACTAAAATTACATCAACATCGTCAGGAGGGATGATGCCCGTTCTTTCTTTGTAAGTAATTCCAAAACCATGTGAAAAGTAAAGAGTCTTCCCTTTAGTTAAGTGCTTTTTTATAGTTGGCCAAAGTGTAATTTGTCCCGCATCAGAAAGTAAGTATTGAAGAATAGTTCCTTTTTTACAGGCCTCTTCAATTTCAAATAATGTTTTTCCGGGGACCCAGCCATCAGCTACTGCTTTGTCCCAGCTTTTTGAATTTTTTCGTTGCCCAATTATAACGTTAAAGCCGTTATCTTTTAGATTTAATGCCTGCCCCGGGCCTTGAACTCCATAACCTAATACAGCAATTACTTCATCTTTTAGAACATGTTTTGCTTTTTCTAGAGGAAATTCCTCTCTGGTTACTACTTCTTCTTCAACTCCGCCAAAATTTAAAAGTGCCATTCTGTTTGTTTATTTATGGATTAATATTTTTATAAAAATCTTTCTTTATTGGTACTGCCAGCTAATAATTCTTCTACTTTTTGCCCAACTCCAAATTCTTCTCTGGATACGGCAATACGTCCTGAACGCACAAACTCAGATATTCCAAAAGGTTTGAGTTCATCAAAAAGAGCTTTAGTTTCTCGTCGGAATCCTGCTTTTTCAATTACTACAAACTCTTTTTCAATAGTTAAAAATCGTGCATTGTGTTCTCTAACAATTCGTTCTACTTCAATTCCATTTGTTAAAGATTCTGTAGGAATCTTGTAGAGGGCAAGCTCTTGTTGAACTACTTCTTTATTCTTGTAATAACTAGCTTTTAAAACCTCGACTTGTTTTTCGATCTGTTTCACGATCTTTACAATAGCTTCTTCGGTTTCGGTTACGGCAATCGTAAAGCGATGAATTCCTTCTTGTTCACTTTCTGATGCAGTAATACTTTCGATGTTCACTTTTCGCTTCGTAAAAATGATAGTGATACGATGAAGTAACCCTACATGATTTTCTGTGTAAGCAGTGATGGTAAATTCTTGTTTTTCCATATCAATCATTCCAATCTTATTTCAGAAACCCCGGCGCCACTTGGTACCATTGGAAACACGTTATTTTCTTTACCAACCATAACTTCCAAAAAATAAGCTCCGTCATATTCCAAGAACTCTTTAATGGCTGCATCCAGATTATCACGCTCAGTAACTTTTGCAGTTGGGATATAATATCCTTTAACGATCGTTTGAAAGTCGGGATTGATCATTTTTGTAGATGAATACCGCTTCTCGAAAAAGAGTTGTTGCCATTGACGAACCATCCCGAGAAATTCATTATTTAGCAATAGAACCTTTACTTTTGCTTTAGTTTGATAAATTGTTGCTAACTCTTGAATGGTCATCTGGAATCCGCCATCTCCAACAACAGAAATTACCATTCTGTCCGGTGCCCCAAGTTTGGCTCCAATTGCAGCGGGCAATCCAAATCCCATAGTTCCAAGACCACCCGAAGTAATATTGCTTTTAGGCTTAGAAAACTTTGCATACCTACAAGCTACCATTTGATGCTGACCTACATCGGTTACGATAATGGCATCGCCATCGGTATATTTATTTATAATATTTATTACTTCACCCATACTGAGGATTTCAGATAAAGGATTAAGTTCATCATTAATGACTTTTTCTTTTTCAATCTCAGTACATTCTTGAAAACGGGTAAGCCAGTTTTCATGGTTATTCGGTTTTACTTTTTTGATGAGATGTTTCAGACTCATCTTTGCATCACCTAGCACAGGAACATCTGCTTTTACATTCTTGTCAATTTCGGCGGGATCGATCTCCAGATGAATAACTTTAGCTTGTTTAGCATATTTATTAAGATTACCAGTTACTCTATCATCAAAACGCATCCCTATGGCTATCAATACATCACATTCATTAGTGAGTAAATTAGGTCCATAATTTCCATGCATGCCAAGCATTCCCACATTTAACGGATGGTCGGTTTCAAGTGCGGATAAACCAAGAATTGTCCAAGCCGACGGAATGCCTGTTTTCTCAACAAAAGTTTTAAACTCGCTTTCTGCATTAGCAAGAATTACACCTTGTCCAAATAATATGAGAGGCCTTTTAGCATTGTTAATGAGTTCAGCAGCTTCGCTAATTTTAGTCAGATCTATTTTCGGTTTTGGAAAGTAGCTTCTAACATTATGGCAAGATTCATATTCAAAATCGATCTGCTGAAATTGGGCATCTTTGGTGATATCAATCAATACAGGTCCCGGTCTCCCTGATTTTGCGATATAGAAAGCCTTTGCCAGAGCTGCCGGTATTTCCTTCGCATCAGTAACCTGATAATTCCACTTTGTAACGGGCATTGAAATTCCAATGATGTCTGTTTCTTGAAAGGCATCACTTCCAAGCAAAGAAGATGCAACTTGACCTGTAATACAAACTAAAGGGGTGGAATCAATCTGTGCATCAGCTATTCCTGTGATCAGGTTTGTTGCTCCGGGCCCGGAAGTTGCAAAGCATACACCGGGTTTCCCAGAAGCTCTAGCGTAACCCTGCGCTGCATGTATCACTCCCTGTTCATGGCGGGCAAGCACATGTTGAATTTCTTCTTGTTCGTCATATAAAGCATCGTAAACAGGCATGATAGCTCCGCCCGGATAGCCGAATACAACATCAATATTCTCTTTTAGAAGAATTTTGACGACGGCTTCAGCTCCATTAATTCGTTCTTTTTTTTTCTTTTTATTGGATTTAGTAGCTGTTTGGGTTTTCATAATTGTGATCAATGAGTGAGTGAGATCATTTAAAATTCGTCGGTAACACATCCATTTGAAGCAGAGGAAACAGTTCGGGCATATTTATACAATTGACCGGTTTGTTCCTTCAAAGGTGGTTCTGTCCATTTCTTTTTACGTTCTAAAAGTTCTTTTTCTGAGAGTTCAACATCTATGGTATTCTTAACTGCATCAATTTTGATGCGATCACCGGTTTGAACCAAAGCGATATTTCCGCCTGTTTGAGCTTCAGGAGTAATGTGCCCAACTACAAAGCCGTGGGAACCTCCGGAAAATCTTCCGTCTGTTATTAGCGCTACATCTTTACCTAGGCCGGCTCCCATAATTGCAGATGTTGGCTTTAACATTTCAGGCATTCCGGGACCACCTTTTGGACCTACATAACGAATTACAACAACATCACCTTTCTGAACTTGGTTTTTCCTAATACCTTCATTCGCATCATCTTCACTATCAAATACTCTGGCGGTGCCTTCAAACTTGAATCCTTCCTTCCCCGTGATTTTCGCTACTGAACCTTCCGTAGCAAGATTTCCAAATAGAATTTGAATATGTCCATTATCTTTAATTGGTTTGTCAATGGGCTTAATTATTTTTTGTTCAACGGGTAAGGGGGTAACTTCTGAAAGGTTTTCAGCTAAGGTTTTTCCGGTTACAGTAAGGCAATCTCCATGAAGTAATTTATTATCTAAGAGGTATTTCATGACTGCAGGAACACCGCCTATTTCATGAAGATCTTCCATCACATGAGAACCACTTGGTTTTAGATCTCCCAAAAAAGGAGTTTCATCACTGATTCTCTGAAAATCTGAAAGGGTAAACTCTAAGGATGCTGCTTTTGCAATTGCTAATAGGTGAAGAACTGCGTTGGTAGATCCTCCTAAAACAGTAACTACTTTAAAAGCATTTTCAAGAGATTTTTTAGTCAAAATGTCTCTTGGTTTGATATCTCGCTCCAGTAGAGTAAGTAAATGTTTACCAACATCTTCACATTCAATTACTTTAATGCTGTTTGTAGCGGGATTAGAAGAATTATATGGTAAGGAAAGCCCCATAGCTTCAATAGCTGATGACATGGTATTTGCAGTGTACATTCCACCACAAGCTCCAGCTCCCGGGCAAGCATGCTCTACGATATCTTTGAACTCCTGAGTATCAATTTTGCCTGCAACTTTTTGTCCCCATGCTTCAAAAGCAGAGACAACATCAAGTTTTTTACCATTATGATGTCCTGCTGCAATAGTTCCTCCATAAACCATGATGGAAGGACGGTTTACTCTAAGCATTGCCATTACAGCTCCGGGCATGTTTTTGTCACAACCCACAATGGCAACAAATCCGTCATAACTCATGCCTTTAACTACGGATTCCATTGAATCAGCGATAAGATCTCGAGAAGGAAGAGAATAACGCATCCCCGGAGTTCCCATTGAAATGCCATCGCTTATTCCAATAGTATTAAAAATTAATCCTGTTAAATTTTTCGATTGAACGCCTCGTTTTACATGAACTGAAAGATCATTTAAATGCATATTACAAGGATTTCCTTCATAGCCGGTACTTGCTATTCCTATCATAGGTTTTTTCAAATCCTCATCATTCAATCCTAGAGCATGAAGCATTGCCTGTGCCGCTGGTTGAGAACCGTCTTGTGTAATTAGTTTGCTGTATTTATTCAGTTCAGGCATTTTGTTTAGGCTATATTCAAAAAAAAAGCCTTTCGTATTAGGAAAGGCTTTAAGTTAATTGAGAAAACTAGATTACTTTCCTGGTCGGTATGTGTTACCAATGACGTTAATAATGACCGGGATAATAATTATAGAAAGCATTTTTAAAATTTGTTTGAATCAAATAAATGCCTATTTGAGAGCAATAACAAACAAATGGAGACCTAAACTTTAGTAGTTTATGGGATGTCCAACTGATTGAATTTTTTTTAGCGAGGCCGAAATTTGCTATTAATGATATCTTGAATGGGTTTATTTGCTATTTTTGATTCAAGCCACGATACGATGTCCAAGTATAAAAATGGACGTTTTTGATATGGCATTGTATTTATCTCAAGCAATCGTTTACGCAAATTTATAAAAGCAGAACGTACCTGATCCTGTTCCAGACCTCCTAAATTCTTAATGAATTGCAGAATCTCTTCCTGCACGAGATTTAAGTCATTCATTTTTCTAAGAAAACGATACACCGATCGAACCTGATAGTCAACAAGAGTTTGGTTACCTAATTCATAATGAGCGATGAGATTTAGAATTCGGGCAAAGCAATGTATGTCTTCCCGTAACCTTTGATTTTGATGATTAATGATTTTATTTAAATAGTTAATGCATTCCTCGTTGTTGCCGGCACCAAAATAAAGACAAGCAATTTTATAATAAAAGATCAGGATTCTGTGTGGATCAACCTGTTCAGCATATCTATCTAGCCTTTCTAATAATCCGGGTACCAGCTTTACTCCCTCTGAGAAAG
>Ga0189291_100458_pt1 | contig 11582 bp, 8 predicted proteins | sample UW1redminimetaG_FD_130331 | JGI IMG/M metagenome (GOLD analysis project Ga0189291, IMG submission 130331) | Marine microbial communities from the Costa Rica Dome - UW179B-red mini metaG | ecosystem: Environmental > Aquatic > Marine > Oceanic > Photic zone | place: Costa Rica: the Eastern Pacific... | reverse complement strand
TGTAAAATGGATTTAGTATTTTTTAATTTGTAAAAAAAATTCATGGAAGTGTTCAATCTAAAACTTTTCCCATATAAACCTGTCCTCTTTTTTCATTCCTATAGTTGACGACTTCGGGAAGATAACCACATTGTTCAAATCCCAGCTTTTTGAGCATTTGAATACTTCCTTGGTTTCCTTCTATGATGATTGCCAAATACACACTTTTATCAATTTGTGAAGCTTGATTTAATGAAAACTGTACAAGCTCAGTTCCTATACCTTGTCCGTGTAACTTGTAATCAACGTAGAAACTAATTTCGGCTGATCTGTTTAGAGTTTCACGTCCTTTTCGATAGGTGAAATAGAAATCCAGCCAATTACCTTGTTATTCTTTTCATACAAGCAAAGAGGGCACGAATCTTTAGAATACTTGTCAAACCATTTCACTCTTTCTTCTTGGGTAAGCGGTTCAGTATGCGCTGTTTGGAAGCCGTGTTTAATAGCTTGATTGTAAATCCGGTCAATATCATTAAGGTCTGCTATAGAAGCATGTCTAATCATGGCTATTTCGGTAGAGATTCAAGAGGAATGAAATCCCATCTATTTAATTTTTCCGAACCAAAAAAATCAGTTCTAAGCTGAAATGGTATTGACTTTGAAAGCGAGTCAATATTTTCTGTTGAAAGAGAACAAAGAGGTTGTCGAAAATTTTGTATGCTGAATGTATTGACAAAATCTAAATAACCATTAATGGTTTCCGTAGTAAGATGATTTAGCATCTGTATATCCGAATTTTGATCCCAGTAAAGAGCAATATTAACTAGCTTGTATCTATTGGGAGTTAATTTTTGATACCAATCTGATACTTTTATAGCTATTGAATCCAGAGATACTTCTTCTCCTTTAAATAAAACTGTATCTGATTTTTTAAGATAGATATGAATCCAATTTTTATGAGGATTAAATGGAGGGGGAATTTCAATTGATTTACTTAAATCGGTTGAATGCATTTTCAAAACAAATCTACTTTGATTAATTCTATGGTTAATTTTATAACTGATAAATGAACCTTCAGTTTGGAAAATGTTGTCGAGCTTAGATTTTTTATTTCTTCTTAATCCATCTATCTCAAGATTTAAATGGGTTAAATTTTCAAATGAACCAAGTAGTTGTAATTCGTTTTCGCAAAAGATTTTTGTTGTAGAGTTTTTTTTTGGAGAGTATGAAATGAAAACCAGAAGACAAACGAAGGAAAAGAGTAGTTTATTCATTTTAGCCATAGAAAAAATATATTTATCAACGAAGCTATTTTTCTGAATGTATCAGAATAGAACATTATCCACAATATAAATTCTCCCTTTTAAGGGAGACCGATCTCACACTTGTGTGAGATCAGAGGGATGTTGTGCAGTTTCGGAGCTGGAAAACTTAACAACATCCTCCGTCACGCTTTCAGCGCGACACCTCCTTCGAAGGAGGACTTTAGATGTCGATGCCAAATAAAAAAGCCCCGATGCTTTCGCAAGGGGGCTTTATAACCAAGTTAAGTATTCTCTTTATTCTAAGATTGCCTGATCCACTTAGCAAAATCACTGAAAGAGGCTTTTTTGCCGTACATCAAAATACCAACACGGTAAATTTTTGCACTAACCCACATCACACCAAAGAAACTGGCGATCAGTAGTGCAAAACTTGCTCCGATTTGCCAAATGGGAACATCAGTAGTAGCAATTCTTGTAATCATATTGATAGGAGAAGTCAATGGAAACAGAGATGCAATAATTGCTAATGTAGAATCCGGATCGACCATGATTCTTGTATTCAGAATATAGCCCCCCATCAATGGTACCATCAAAATCGGCATAAACTGCTGAGTATCCTGCTCAGAATCTACAGCAGAACCAACTGCGGCAAATATAGAAGCGTACATAAAGAAACCCAGTACGAAGAATAGGAAGAAATACACAAAGATCATAGGATCGATGGATAGCACTTCTAAAGAAGCGGGATCAAAACCAGCTTCAGAAGCAAGTTGTTCAATATCTTGACCTTCGGTTGCCTGAGCGATCTGGTCTTGCATTAAAACCCCTGCAACTGGTACAGCAGCCATAGAAATACCAATATACATCACAGCCCAAACTGTAAATTGAGTAAATCCAAGCAAACAAACACCCGCTACTTTACCAATTAATAATTCAATAGGCTTTAAAGAAGAAGTTATTACTTCCACAATCCGGTTTGTTTTTTCTTCAATCACACTACGCATTAATACCGCACCATAACCAAAAAGACCAATAAAGATCAGTAAACCTAATACAAATCCCACACCCGACATAAAACCAGCTTTGTCGTCTTCGGTATCACCTTCTGCAGTAAGTTTTCTGGAATCTAATCCCGGTCTGTTTGCAAATAGCGAACGAACTTCATCAGATACTTCGGCTCTTAGTAATCGTTCTTCCTGAATTACATCTCTGATATCATTTCGAACACTAGCAGTAAAGGCTATACCTCCACTTCCGCTGTAAATTAATTCTGCATTTTCATTGGTTTCGATATGTTTTTCTTCAAGAAAGAGGTAGGCATCCAATTCTTCACGTAGAACCATTGCTTTAACGGTATCAAAAGGCATTAAAGAAACATTAGAATATCGGGTTGTATCTTTCGCAATCAAACTTTCTGCTAATACACCTGTTTGATCGTAAATGCCCACACTCTTTTCAGTTTCAGTATCACTAGTCACAATCCAAATCATAAAAGCCCCGAAAGCAAAAAGAACTAACGGAGTAAGTATTGTTGAGAGAATGAACGACTTAGATTTTGCACGGGTTATATATTCTCTTTTTAATACCAGTAGTATTTTTGAAAAATCCATTATTGAGCCTCCTCTAATTGTTGAGCCTTTAGGTTGTCTTCACCAACTGTTGAGATGAAAATCTCGTTAAGAGAAGGTTCAATACGTTCAAATTTATGAATCTCTGCATGTTCCATAGCCAGTTTTAAGATATCCTGCATATTTTGTCCATTAAGCACTCTTATCTCAGCAAAATTTGTAGAGCGGTTATTTAATCTTACGCCTTCTAACTTGTCAAGGAATGATCCGTCGCCGTCGAATTCTAAATTGATCGTGTTTTTACCGAAAGATGCTTTTACTTCACGTAATTTTCCCTGAAGAACCGCTTTTCCTTTGTTGAACAAACAGATGTCATCACACATTTGCTCCACCTGTTCCATACGATGAGTAGAGAAAAGAATCGTTTTTCCGTTATTTTTTAACTCGATGATAATGTCTTTCAACATATCACTGTTGATAGGATCCAATCCACTAAATGGTTCGTCAAAAATATAGATGTCAGGATCGTGAGCAATAGTTGCAATAAACTGGATTTTTTGAGACATACCCTTTGATAACTCACCGACCTCTTTCTTTGTCCAGTCAGAAGCTTCAAACCGATCCAGCCAATAATGAATGGCTTCTTTAGCTGCTTTGGGTTTCATTCCTTTAAGCTGAGTCAGATACAACAACTGCTCCTCAACTTTCATTTTTTTGTAAAGTCCGCGCTCTTCCGGCATGTAGCCAATCATTCGTTGGGTAATTGGACTTGCTTCCTGCCCGTTAATCGTAATAGAACCTTCATCCGGTCCTAAAATATGATTGATCATTCGAATAGTTGTTGTTTTTCCCGCCCCGTTTGGTCCAAGCAACCCGAAAATACGCCCCTTTTCTACATCAAAACTGACATCGTCAACCGCTTTGTTTTTTCCAAACGATTTCCTGATGTTTTCAACATGAATTATCGTCATTATACCGTAGTTTAAATTTTAACTTTAAGTAAATCTTAGTTTGGTAATTCTTGGTTACCTTATGCCCAAAGATTCTTTTTTTGTTAGTCGCAAGCAAGTACGTATTTATTACAAATCAGTTTCAGGAAAATGAAGATTATTCATATTAGTGCCGAGTGTTATCCCATAGCAAAAGTTGGAGGTCTGGCCGATGTGGTTGGTTCTCTTCCCAAATACTTAAACGAGGAGGGAGAGCGGACGGAAGTGATCATGCCAAAATATGAAAATAATTGGGTAAGAGATCATGAGTTCAAGAAAGTTTACTCTTCATCCTTTAATTATTGGGGAGAAAAAACAGAATTTTCTGTCGAACTTCTGAAGGACAACGATTTCGGGTTTCCAATTTATATGATCAGTATTCCGGGGAGGTTTGATCGTCCGGGAATTTATATCGATCCTTGGAGCAGCCAACCTTATTGGGATGAAAAAGAACGTTTTGTGAGTTTTCAGATAGCGACTCTTGAATGGCTAAAAGAACGGGAAGAAAAACCTGATATCATTCATTGTCATGATCATCACACGGGACTGATTCCATTTATGACTTCTCAATGTAATCGTTATAGAGAGTTATCTCAGGTTCCAACAGTAATAACAGTCCATAATGCAGAATATCAGGGAAGGTTTGAAAAGGATAGTTATAAACTGCTTCCTGCTTTTAGTTTTGACAATGTCGGTTTATTGGAGTGGAACGGATCGATAAATTCTTTAGCGACAGGCTTAAAAACGTCATGGCAGATCACTACTGTTTCCAAAAACTATATGGAAGAGTTGAAAGAAGAGAGTAATGGACTGGAAGCATTATTTAAAAGTGAGGAAGCAAAATCAACAGGTATAATAAATGGGATTGATACCGAAGTATGGGATCCTGCTCAAGATAAATTACTCGCTCATAATTTTTCGTTCAGGAATAGAAAGTCGGGTAAAGTTAAAAATAAAGAAGTGCTTTGCAAGGAATTTGGTATTAATCCTGAGCTACCAACGATAGCATTTATCGGAAGGCTGGTAAGAGAAAAAGGAGCAGATTTACTTCCTGATTTGATCGCACATTTTATGGAAGGCGAAAAAGAAGTAAATTTTGTGTTATTAGGAACCGGAGATCCTCAACTACATGCAATTTTTGACAGAATGGCGAGCGATCATGTTGGTTTTTTTGATGCCACTTTGGAATACAACGAAAAATTAGCGCATCAAATTTATGCGGGCTCCGATTTTATCCTTATGCCATCTAGAGTGGAGCCGTGTGGATTAAATCAGATGTTTGCAATGCGTTATGGAACAATTCCTATTGTACGATCAACAGGTGGATTGAAAGATTCAGTGAAGGATATCAGTAAGAAAGATGGATATGGAATTTGTTTCGATGAATTCAACTTGGAAAATGCAGAATATGCAATTAACAGAGCTATTGATTTATTCGAAAATCAAAGCTTATTTAATCAGGTAAGATCAAAAGTCATGAAATTGGATTTTTCATGGAACAGATCAGCAAAAGAATACATTGATGTTTATACACAATTAATTGAAAAGGTGGATGGATGAAAAGTTCAATAATGGCAGTAATTTTAGGTGGGGGAAGGGGAACGCGCTTGTTTCCACTTACAGATCAGCGATCTAAGCCGGCCGTTCCTATTGGTGGTAAATATCGGTTGGTAGATATTCCTATATCTAATTGTTTGAATTCGGATATTCGCAGAATTTATGTACTTACTCAGTTTAACTCTGCATCGCTAAACCGCCATATCAAAAATACTTACAACTTTGATGTTTTTAGCAGTGGCTTTGTAGATATTCTTGCCGCAGAACAGACAGCTTCTAATCCGGATTGGTTTCAGGGAACGGCGGATGCAGTTCGTCAGTCTTTACATCATATGACCAATCATGATCATGAGCATGTTTTGATACTTTCCGGTGATCAACTCTATCAGATGGATTACAGAAAGCTTCTGGAAAGGCATAAAGAGAATAAATCAGATCTTACTATAGCAACTATTCCTGTAAACGCAGAAGACGCTACCGGTTTTGGAATTATGAAGACCAATAAAGAAGGTTTGATAGACAGTTTTACTGAAAAACCCAATCGGGATATTTTAGATGACTGGAAGTCAGAAGTTCCTGAGAAATTTCAAGCCGAGGGAAAGCAATATTTAGCTTCGATGGGAATTTATATTTTCAATAAAGATACCCTGAAACGATTATTTGATGAAAATCCTGATGCTACTGATTTTGGAAAGGAAATTATTCCAAAAGCACTTAAAGAAGGGTTGACAGTTAGTAGTTATGAATTTGGAGGGTATTGGGAGGATATTGGGACCATCCGATCATTTTTTGAATCTAATTTATCTTTAGCCGATACGGTTCCTGATTTCAATTTATACGATAACGAGAATTTCATATATACAAGAGCTCGTTTACTACCTGCTTCTAAACTAATGGGTACTACATTAGAGCATGCTTTAATGGCTGAAGGATGTATCATTGAAGCCAGCCGAATCGTTCGTTCTGTAATCGGTATCCGTTCCAGAATAGGCAAGGGAACCACTATCGAAAATTCGATTATTATGGGTAACGACTATTTTCAGGATAAAGCTACTATTGAGGCAGCTTCACCTGAACGACCTATTTTCGGAATAGGACAAAGATGTTTTATAAGTAACTGCATAGTTGATAAAAATGCCTGTATCGGAAATGATGTTCGTATTGTTGGTGGAGATCACTTGAAAGAAGGAGATCATGACAACTATAGTGTTAAAGACGGTATTGTGATAATCCGAAAAGGAGAATTCATTCCGGACAGAACAGTTATTTGAGCATCGAATAATGAACAAGAAGTAGTTTGTCATTTCGACCAGAGGGAGAAATCTAAATTATTAGGAAGAGTATTGGAAATCTTTAGATGTCTCATATTCATTCGACGTGACAGGAAAGAATGGTTTTTTAACAATTGTGTTCACTAAATATAGAATTTGATCATTGGGAATTGGTTTTAAGATGTCTCGCTATAAATTAACGATTGAATATAACGGTGCCGGGTTTTCAGGTTGGCAAATCCAACCGGATGCCAGAACTGTTGAGGGAGAATTGGAAAAAGCTTTTTCTAAGATTCTACAAAAAGATATTGATCTGATTGGTCAAGGGAGAACAGACGCCGGAGTTCATGCCCGAGGACAAGTAGCTCATGTTGATCTTGAGGATGTTAAGGATCTACAAAAATTGATATTTGGTGTTAATGGCTTAGTTGGGAGTGAAGTTTACATCCACGAGATAGAAGAAGTTCATCCTGAATTTCATGCCCGTTTTGACGCTGCTTCCCGTGAATACGCATATACTATTCTAAAGCAACCATCTCCATTGCAAGATCACTTGGCTTGGTCACAGATCGGAGAATTAGATTGCTCAAAGCTTCTCGAATGCGCAGATTTATTGAAAGGAGAATTCGATTTCTCCGGATTTTCTAAGTTCAATGAAGAAAATTTCACTACGCTTTGCACCATTTACAAATCAGAATTCGAAGATATGGGAGATAAATGGGTGTATCGCATCAGTGCGAATAGGTTTTTGCGAAATATGGTAAGACGCATCATAGGAACTATGGTGGAGGTTGCAAAGGGGAAACTTTCAATTTCAGACTACTCAGAATTACTAAAAAATCCCGAAGCTGAAGTGAAAACATTCACCGCTCCTGCAAAAGCATTGATACTACAGAAAGTTTTTTACTAAAAATCGAAATTAGTATTGATAGTCACCCAATAATCTGTTTATATTTGTCGCCCCTAAAGGGACACATTCCTCGGTAGCTCAGGGGCAGAGCAAGCGACTGTTAATCGCTGGGTCGTAGGTTCAAATCCTACCCGGGGAGCACTGTTTAAGCTCTAATACTTTTATTAATAAAGTGTTAGAGCTTTTTTTATTTAGTACTGTGTAACTATTGTGAAACTTTATTGATAAATGATAGGGTTATTGATCATACACAAAATGAGATAAGTTTTAAACAAGAAAGTATAAGGTTTACAAGTGATGTTCTTTTATATTTAAATTCAAGCTTTAAAAGCTACCATGACAATATTTTCGTTTAAATTAATAAAAAATATTTCTACCGCTCTGCTATTATTAATGGGGCTCCACTCTCTTACTATTCATGGGATAGCAGAATCATTTATATATTGTATTGAAGCTGATGGAGAAATAAATATTGAATCCACGAGTGATTTCACTTTAGGGTTTGAAAGCAAAATTGAAAAACATGATGAAAGTCTAAATAATCATGAACATTCCGGTGCAGATATTCATCAAACCCCTGAAAATCATCAAGACTTTTCGATTACCGAATCCTGTATCAAAGATAATAGAGTAAATCGACTTAATCAGAATAAAACGATTGACAAGATTATCACAGATCTATATCAATCGGTTTCTATTTTACCCGAAACAGCAAGTAACCAATTAGCTGTTTTTATCCCTCCTATTATTGAACAGCAAGAAATAACTATCTTAGCAACAGTTGTTCTTCTGAATTAGCCTCTTACCTCATTTACTAAAGCTCTAAATGTATATGACTCGCAAGAGTCTCTATTTCTTGCATCTTTTTGAGAGTTTTTAGTCTTCATCTATACACAGACTTTTTGGGATTACTCTGGTTAGTCTGAACTTTCTAATTGATTTCCTTTTAGAGGAAACCATCCTATTTATTTATGATCAACAAAATTATTTCATTTTCAATAAAGAATAAGTTCATTATTGGCTTATTCATTTTAACCCTGATTGGTGCAGGTATCTATTCCATGCTTAGCATTAATCTTGGTTCCGTACCGGATATAACCAATAATCAGGTACAAGTAATAACGGTATCAGAAAATCTCGCAACGGAAGATATTGAGCAATTTGTAACCTATCCGGTGGAACTTGCAATGGGAAATCTTCCGGGCGTATCTGAAATTAGATCTGTTTCCAGATTCGGTCTTTCGGTAGTTACCATTGTTTTTGATGATGACATGGGTACTTATCTTCCAAGACAATTGGTACAGGAAAAGCTGAACGAGGTCAAGGAAAATATTCCTGATAAATTTGGATCTCCGGCTATGGGACCTATCTCGACCGGACTTGGAGAAATTTATCAATATAGTATTGAACCCCAAGAAGGATTTGAAAATACGTATTCGCCCACAGAACTTCGAACTATTCAAGACTGGATAGTGAAACGCCAAATGACATTGGTTGATGGTGTGGTAGAAGTAAATTCTTTTGGTGGAAACATTAAGCAGTATGAAGTCGCTATCAATCCGGAAAAACTTAACGCAATGCATGTAAGTATTTCGGAAGTGTATGACGCTTTAGCGATGAATAATGTAAATACCGGAGGTGCCTATATAGAAAAGAATAAAATGGCCAATTTTATTCGAGGCGAGGGCTTGATTCGTTCTTTAGACGACATCCGTAACATTGTTATCAAAAACGAAGAGGGTCTTCCTATTCTCATCGACGATGTAGTGGAAAGTGTGCAATTTGGTTCCCAAACAAGATACGGTGCTTTCACCCAAGACGGTCGTGAAGCCGTTGGAGGAATGGTATTGATGCTGAAAGGAGCAAATCCAAATGACGTAATCCAAAATGTGAAAAAACGCATGGAAACCGTGCAAAGCTCACTACCTGAAGGGTTAAAAATCAAACCTTTTTTAGATCGCAGTAACTTAATTGCAAGAACCACCAGTACGGTAACTAAAAATTTAATTGAAGGCGCACTGATTGTAGTTTTTGTGTTGGTTCTACTCTTGGGAAGTTTGCGTGGCGGTTTACTTACGGCTTCATTAATTCCTCTTTCTTTGCTATTCGCATTTATTCTGATGAAGGCTACAGGAGTTTGGGCGAATCTAATGAGCCTTGGAGCCATTGATTTCGGAATTATTGTAGATGGAGCCGTCATTATTGTAGAAGGCACCGTCCATGAAATCGAAAAAAGGATCAAAGCCAAAAAGAGTAATTTCTCTAGCGCTGAAATGGATGAAATTGCTTACCAAGCAAGCAGTACCATGATGAATTCTGCATTTTTTGGACAGCTCATCATCCTCATTGTATTTACTCCCATTCTGTTCCTTGAAGGTGTGGAAGGGAAAATGTTCCGCCCCATGGCATTTACTTTTGGATACGCTGTTTTAGGAGCTATTATTTTATGCCTCACCTATGTTCCGATGGTATCTGCACTATCAATGAAACCGGCTAAAAATAAAAATAGCTGGTTTGCACGATTTGAACATCTATTAGAAAAAATAAGCAACAAACTTATTGGAGCACTTCAAAGTGTATATACCCCTCTTATTGAGTCCGCTCTTAAGAGTAAATTGATTGTAATTATTTTAGCCATTCTTCTTTTTGTGGGAGCGATATTTACATTTTCCCGAATGGGGGGTGAATTTATTCCTCAATTAGATGAAGGTGATATTGCCATGCAGGCGCTAATTCGTCCCGGAAGTGGCTTAAGTGAGTCCATTGATGTCTCAGAGAAAGCGCAACAAATTCTATTAGATAATTTCCCCGAAATAAAAACGGTGGTTTCTCGAATTGGTGTAGCTGATATCCCAACCGACCCCATGCCCATGGATATTGCCGATATGGCCATTATTCTGGAAAAAGATATGGAGAAATGGACAACGGTTAGTTCCAAAGAAGAATTGATTGAACAAATAAAAGTGAAACTGAACGAACAACTTGTTGGCGTAAATTTAGTATTCAGCCAGCCTGTAGAACTTCGCTTTAATGAACTCCTTACTGGTGTCCGGGAAGATGTGGCGGTAAAACTTTACGGAGATGATCTGGAAGTTTTAGCTAAAAAAGCGGAACAAATGGCTGAGATTATACAAACTATTCCAGGAGTTGGGGATGTGAATCCTGAACGTACCGCAGGACTTCCTCAAATGACGGTTCGATACAATCGGCAAAAAGTAGCGCAATATGGACTTAATATTTCTAAGCTCAATGATTACGTAAGCACTGCTTTTGCTGGCGGCGTAGCAGGAGTGGTATTTGAAGGAGAAAAACGGTTTGATTTAGTCGTTCGCTTTGACAAAAAACACCGACAGAGTATAAACGATTTGCGCAATCTTTATATAGACCTTGAAAACGGAACACAGCTCCCAATAGAAGAAGTTGCCGAAATCAGTTACCAACCTGGTCCCATGCAAATTTCAAGGGATAACACCTTCCGAAGAACCTATGTGGGCATCAACACACTGGGAAGAGATGTGGAATCTGTGGTTACTGATATTCAGCAAAAACTGGATGCAGAACTTGAACTTCCAGCGGGATACTACATCACTTATGGTGGTGAATTTGAAAACCTACAGCGTGCCAAAAGCCGCTTAGCTATTGTAGTGCCTATTGCGCTCTTCCTCATATTTATTCTGCTCTATTTTGCACTGAATTCACTTTCACAGTCTGTCATGATTTACCTCGCTATACCATTAGCTGCTATTGGAGGAATCTTTCTTCTTGCAGCCAGAGATATGTCGTTTAGTATTTCAGCAGGTGTAGGCTTTATCGTGCTATTTGGAGTAGCTGTACTCAATGGACTGATACTTATCAGTCGTTTTAATTCACTTAAAGAAGAAGGAGTAACCGATTTGAAAGAACGAATTTTAATTGGAACCAAAGAGCGACTACGCCCTATTCTGCTTACTGCAATTGCCGCCATAATGGGATTCACTCCTATGGCATTTTCGGCTTCAGCTGGGGCAGAAGTTCAACGACCTTTGGCTACTGTTGTAATAGGT